>JAEIGA010015916.1_pt1 | contig 11449 bp, 9 predicted proteins | sample 9270691 | NCBI WGS metagenome assembly JAEIGA01 (sample SAMN17057246, study PRJNA624740) | gut metagenome | biome: biome; isolation source: fecal sample | host: Bos grunniens | place: China: Xizang | collected 2019
GTGGTTCTTGGTCAGATGGCCCATATTACTTAAGCCCATCAGTACGCCGTTTCATGGATGAAGACGATGCATCTTCAACAGTAGGTTTCAGATGCGCTATGAATAAAATTGGCAGTGCATTGGCAAGATAAATTATTCACATATAACTTATAAGCCGTCAACAATAAAGACGGCTTTTTTTTTGACAATGAAAACAACAGAAAAAATTTATCAATATTATTCTCAGAAATATCTTGTATCAACCGACAGCCGCAAGATTGAAGAAGGCTGCGTGTTCGTAGCTCTTAAAGGAGAACGCTTTGACGGCAACGACTTCGCATACCAGGTGGCACAGGAAAACATAGCATCATGCGTGATAGCCGACAGGAAAGACCTCCCTCAACACGAACGTCTTTTCATCGTTGACGACAGCCTCACCGCTCTTCAAGAACTAGCACGCCTTCACAGAGAGAAATGCAACATCCCAATTATTGGTATCACAGGAACTAACGGAAAGACTACGACAAAAGAATTGACAGCAGCTGTCCTTTCTAAAAAATACAATCTCATTTACACACAAGGCAACTTCAACAATCACCTTGGACTGCCTCTTACCGTGTTACGCATAAAGCCTGAAACAGAGATGGCCGTTGTGGAAATGGGAGCCAACCACCCTAACGAGATAGCTCAGCTTTGCGCAATAGCAGACCCTGACTTCGGAATAATAACAAACATAGGCAAGGCTCACCTTGAAGGCTTCGGCAGTTTCGAAGGTGTAGTCAAGACAAAAAACGAATTATACGATTTCATCAGAAACAAGAATGGTAAAATCTTCGTCAACTACGACAATGAACTTCTGATGGATCTGTCAAAAGACATTGATTCTCGTACATATGGAAAAGACAGCAATGCCGATATAAAAGCAAGCATCGTTTCTTCAAACCCTTATCTTATCATCAATTGGGAAGGCGACGAGATTAAAACCAACTTAGTAGGAGATTACAACTTCGAAAATGTAATGGCTGCCATTTCAGTAGGTTGTCACTTCAACATCGAGAAAAGCCTTATCATAGAAGCGCTTGAAAACTACACTCCTACCAACAACCGCTCACAGTTTATCAAAAGCGAGAAAAACGAAATCGTCATGGATGCATACAATGCCAATCCGGTAAGTATGAATCACGCAATAAAAAATTTCAGAAACATAAGTTCTGAAAACACCTTATTAATACTGGGTGACATGAGAGAACTCGGCAAAGATTCTGAAAAGGAACATCAAGCAATTATAAGTCTCATCAAAGAACTTGAATTTAAGAATGTCATACTCGTCGGCGAGGAATTCAAAAAGACAGCAGGAACCGACTTCACTACCTTCTCCAATGTTGAAGAGCTATTGGCTTATATAAATGACAATGACATTTCAGGAAAGAAGATTTTGATTAAAGGCTCTAACGGCATTCATTTGGAAAAAATCGTTAACGTATTGTAATTATGAGAGATTTCAAGGTAATAGGATTGATGTCGGGAAGTTCACTCGATGGCGTTGACATTGCATACGTCAATTTCAGCCATGACAACAAGACATGGTTTTTCCAGATAATAGAAGCCGGCAATGTTCCATATTCGGAATATTGGAAAGAACAGCTCAGCCAGGCATTCAACAAAGACAAGGAAGAACTCAAGGAACTCGACAAAGAATACGGAAGATATTTAGGAACCATAACCCAAAAATTCATAAAGAAGTATGACATGGAGCCTAAGCTCATCGCTTCTCACGGACACACCATTTTCCATCGTCCAGAAGAAGGCTTCACGCTTCAGATTGGCGACGGACAGGAAATTGCCAACGCTACTGGAATTATGACCATCAACGATTTCCGAACAGAAGATGTTGAAAAAGGCGGACAAGGAGCTCCTCTCGTACCAATTGGCGACCGCCATCTTTTTGCAGAATATCCTATATGTCTTAATATTGGCGGCATCGCTAACGTATCATACGAAACAGAAAACAAGCGTACTGCATACGATATATGTATGGCAAACCAGTTGCTCAATTATCTTGCAGGAAAATTAGGATACGACTACGACAACAATGGAGGCTTTGCGCGACAAGGCTCTGTTAATCAAGAGTTGTTAAATATCCTGAACGACAACCCTTATTATAATCAGGAAGCACCTAAGTCATTAGGAAGAGAATTCTTCGAAAACGTACAGCACAAAGTCGTAGATAATTCAGAATTGTCTGTCAACGATTTATTGGCCACTGCCACTGAACACATAGCTCTTCAGATCACAAATTCTACCAATCATCTGGAAGCAACAAAAATGCTCATCACTGGCGGAGGCGCTAAAAACCAATATCTCATCAGCAGAATAAGAGCATTGAGCAAACATGAGATAGTGATTCCAGACACGATGATTATCGACTATAAAGAAGCTTTGATTTTCGCATTTCTGGCAACACTTAAAATGGAAGGAAAAACCAATGTGCTCTCGTCAGTAACAGGAGCATCGTCAGACAGCTCAAGCGGCAAGATATGGATGCCAGATAATTTATAATTTTCAAGAAAAAGATAGTTAACAATAAAAAATAACAGATAAAAAAATAAAAGTATGAATTTATTAAGCATTATCCTCCAGGTCACAGGCGACCTCATCAGCACAGCAGAAGCAGAAGAAATCAAATTGTCATTATGGCAGTTAGCAAAAGAAGGCGGCTGGATTATGTTAATTCTCGCTATCTTCTCAATTGTAGCTATATATATCTTCACAGAAAGATTCATCACTATCAACAAAGCATCTAAAAAAGATGACACTTTCATGGACAACATCCGTAACTATATGATAGAAGGAAAATTGGACGAAGCAAAGACATTATGCAAGGAAAAAGACACCCCTATTTCAAGAATGATTGAAAAAGGTATCTCACGTATTGGCAAGCCACTCAACGACATTCAGACAGCCATCGAAAACGTCGGAAATCTTGAAGTCAGCAAATTGGAAAAAGGCGTCGCTTTGATAGGTATGATTTCAGGCGCCGCTCCTATGCTCGGATTCCTCGGAACAGTAACCGGTATGATTCGTGCATTCTACGACATGTCAATGGCAGGCAATAACATCGACATCGAATTACTCTCTGCCGGCATCTATGAAGCTATGGTTACAACAGTAGGCGGTCTTATCGTAGGTATCATCGCTTTCATCCTTTACAACATCATCGTTTCAAGAATCGACAATGTCGTCAACTTACTCGAAAGTAAGAGCATCGAATTCATGGATGTTTTGAACGAACCAGCTTAAAACTGAAAATTGAAAATTTTGTCAGGGCGTTAATTTTAATAAACACAGATACGTCTGATTTTAAAAGTGAACTATAAGTTATGGCAATAAAATCAAGAAATAAAAGAAAGATAGACTTCAATTCGTCATCAATGTCGGATTTGGTTTTTCTCTTGTTGATTTTCTTCATGTTGACTTCAACATTAGTTGCTCCTAATGCAATAAAGTTATTGCTTCCTTCAAGTAACAGCAAGACCATGTCGAAACAGACAATAACACTTTATGTTGATGATAACAATCAATATTATATTGAAGAAAGAGCTATCAACGAAGATGATTTACAGGCAGAGATAAAATTGGCATTGGCAGGACAGCTGGAAGGCACAGTCGTGATTCGTTCCGACAAAAGTGTTGCTGTTCAATATATTGTCAACATCATCGACGCTGTCAATGAGATAAACAAAGACACTGATAATAAACATAAGGTTTTGTTAGCAACATCAAATAAGAAATGACAAACAAAAACAAGAATAAAATCTACGGAATAATAGGTACTGTTGTCTTTCACGCAATAGTTCTTGTTTTGCTTTTCACTTTATGTTTTAGGACACCGCTCCCACTTCCAGGTGAAGCCGGCGTTGAAGTCAATTTAGGAATGTATGTCCAGGGATTCGGCCAAGAGGCTAACCAGCCAGAAGAGACTGAACCTGTAAAGGAAACACCTAAAACTGAAGAACAAAAGGCTGAAACCAACGAGGTTATTGAAGAAGATATCGTCAGTGAGGACGAAGAAGCACCTTCGATAGAACAGCCACAGGAAGAACAGGAAGAAATAAATGAAGAAGTTGAGGAGCAAACTGAAGAAATTATTGAAGAAAAGCAAGAAGAGATTGTTCCAGAAGAAGAGCCTGTCGTAAACAAAAAAGCATTATTCCAAGTCCCTAACAACGATGAATCAACACCTACATCTGAAGGCGATGATCAAGGCGAAGGCGAGAAAGGAAAAGATAACGGCTTGAAAGACATAGAAAGATATGACGCTAACGGCGGAAGTGGAGGAGGTCCATCTTACGACCTAGGAGGCCGCGGTGCAAAAAGCATATCTACTCCAAGCAAAGATTTCAGCGAAGAAGGAACAATTGTCGTTAACATAAAAGTAGATAGAGAAGGAAGAGTAGTAGAAACGACTATCGCCAAAGGCACTACGATAGTTGACACTTCTATGCGCGAATCCGCATTGCAAGCCGCAAGAAACTCCATCTTCAACAAAGACGAAAACGCTCCTGAGATACAAAGCGGAACGATAACATATAAATACATCAAAAGACAATAAAAGAAAAACAATATGAATTATAAAGAGACATTAGATTGGATGTTCAACAAACTTCCAATGTATCAACGCATTGGTGCAGCAGCATATAAAGCAGATCTCAACACGACCATAGAAATTCTTGATTATTTGAACAATCCTCAAGAAAATTTCAAGTCGGTACATATTGCAGGAACTAACGGTAAAGGCAGCACATCACACTCACTGGCATCCGTATTCCAAGCAGCAGGTTTTAAAACCGGGCTTTACACCTCTCCTCACCTACGCGACTTCAGAGAAAGAATCCGTATCAACGGAGAAATGATTCCTGAAGATAATGTCGTGACATTCATAGAACAACATAAACAAAAACTGGAAGAACTGGAACTTTCATTCTTCGAGATGACAGTGGCTATGGCGTTCGATTATTTCAGCAAGGAAAAAGTCGATATCGCTATCATTGAAGTAGGAATGGGCGGTCGTTTGGATTCTACCAATGTAATTCATCCTGAATTAAGCCTCATAACCAATATCTCATTAGACCACGTTAAATTCCTTGGCGACTGCGAAGAAAAAATAGCAGCAGAAAAAGCTGGCATCATAAAAGAACAAACTCCTACTGTTATAGGTGAGACTCAAGAAAGAAGCAAAGATGTTTTCATCAATATGGCTAAAGAAAAAAACAGCCCTATATCATTTGCCGACCAAATATTCGAATGCAGAAAAAAAGACGAAGTTGCATTGGATTATCACACCTACGACATATACAAAAATAACGAATTATATATCAGCGATTTGAAATTCCCATTATTAGGCAATTATCAAAAGAAGAATCTCGCCACTATAATTTGTGCTTTAGATAGTTTGAAAAATAAATTTGACATAAGCCAAAACAATATCTGCGATGGATTGTTGAATGTTGTAAAAGCCACAGGTTTGATGGGCAGATGGCAAGTCATAAATAAAAACCCATTAGCCATTGCTGACACAGGACATAACGTGGCTGGCATCAACGAAGTCAAACGTCAGTTGGCTGAAACAAAATTTGAGAAACTACATTTCGTTTTAAGCGTTGTCAATGATAAAGATATTGAAGGCATATTGGAACTTTTACCTAAAGATGCTGAATATTATTATTGTAAAGCTGACATCCCTAGAGGATTAAGTGCAGAGATCTTGGCAGAGAAAGCGACAAACTGCGGATTGAACGGTAAAGTATATAATTCTGTTAAAGAAGCTTATGCTGCAGCATGTGCCAATGCTAAGGAAAACGACCTTGTATTTGTCGGAGGAAGTAATTTCACAGTTGCTGAAGTTGTTTGATTTGGTTACTTCAAAAAATAAATTATCTTTGTAAAGAGAAAAGAATCTTGTGAAGAAAATTAGAAACGTCATATTATTATCTCTTATGCTAACTTTATTAGCATCATGTTCATTAAGGAGACACGTTCCTGATGACAAGATGATATTAAAGAATAACATCGTAGAAATTCATTCAAAAGACGTTGACTTCTCAAAGTCTGACATTTCTCATTACATCTCACAATCGGCAACACCTAAGTTCTTGGGATTCATGCCGCAGACATGGATTTACTATAAGACAGAAAACAAGACCAACAAGAAATTCTACAAATGGATTAACGAAACCATCGGAAAGAAACCTGTATATTTCAACAATGAGCTAAAAGAGAAATCTGTTTCTCAGATTAGCAAATACCTTAACGATGTAGGTTATTTTAATTCAGGAATTTCCACCCAAATCAAAAACAAGCGCGGTATAGGCAAAGTCATCTATGGCATATATCCAGCTCAACCTTATATTGTCGATAGTATCACATACAAAATAAGCGACACTACGATTTATAGATACGTAAAAGAAATTGAAGATGTATTGCCAGTACAGAAAGGTGATATTTTCGACGCCTTCGATTTGGACGACGAACGAGATATGATAAGTGAATATCTCAAAAACAAAGGCTATTACTATTTCACAAAAGACTATATCTTCATGGAAGTTGACACCAACTTCTCTGCACGTAAAGCCAACATAGATATAAGAATAGAAAACGTCTTGAATCCATTAACACAAAAGATGGAACCACACAAACGTTATTTAATCAACGATATCTATATATATCCAAAAGGTACATCTTTAAACGGACTTGATGTCGATACCGTAACACATACATTTAAAGTTAGCAGACGCCATAATGATGAGAGTTTCAAGTTTGTCTTTAGCGGCGACCCTAAGATACGATTCAAGACATTTGATGATATGGTACATATCCATACCAAACAACCATATAATCTACGTTCTGTAACACAGACATATAAGTCACTCAACAACTTAAAGATTTATAACTTAACCAATATTGACTTTGAGCCTGTAGAAAGTGAAAATGACAGCATCAATCTTTTGAATTGTAACATCATATTAAACAGAACCAAAGTTAATTTCTATAGTCTGCAAGTTGAAGCCACCAATTCAAGCGGTGACAAGGGCATTCTAGGAAGTTTTACTTATCGTAACAAGAATATATTCAAAGGTTCAGAGATTTTCAACATAAGCGTTAAAGCTGGTATTCAAGCTCAATCAATACTTGACGATGAAGGTAATACTAGCCTTTTCAATACAAAAGAATTCGGAATTGAAGGTAGTCTTTTCTTGCCTAAGTTCTTAAGTCCAATAAAATTCAAAAACTTCGCCAAGGAATATCAACCAAAGACTACACTGACAACTGGTTATAACATACAATCCAGACCTATTTATTTACGTCAGATCACAACGCTTGCTTTCGGTTACAACTGGATGAGCAACCAATATGAACAACATATCTTCACCCCTATCACTCTCAACAGCGTTAAAGTAGAGCCTACTCCGTCATTCGCAGAGATTTTGGAGCAAGAAACTAACCAACGTATCAAAGACCAATACACGAACCACTTGATCTTTGGTCTTGACTACACTTATATATATAGCAATCAAAACGTAAGGTTTTTGAAAGACTTCTTCTACTTCAAAGCCAATGTTCAGTCGAGCGGCAACCTTTTATCAGCATTCAACAACACTGGACTGATAAAGACTGTTGATAATTATCATGAAATTTTTGGCATCAGATACGCACAGTATGTACGTCTTGCATTAGATTTCAGATATTTCCATTATACGATAGGTGAAAATCAGATAGCTACTCGTTTTATGTTAGGAGCTGGCATTCCTTATGGCAACTCCAACGACATGCCATTTGAAAAGAGTTTCTACGCTGGTGGTACCAATGGTATGAGAGGCTGGCAATTCCGTGAGTTAGGTCCAGGTACTTTCAGCAACCCAGACAAGCTCAACATTGAGAGAATCGGCGACATACAACTAGAATTCAACCTTGAATACCGTTTCCCTATTTACAGTATATTCAAAGGAGCTGTATTCACTGACATAGGTAACATCTGGACCATGAGAGAAAGCGAGACTTTCGTAGGCGGTGAATTTCATTTCAATACATTCTACAAGCAACTTGCTGTCGATGCTGGCATAGGTATTAGACTCGACATTTCGTTCTTGCTATTCCGTCTTGATGTAGCAGCACCTATGGTTAATCCGGCTTATCCTGAAGGCCAACGATGGAGAATCAGCAAGTTACAATTCAACGACTTCATCCTTAATTTCGGTATCGGTTATCCATTCTAATATTATTTATTATGGATAGAAATACTTTATTTAATATATTATTGAATAATTTCGGCTATACACCCACCGAAGACCAAGCTAAAGTATTATATCATCTTTCCGCATTCATATTAACAGAAAAAGAACGACCAGTATATTTGCTAAGAGGCTATGCTGGTACAGGAAAGACTACTTTAGTCTCCACTTTAGTAAAGACATTGCCTAGCATTGGAATGCGTTATCAGTTGCTAGCACCTACAGGAAGAGCTGCCAAGGTAATGAGTACATATACTGGAAAATCAGCCTCTACTTTACACAGAAAATTATATAGATTTCAAATCAATGCCAACGGAGAATTCCGTATGGCACGAGCTGAGAACAAAGCAAAAGACACAGTGTTCATCGTTGACGAATGCTCCATGATTTCAGATCAAGGTGATGGTTATTCATGGTCACGTTCGCTTCTTGACGATTTAATAGAATACGTCTTCAGCGGCAGCAGTTGTAAGTTGCTGCTTATCGGAGATTCCGCACAGCTGCCGCCAGTAGGCCTCGACATCTCACCTGCAATGGATTTCGAAATATTGAAAAACAGTTTCTCACTTACACTCGCATCATACGAGATGAAAGAAGTGATGCGACAAGCATTGGATTCGGGAATTCTTCATAATGCTACTGAAATTAGGAATATAATTGCAACTAACAATGAGCAATGGGCAATGAGCGATTCTGACATATATCAATTACCATTATTAGACATTAACAATTTTTCCGATATCAATAAAATTGATCCGATGTCATTTGAGGAATTGCTATGGCAGAGTTTCGGTGACAAGAGAAACAATAATGATGCTGTTGTTATTTGTCGTTCCAACAAGAGAGCCAATATGTTCAACCAAGCCATAAGAAGCAGAGTACTACAAGAAGAAGGCGAAATATCTACTGGAGACAAACTTATGGTTGTAAAAAATAATTATTATTGGATTGGCCAGCAGTCTGCAACTAGCAACCAAATAAATTTCATTGCAAATGGCGATATGATTGAAATTACAAGAATAAATAAGTTCGAGGAGATGTATGGTTTTCATTTCGCCGATGTCGACATTCAGCTGACTGATTATGAAGAAGCACCAACGCTTTCTGTCAAGATAATAATGGAGACATTATACAGCGACTCCCCCGCCCTCACCAATGAAGAAGCGAAGCGATTATACCAATCTGTTGAAGAAGACTATATGGATATACCACGAGTTTCAGACCGCCGCAAGGCCATGAAAGAAAATCCATATTTCAATGCGTTGCAGGTGAAGTTCGGCTATGCGCTGACATGTCATAAGACACAAGGCGGACAATGGAGTAATGTATTCATAGAAGCGCCATACCTGCCAAATGAAACCATCCTAGAGTTAGGCGATCTCCGCTGGCTCTACACCGCCATGACCCGCGCTAGCGAGAAGGTGTATCTTGTCAACTTCAAGGAAGAATGGTTTCATTAAAAAAAAACCGCCCAACACGTGAGCGGTTATCAAAATGAGAATTGTAGTAATATAATTTATTCTTATATTATTTACAGAATCTGTGGTTTTTACCAGGATAGTAAGCAACATCACCGAGTTCTTCTTCAATGCGGAGAAGTTGGTTATACTTACAGATACGGTCTGTACGTGATGCTGAACCTGTTTTAATTTCACCAGTGTTAAGAGCAACAGCGAGGTCAGCGATTGTTGTATCTTCTGTTTCGCCTGAACGATGGCTCATAACAGCTGTGTATTGATTACGGTAAGCTAAATTAACAGCGTTGATTGTTTCTGTCAATGAACCAATTTGGTTAACTTTAACGAGGATTGAGTTAGCAACATTACGTTCGATACCTAATCTTAAACGATTTTCGTTTGTTACGAACAAGTCGTCACCAACGAGTTGGATCTTGTTACCGAGAGCGTCTGTCATTAAGCGCCAGCCATCCCAATCGTCTTCTGCCATACCATCTTCGATAGAAATGATAGGATATTTTTTGCACCAGTTTGTCCAATAGTCAACCATTTGAGCTGGAGTCAATTTATCACCTGTTGATTTGTGGAGGTGGTAAACGTTTTCTTCTGGTAAGTAATATTCTGATGAAGCTGGGTCAAGAGCGATGAAAATTTCTTCACCTGGTTTGCGACCTGCTTTTTCAATAGCTTGAAGGATAACTTCAATAGCTTCTTCGTTTGAACGGAGGTTAGGAGCGAAACCACCTTCGTCACCAACGTTTGTTGAATAACCTGCGTTTTTGAGAACAGTTTTGAGGTTATGGAAGATTTCAGCACCCCATTGAATAGCTTGACGGAATGAAGTAGCTCCGACAGGCATAATCATGAACTCTTGGAAGTCGATGCTGTTGTCAGCATGTGAACCACCATTGAGGATATTCATCATAGGGATTGGAAGAGTATTAGCGCTAACACCACCTACATAACGATATAAAGGTTGACCTGTTACGAGAGCACCAGCTTTAGCACAAGCTAAAGAAACGCCAAGGATAGCGTTTGCACCAAGTCTATCTTTATTAGGAGTACCGTCTAATGCCAATAATTTCTTGTCGATTTCGTTTTGATCGAGAACATCAAGACCAAACAATTCGTCAGCTATTAAAGTATTAACATTTTCAACAGCTTTAAGAACGCCTTTACCAAGGTATGTTGATTTATCACCATCACGAAGTTCTCTTGCTTCATGAACACCTGTTGATGCGCCTGATGGAACAGCTGCGCGGCCCATTGCGCCACCTTCTGTTACAACATCAACTTCAACTGTTGGATTACCACGTGAATCTAAAATTTGACGTGAATGTACATATGCTATTCTACTCATAATAATAAAATATAAAAGGTTTAAAATATTTAGTTAAAAAAAAGACCCGACCAAAGTGTCAGGTCTTTTAATATTTTTTTATTCTGCTGAAGCTTCTGTTGCTTGTGCTTCTTCAACAGCTGGAGTTTCAGTTTTTTTCTTACCGCCTCTTCTGCGTGTTGGCTTAGCAACTTTGTTAGCTTTCTTATCGTTAGCTGAATATGTTTCGTTGTAGTCAACGAGTTCCATCATACACATCTCAGCGCTGTCACCAAGACGAGTACCTAATTTAATGATACGTGTGTAACCGCCTGGACGATTTTCAACTTTTTGGCTGATTTCGCGGAACAATTCTGTAACTGCTTCTTTATTTTGGAGCATAGCGA
>JAEIGA010015917.1_pt1 | contig 11448 bp, 9 predicted proteins | sample 9270691 | NCBI WGS metagenome assembly JAEIGA01 (sample SAMN17057246, study PRJNA624740) | gut metagenome | biome: biome; isolation source: fecal sample | host: Bos grunniens | place: China: Xizang | collected 2019
TAAAATATTCATTAACTTCTGTTGTTGGGGTAATAGTGTTTTCTTTTAATACTCCAATTAAATTTTCTTTAGCTTTTTCTTTAGATATATAATTGTTATATCTTTCTTCACTAATTAATCCCACATTATGTCCATATTCAATTAATCTTTGTTCTGAATTATCATGTCTTAATAATAATCTAAATTCAGCGCGCGATGTTAACATTCTATATGGATCTCTTACACCCTTAGTAATTAAATCATCAATTAAAACACCAATATAAGCTTCATCTCTTCTTAATATTAACGGTTCTTTTCCTTGTAATTTTAAACTAGCATTAATACCAGCCATTAAACCTTGACAGGCAGCTTCTTCATATCCACTAGTCCCATTAACTTGACCCGCAAAATATAATCCATCAACGTTTTTAATTTCTAAACTAGATTTTAATTGTAAAGGATTAATAGCATCATATTCAATAGCATATGCATATTTTCTAATAATTGCATTTTCTAATCCAGGTAAAGAATGAACCATTAATTCTTGGATATCATGAGGCATTGATGTTGAAAATCCTTGGATATACATCTCATCAATATATTCCCCTTCCGGCTCAATAAATAATTGATGTCTTTCTTTATCCGCGAATCTAACTAATTTATCTTCAATTGAAGGACAATATCTAGGTCCTACTCCTGTTACTAATCCAGAATACATACTTGATTTTCCTAAATTTTCATTAATAATTCGGTGTGTTTCTGGAGTAGTATATGTAAGATAACAAACAACTTGTTTATCTAAAGGTCTAACAGAATCTGTTGTTTCACTAAATTTATATAATTTTTCATCACCATATTGAATACTCATTTTAGAATAATCGATACTATCTTTTTGAATTCTCGCAGGTGTACCTGTTTTTAATCTTATTAATTCAATTCCTAAATCACGTAAGCATTCACTTAATTTAGTTGTTGTTGGTTGTTCTTCTGGACCAGATGGAATAGATGTAGATCCACATAAAACACAAGAAGCTAAATAAGTACCACTTGCAATGATAACAGCTTTTGAATATATTTCTACGCCTTCAAAAACAACACCTTTGATAACTTTTTTATCTTCTGTGATCAAACTAGTTACATACCCTTCCGATACATCAATATTTGGTGTATTAAATATTGTATCTTGCATAAACTTAGGATATGTAGTTTTATCAGCTTGAGCACGTAAAGCTCTAACAGCGGGACCTTTACTACTATTTAACATCTTTAATTGCAATAATGTTTTATCAGTAGCAATACCCATTTGACCACCTAAAGCATCAATTTCTCTAACAATAATCCCTTTTGCAGGACCTCCAATTGAAGGATTACAAGGCATCGATGCTATTTTAGATATATTACCAACTAATAATAAAGTGTTTTGTTTTAATCTAGCACAAGCTAAAGCCGCTTCAACTCCAGCGTGTCCACCACCAATAACAATAACATCATAATTATTATTTTTAATTTCATTAATACTTTTCATAAATACACTTCCTATACACCATAGTATTTTACCACATTTTTCTTCATTTTACAATTACAAATATATATAATAAAACATAACCACCAGTATAACTGGTGGTTATATATATCTAAATCATTTTTGTATCATTAATAATTAATGAAAATTTTATATTCAAATAATCACTAGCCTTTTGGCATAATAACATACGTTTCATAAATATTTCAAAATAATTCATTATCGAACAAATACTTAAATCTATTTCTAAAGATAAAGTAAATTCTTTTCCATCAAAACTAATTTCTTTTTTAGTAACAGCGTAATTAACTCTATCATGAATATCAAATTCTGATTTTTTACTTTGACGAACTCTGCTTCTTCTAACATCACTTTTATCAGCTAATATTAAAGCTGCACTAATAGCACTAACAGGAGATGCCGTAGATTCATCGTGATTTCCAATAGCATTAATTATTTTAGATACTGATTTAGCATCCATCCCTAATTTATCTAGTATTCTAAAAGACATAATAGCTCCACTTTGAGCATGATCTATTCTATTAATTACATTCCCAATATCATGCATAAAAGCTGCGATTTTCGCTAAATTAATTTCTTCTTCAGTATATGAAAGTTTAGTTAATATTTTTTCAACTACACTTACACATGTTTCCACATGTGGTAAAGAATGTTCTGTAAATCCCATTTCTTTTAAAGCACTATCTGCTTGATTTATATAACATAGTATTTCTTCATTTTTTCTAATATCTTCTATTGTTATCATTATTCTCACCTATTTTTATCATATATATGATATCAAAATAACGAACTTAAGTCAATTATTTGGTTCGCTATTTGTACGCTATTTTAAAAAGAAGTTGAATTAATTCAACTTCTCACATTTTATTATTTACATATCCACTCACTAATATGTATTTAATAAATCAATAATTGTTCTAATGAACAATTTAATAATTTTGTTAGAGGAACAAGATATATAATTAATGGTAAAGATATATCTTGTTCCCATTTTGAAATCGATTGTCTAGATATACGCAAATATGATGCTATATCATATTGCGTCAAATTTGCCTTAATCCTTAATGATTTAAGGTTTTGTCCGAATGTCATTTAAATTTTAAATACCTCTCTTTTTAAAATATAAACATTTATCACAATATCATTCCTCCTTTCCCAAACAAACAAAAAAGCACCTCTATAAATTAGAAGTGCTATGGTTTTTAGCTTTTGCTTGTTTTCCTAAACAAGGATTTGATTACTTCTAATTTATAATTAAACTTATATTTCATAATAATCAACTCCTTCCCTAAGTTAAGACACTTTATACATTAATTATATATTTATAATTTATTTTTGTAAAGAACCTAACAGTTGCTTTTTATTAATTATATTATATTTTTAACTTTTTACTTTATTATGTTTATATTTTTCTAAATAACATATTATAAATATTAATCCCATATTGACAGCTATTTGTTTTAATGTTATAATTTATGTATATATCCGCATTAACAAGTGTTTTGCGGAAGTTTACATAAGGAGTTTGTATGTTATATTCATTTGAAGAATGTATAAAAAAATACGATAACCAATATCAAATTGAAAAGTTACTTCAAAATGGAAAGATTTTTAAGATAGAAAAAGGAATTTATTCTGACAAAAAAAATGTATCCGAATTAGAAGTCATTGCTTTTAAATATCCAAATGCTATTTTTACGATGGATAGTGCATTTTATTATCATGGATTAACTGATGTAATTCCAGATAAATTTTACTTAGCAACTGATAGAGATGCATCTAAAATACACAAAAACACAATTAAACAACTTTTTTATAAGGACAACCTACTCAAAATCGGCATTACTACACTTCGTTATCAAAATACAATAATACAAATATATGATAAAGAGCGAATGCTAATAGAATTGATTAGAAGAAAGAATAATTTACCTTTTGATTACTATAAAGAAATTATCGAAAACTACAGAAGAATAACTTATGATTTAGATATAGAAAAATTACAAGATTACGTTTTATTTTTTCCAAAAAAAGAATATATTATGAACGCAATACAACTAGAGGTATTATAATGATCAAAATATTAGAACTTGTTAACAAAGCAAAAAAACAAGGATATGACGAAGCCAACGCTGAAGCCAAGGTATGTCAAGATATTATACTAGCATTAATTTCTAAATGTAATTCCAATAATAACATTACTGTAAAAGGCGGAGTCGTTATGAGAAGCATTTCAAACAACATTCGCCGTGCTACTCTAGACATTGATCTAGATTTTATAAAATACTCTCTTTCCGATAAATCAATACATGAATTTATTCAAAAATTAAACTCAACAGATGTTGTATTTATTAAAATTATTGATCCGATTGAGGAATTAAAACAACAAGATTATCATGGAAAAAGGGTAAATATAGAAATTTCCGACAAAAAAAAAACAACTTTAAAAACGAAAATTGATTTTGGAGTCCATAAACAATTAGACATTACACAAGAAGAATTTTGCTTTGACATAGGAATGGACAATGATGGAGTATGCCTATTAATAAATTCTAAAGAACAAATGATCACAGAAAAATTACGCTCAATATTAAAATTCGGTTCTTTTTCCACAAGATATAAAGATATTTTTGATATTTGTTACCTACTAGATTATATAGTTCCCGCAAAACTTATCCTATGTTTCGAATATTATATTTATAATGATATTGATATGAAAGAAAATAACATAGCCGATATTATCAAAAGATTAAATAAAATATTTAATGACCCATTGTATCTATCAAAATTAGAAAAATCTAAAAAAAATTGGTTAGACCAAGATGTTTATGCGGTTTTATCTAAAATAATTGATGTTTTAGGTAATCTTTAAAATTTAAATAAAGCACAGTATTCTATAATTAGAAACTGTGCTTTTTGTTTTTTATTATTTAATAAATTTAAATATATCTATCTTTTTGTTTTACTATTTAATCATTTTGTTTTAAATAATCTAATGCTTTTTGATATTTTTCTCTTCTTTGAAGATCATATTCTGTCCAATTAGATAACCTATCTAATCGCATATTATGAGTAATATCTGCGATTTTTACTTTTCTTGATAATTCATTTTGTTTTGCTCTTTCCACAAAATCAAAATAATCTTCATTTTCTTTTTTTGTAAGGTTTAATATACCAGTTAATATTTCTTCACTAAATCCTTCGCCTCTTAAATCTTCAATTGTTATATCAGTATCTTCAATTACATCATGTAGTAATGCTACAATGATGGCATTTTCATCATCACCTACTAATTGTGCTACTTCCCAAGGATGAAAGATATAAGGAACACCAGCTTTATCAACTTGATCAATGTGTGCATTAAATGCTATTTTAATTGCTTTTCTAATGTTATCATTATATATCATATTATTCCCCGAAACTAATTTGATCAGCTATTTTTTGAATATTTTTTACTATTTCGATATCTAATCCATCAATTAGATATGTATTATCGCTAGCTTTTTTACCTGTGATAGTTGAATAATGTACACAGGCAGATAAATAAGCTCCATATAATGATTGATGATTCATATCTTGATATAATGATGGTGTTCTACCATATGTTTCTTCAAATAGTTTAAACGCTTCACCTGATCTTGTGATTTTAGCTCCTATTCTATTAGCAGCTTCTTCATAAGATAATTTTAATTGTTCTGTCATTTCATATCTAGTTAAACCTTTATAGCTTTCTCTATCATATGCCCATGATTCATATACTATAACTTGTGCTCCAATGGCTTTAGCTTGCTTACCAAATTTTTCCATTGTTTCTAAAAAAGCTTCTTTTTTGTCAATTGGTTCGTAACTTTGACCTTGTAAAATCACATGTGAAAAAGCATACTTTCCAATATACATATTAAACATAGCTTCATGATCTTGTAAATAAGATCCTCCAGGTGTGTCTTGTGAATATACCATATATCCACCATCAGAGGTAATCATATTTTGAATAATACTTGGTATATCGTGAACATATGTTAAACTATTACCAATAAATAATATATCATATGTTTCAGATTCTGGATCTGCTTTTACATCAACTAATATACTAAATCTTTTAGATTTACCATTCGCAAATACACCAACACTCATTTTACCAGTTCTTTTAAATACAATAGTTAAATCTTCAGTATTAATATCATAATCTTCAGAAGTTAAATAACGATATGTATCATTGTATATTTCTGGTGAAATTTTGATATCTAAATGATATGTTTTTCCAATATAATAAGGTCCTTCTTCTACTAATTTAATATCAATATTATCAATTTGTGGGGCAAATCCTTCTTTTGCTTCAACTTTAATTTCTATTATTTTTTCTTCTTCTAAATAAGAACTATAAATAGCAATATTAACAGTACCTAATCCAACAGCTTTAGTTTTATAGTTATTATTATCAATTTGTGTAACTTGAATGATTTTTTCATCTAAGCTTTCAACTAATAATTCATCATCTTCATAAATAGAAGTCACCTTAATAGAGCCTTCTTGACTATAATATAACAATTCATCATATGTTACTGTCAATACATCTTTTTCAGGTTCTGGTTCAACAGTAGGTTTAGTACAACCTACCACAAATATAGCTAATGCAATAAATAAGATTTGCATTACCAATAATCTAATCTTTTTATTAATTTTATTCATATTTATTACTCCTTTATGATTATATTATATATTAATTTAGAAATAATCTCAATATAAAAAGTATCATCTAATAAGATGATACTTTGATTTTAATCATGTGTTTGATCAATTTCTACCAATACTTCGTTTGTGGATGAGTAAACATCATATCTATACACTTGTTTTACAGTTACCTTTTGTGGTTTTTTGATATTATCAATATCAACCATTAAGGTTGTAGTATTAATATATTTTGTTTCCTGTTTTTTATTCCCAAAATATACAATAGAATTTAATGTGAAATTTTCACCTTTAATAGTTAATGAACTTCCATTATTAATGATTTCTTTAATAACTATATCATCATACCCAAGTTGCATTTGTGTAGTTTTATATGGACATGTTCCATTCCATAAATATTTGCTTTTACTAAAAATATCATAAGTTAATACAAGCGATGATTCTTCATATAATTCATTAATGTTTTTTGTTTGATGTAACTGATTAATAATTCCTTCATTACATCCAATATTTTGCATTACATAAGATGATAATTGATATGTATGTAAATCTTTATCTTCTAACTCTAAATCATAATTTGTATATATTACATATTCAGAATTATAACGACTTCCTGAAATTAAATATTCATCTTCTATTTCAAAATTAGGTAAATGATCACCATATGTAACTAACATAACTGGTTCATCATAATTATTAATAGCTTCAACTAATTCATTTAAGAATAAATCAACTTCATATAATTGGTTAATATAATATGTATATTGATTCATTTCTTCTTCAGTCATTTCTATATTAGCACTTTCTACTTGCACATATATATTTTCTAATTCTGATAAATCTGCTAGATACTTGCCATGTGGTTGTACAGAAATAGTATATATAAAATCAGTTTCTTTAGTATTCTTTAAAGATTTTATAATTTCATATGTTAATACATTATCTTTAAACCAACCAACAGGAGTATATTCTAAATTAATCATATATTCTGATGATACAAAACGATTATATCCTAAATTAGGAAATACTTGATCTCTACCATAAAATGAAGCACGGTTATTATGAATAATAGTAGAAAAGTACCCTTTATTATTTAATGTATAAGCAATACTTTCAGTAGTATTATCCACTAATACAGTTTTATATGGATATTCACCAGCACCAAAATTATTTAAATTTAAACCTGTCATTATTTCAAATTCCACATTAGCAGTACCAGCCCCGTATGAAGGAACTGTTAAATTACCTGATGGATAATTTTCTTTTAGATATGTGAAAAATGGATTTGGATCACTTGAATAATTTAAATGTTTATAATTATTAGCATCCATAAATGATTCTAATTGTAAAAAGATAACATTTGGTTTTTTATCACTATTAATAGTCACATCACTAGGAACTTGATAATTTAATGAACCCATTAATTCTTCAATTTTATTAACATGTTCATTAACCTCTTCTTTACTATAAACTTCAGGTTCATCAACCCCTCTATCTATACAACTAACTATAAAACAATATGGTAAACCATACTCACGATAGGCGTTTGTTAAATTGCTGTAATCATCAGATAAAGCTCCAACTTTAATTAAAGGTGTTTTAAATGATATAGCTAATAATATTAATACAACTACTGTAATTATTGATGGTTTAACAACACGATCCTTTTTAATTTCTTTTTTATATAATAATACTAATCCAAAAATTAACGAAACTAGTCCAACTCCTATTAATATATAGTGGAATATATTTAAATAGCTATTAAAAGCAGAAAATACTGAAGGCAATAATATAAAGTCAATAAAAGAAACAGGAGTATTTCTAAAACATTGTACAACGAAATTAGTAATAGCCATTCCTATCCATGGTAAACTTAACATTATTAATGCAAACTTTCTTTTCTTAAATAAACCACTTAAAGATATAGTAGTTGATACTATAATCATATTAAATATAAAATTAAGTGGTTTTGTGAACATACGAATAAAAGGTTCAATTAATGATCTTTGGTTCAATATATCACAAAATAAGTTAATTATTAATGATAGTAATATTACTTTAAATGTATAACTATATATTACTTTTTTAAAAAAACTTAATTTCTTTTCTTTCATAATTTTATCCTTATAATTTATACTATTATTTTACCGGATATAAGTATATACCTTTTTTTATTTTTTTTCTACTTTTTTTTGTTATTTTACTTTATTTTCCATAAAAATATATTAAAAATAAAATGATAATCAAAATTAATTTTGATTATCATCTAACATTAAACTTATAATTTCTTTATCTGTTTCACACATTCCAACTCTCGCAAGTTGACCAATTGCTTTAATAGTATTTTCAATTCCTTTTTTTATAATACCTTCGCCACCTAAAAATTGATTACCTTCTTTAAACATAAAATATCCTAAAAAGCCTGCTTCAACTGAAGATGCGATTTTTGCAGCACAAGATGATTTTGCCCCATCACAAACTACACCTGATATTATTCCTAATGCATTAACTATAGCATGGCATATCTCTTCTTCTTTTCCGTCATTTAAATATGCAATGCCTGCACCACTTCCTGCCCCTGCTATTACAACACCACAAAACGCCGAAAGCTTTCCAATACTATTTTTAATATGAATTGAACATAAATTTGATAACACTAACGCCCTATATAATTTTTCATCTGATAAATTATATGCCTCTTTATAAGCAATCAAAGGAACACTAGCTGTAATTCCTTGATTACCGCTTCCACTATTAATAACTACAGGCATATCACATCCATTCATTCTAGCATCACTTCCAGCCGCAGCTAATGCTTTCGCATATTGAACAATATCGTTATTACTATATTTCAATATAGTTTTCCCAATATTAGCACCATAATTATTTTTTAACCCTTCTTTAGCGATTGCCATATTATATTTAATTTGACGATCTAATGTTTCTTTCACATCTTCAATATTTACTAAATCAGTAAATTCTATAATTTCTTTAATTGATAAGACAGATTTATCAGTTTTATAATTTTTTACTTCAACTTCTTCATTATTTTTAAATATAACTACATTATTCTTTTCAATTAAAGTAACATTAGTATGAGCATCTTTAATTACAACTTTTACCACATCATTATCATACTTACCAATTATTTCTATATATAAGACACTGTCATTATTACTATGTTTTATAGATATATTAGTATTTTTTAAATATTCATGTAATTGTTTAATTTGATCATTAGAAACACAAGAAATAACTTCTAATTTCTTTTCACTAATTCCAGCTATTATTCCAATAGCACAAGCAACATCAATACCATGCATTCCTTGAGTATTAGGAACCGTCACACTTTTCACATTTTTTAATATATTTCCACTAACATATATATCAATTATTTGTGGTTTATTTTTTAAATAATCTTTTACTAAAGAAGCACAATATGCAATTGCTATTGGCTCTGTACACCCCATTGCGGGAATTAATTCTTCTTTAAGTATAGATACGAAAGCTTTATATTTTTGATCATTATATTCCATAGTCATTTCCTCTACTTCATTATAACAAAAAAATATTTTTTTTTAAAGATTAGATTTAAATTACTTCTTTAATTTTATTTTCTAGTTTTAATGATAATAAATAATAAGGGTGATTTTTGTTAACTTTTCGATATGTTTTATATATCATCCTTGCTTGCCCTCTTTCTTTATTACAAACTAATATATAGATATATAATAATTTAATAAATTCACTTTTTTTATAATTATCATTCAAATATTTTCTAACTAAATCATTATCTATAGCTAAATATTTTCTTAATTCTTGAATATATTCATATTCCACTTCCCCACAAAATCCTAATAAATTGTTAGAATAAATATCAATAAATTGTACCATTGCATAATCTAAATTGTTAATTTCTTTTTTTGAATGATTATTTTTATCCTCAAATAAAGATATTGTGTGTTTTAACCATCTTATCCCACAATCTAATATATATATAATTTCATCAATTAGATACCTTCTAAAATCAATATGTAATAAATTATGAGCTAAAGCATTACAAGAAAATGCTTTACTATTATCATTTTTTATATTATTAAAATATAATGAATAATAATCAGATTCCTTTTTAGTAATAATTTTAATAGCTTTTGATGTTGTATTTAATAAATCACTCATAATTTACCTCCTATATATATCTTATTTACAACATCATTATACAATAATATATGTCCAAAAAAAGGGACATAAATTATATTGTTTTTTATTTTTAATTTTTATGATATACTAATGTAGGTGATATATATGAAAGAATTAAAAATACATTTTTTAAATACTATATGGAGTGATGCTATTATTTTAGAAAATAATAATCACTATGGTTTTATTGATACAGCAAGTGGATTTTATTATCCAATGATTGAAAAACATTTAAATGATTTAAATATTACAGATTTAGATTTTATCATCTTAACTCATTTTCATGTTGATCATTATGGAAACATGAAAAAAATTATTAATGATTATAATGTGAAAAAAATATATTTAAAACATTATTATGGATTAGATGGCACTACATCTAGTGGATATGATTCTAATGAGGAATATATTGAAAATGAATTTAAAAATTATTATGAGATATTAGATGCTTGTAAAAATAATAATACAGAAATTATTTTTATTGATGATTTAAATCTAGATATCTTACACATTGATTTTTATGGTATTAATTTAGAATTATATGATATTAGTAATACACTATATAAATTATATAGTGATGTTAATGGTTTATATTATAACCAAAAAAGATTTAATGAGAATTTTAATAGTATAGCTGTTTTTATTAAAGTTAATGATTATAATATCTTTTTAGGTGGCGATATGACATGTTCTAAAACTGATATTGTTGAACTACAAAATATATCTATTAAAATTATTAATAAAATATATAATATTCATGATATAAATCATATAGATATATATAAATCTTGTCATCATGGCGGTAGTGGAACCAACACGAAAGAATTGTGTGATTTAATGAAAGCTAAATATGCAATTATTACTAATACTGCTAGATGGTTAGATAATTATAATACATATGATAATTTAAGAAACGCAAATAGTGAAGTTAGTATTTTACCAACTGATTTTCAAAAATATATTTTTACTATCAATGATAATATTACATATGACATTATTAAAGAAGAATCATTATTTATTACATTAAAGAAAGATTA
>JAEIGA010015918.1_pt1 | contig 11447 bp, 10 predicted proteins | sample 9270691 | NCBI WGS metagenome assembly JAEIGA01 (sample SAMN17057246, study PRJNA624740) | gut metagenome | biome: biome; isolation source: fecal sample | host: Bos grunniens | place: China: Xizang | collected 2019
AATGTAATCTCACCCATCTCACCCATGACGGTCTTCAGTTCAATCGGCTCATCGTCAAAATCTCTGCCGTAAACCAGATTTGGATCCTCTGTCTTTTTCGCAGCCCGATAACTTTCCTGTCTCTTTGCATAGGCCTCTGCCTTCGCCTTCTTCTCCTCTTTTTCGACTTTCTTCGCTTCCTTCTCCGCCTTTTTCTCCGCGTTCAGTTCATCCTGCTTTGCTTCATTTGCCTCCACAATAGCATTGATTTCCTGCTGCAGACGAATGGCATTGTGTTCCTGAATCTTACTCTTCTTGGCCTTGTGATAATTCACGCGGATATCCACCGGTATATGGCAGCGCACTTCAAAGATTTCTTTCAAAAGTGCCACAATAGATTCTGCTTTTCCCTCGGCTACTATTGATTCTTCGAACTCCAGTGTCACAATATTTCCATTTTCAAATGTATATTTTGCATTGACAAACATGTTGTGTTCCACAATGCTGCGTTTTTTAAGTTCCAGTAAAATGCTTTCCCTATGCTCCCGCAACAGATTTTCCGGTGTGTACTGGCTGGATAATTGATAGGTTTCAACCAGCTCCACACAGAGCATCGTCTGCCCAAAAAGTTGCTCCTTGATGGCTCTTTCCATGGCATATATCACACGTTTTTCAAGTAAATGTGTGCTCAAAAAATGGACATGCAAATAAGTCCTGTCCGGATTGGTTGCAACCTTCGTTACCTCCACATCTCCAAACAAGATTCGCATGTCTTCACTCACCTTTAAAGTTGGAAACACCTCGAAAAACAATTTACTCATTCGTACTCCTTACAATTACTTCTCCCAGTTCAAGAGTTCCTCCCTGAGAGTATCTAATAGTTCTTCTTCTTTTACTTTCTTTACAATCTCACCTTTTTTGATGAGAAGTCCCTCGCCGACACCTCCGGCGATTCCGATATCCGCTTCCTTCGCTTCCCCTGGTCCGTTTACCACACAGCCCATAACTGCAACTTTGATGTCAAGCGGGATATCTGCCACCATATTTTCTACTTGATTTGCCAAACTGATTAAATCAATCTTGGTTCTTCCACAGGTTGGGCAGGAAACAACTTCAATACCACCTTTTCGAAGTCCAAGTGTACGCAGTATCAATTTTGCTGACTTGACTTCCTCTAACGGGTCACCGGTCAATGACACACGGATGGTATCACCAAGACCCTGATAAAGCATGATACCAAGACCTACGGATGATTTAATATTTCCTGACAAAACCGTGCCTGATTCCGTAATACCGATATGTAATGGGTAATTACATTGCTCAGAAATTAGTTCATGGGCCTTCACGCACATCAAAACATCGGAAGATTTGATACTTACTACCAGATTATCATATCCCATGTCCTCAATTAGGTGCACCTTATCTAAAGCACTTTCAACAATCCCTTCTGCTGTAACGCCGCCGTATTTTGCAACTAGTTCCTTTTCTAACGAACCACTGTTTACGCCAACACGAATCGGCACATTGTATTCTTTTGCCTTTTCCACTACTTGTCTCACACGCTCAGTATCACCGATATTCCCCGGATTAATGCGGATTTTATCTGCGCCATTTTCAATAGCTGCGATTGCCAATTTATAATCAAAATGAATGTCTGCCACAAGTGGTATATGAATTTGCTTTTTAATCTCAGCAAGAACCTTTGCCGCTTCCATGGTTGGAACCGCACATCGAATAATTTCACAGCCAACCGCTTCCAATGCCAAGATCTGCGCAACTGTTGCCTCCACATCCTCTGTTCTTGTGTTGGTCATGGATTGAATGGCAATTGGGTTGCCACCACCGATTTTAACATTTCCTATTTGAATTACTTTTGTATGTTCTCGTTTCATTTATGCATACCTCCATGTCAAAATAAGATTGCGCACAGAGCGCAATCTCATTTATTTCTCTATTCTAGTAAATACAAATTCATCTGCGAATTCCCGTTTTGTCAGTGTCAACTTGCCGTCCTCAATACTATAGTTATAAGAACCCAAGAACTCACTGATTGCCTCATCTATTTGGGCTGCAGCAACTTTTCCATCTGTATCGTCGGCTGCTTCTGCATAAGACATTGTACTTGACTTCAGTGTAATGATTCTATCTGTTTTATCAAGAGTATAGTATAAGTCTACCTCGACATATTGCCCATCAATCGTAGTTTCCACTGTAATCTCTTCATCATCAATATCTAACTGGTAACTCTTATCCTCTGCAAGCCATTCTCCTTCCAGTGGGTTACCTATCACAGAATTTGTAATAAGAAAGGCAACTATCAGCAATATAATTGCGCTGGAAACCAGCATTACAATCACCCATGCTTTACTTCTCTTTGCTTCATCTCTTTGTCTCATTTCCATACGCTTCACCTCTTCTTCGATACTAAACTGTTACTTAGATTATAAGAATTTTTCTGACTCGTGTCAACGTAAAAAGGAGAGATTATTCCCCGCCAAGCTTGCTTGCAACAAACCATCCTGCAACAAATGTAGCTACGCTGATAATTAGAGTCGGAACAGAGAATTTTCCCCAATCTGTCTGCAAAAGAATCGCAATCGGCGATGCCATAATTAAACCAATAATTCCAAAATAAGCATGGGTCTCCGCCTTTGCGAAAATAAACTCAATAATCTTTGCAATTACAAAGATACCAACAACCACACCAATACCAAATGGAGCCAAAACACCGGTTGCCGCCAAGATTGCCTTGATATCAAATGCCAATGCTGCATCAATAAAATCATTGATTGTTGCAAGAATCACATCATAATATCCCAAAAGCATTAGCATCATAGATCCACTAACACCCGGAACAACCATAGTTGCGGCCGCAATAATACCTACTCCAAGAAGTTTGAGTACATTTACTACGCCAAAGCTCACATCTGCATCTGCACCGGTAGTTTCGCCCATAACTGCCATAAGAATGACGATGGCAAAGAAAATAATAAACGGAATAACCTTCCCTATGGTAATCTTCTTCCCTTCCACTTTTTTAAAGATAAACGGAAGACTTCCTGCTATCAACCCACAAAATGCAAAATTGGTTGGAATTGGGTGATTTGCCAATAAATATTCAAAGATTCTGGATAATACAACTACTGCAATTCCTGCTCCTGCAAAAATCGGAACCAATAACTTTAAAGCACTTTTAAATTCGTTTTTCAAATGCGTAATGGCATGAATGAGTTTGTCATATAACCCCATTGCAACCATCATCGTGCCACCACTGACACCCGGAATAATATTCGCGATTCCTACCGCCATTCCCTGTAAAATTAGTTTTAACATCTTTCCATTCCCCTATTCGTGATTTCTCATATATTCTGTTAGAAACGCAATCAGTCGTTCCATCTCTTCCATGGTACCTATAGAAATGCGCAGATAGTCTTTGATGCGCTCTCCACCCAAGAATCTCACATAAATATCCGCTTCCTTTAGTGCCTCAAACAAATCCTTTGCCCCGTATTTTTCGTGTGTTGCAAAGATAAAATTGGACTGAGAGTCCGGATATGTAAATCCAAGCTTTGTAAGCTCCTTCTTCGTCCACTCTCTCGTGTCCTTGATTTTCTGCACGGTCTCTTCAAAATATGCCTTATCTTTCACGGCCTCCACGCCGCACACCAAAGAAGTCATATTCATGGTGTAAGAGTTGAACGAATACTTCGCATCATTTAAGTATTTAATCAATGTCGGATTACTGATTGCATAGCCGATACGCATACCCGCCATAGAACGAGCCTTAGAAAAGGTCTGCACCACAATCAGATTCTCATATTTGTCAATTAATTCAATAGCAGACTTCCCTGCAAAATCAATATATGCCTCATCCACAATCACAATGACATCTTGATTGTGTTTTAAAATATCTTCTATAAAATTTAAGTTTTCATAGATGGACGTCGGGGCATTTGGATTTGGGAAAATGATTCCGCCATTTTCCTTATAATAATCCTCTTTCACCATGTGGAAATCTTTATCCACAGCCGGACATTCATATGGTATGCGGTAAAGTTCCGCCCATACCTTGTAGAAGGAATAGGTAATGTCCGGGAACAGAATCGGTTTATCCGAATTAAAAAATGTCAGAAAACACATAGCTAATACATCATCGGACCCCACACCCACAAACACTTGCTCGTCGCTAACTCCATAGTATTCTGCCAAAGTATGTACTAGATTTCCTGCTGTCGGGTCCGGATATAAACGCAATCTGTCAACATCCATGCCCTGCAACGCTTCTGCCACTCCTGGCGCCGGCGGATATGGATTTTCATTGGTATTTAATTTAATAACTTTTCGTTGTGGCTGTTCCCCTGGAACATAAGGCTCCACCTTACGAATATTTTTCTCAAATGCTTTCATTTTAAAAGTATTCCTTTGCAAGTTCTTTGAATTTTGGTAATGAATTTACGATAGTTTCGTATGAAACACAGTACGCCATACGCACGTAACCAGGGCATCCAAAGGAGCTTCCAGGTACGATTAAGATATTGTACTTCTTCGCTGCTTCACAAAATTCTTTTTCATTTTCAACCGGTGATTTCACGAATAGGTAGAATGCCCCCTCTGGTTTGATACAGGTGAATCCACACTCTGCAAGTCCATTATAAAGGGTTTCACGGTTTCTGTCATAGTAAGAAATATCGGTCTGCTCATTCAAACATTTCACCACCATTTTCTGTTGCAGGGTTGGCGCATTCACAAATCCTAAGATACGTGTTGCAACGTTTGCTGCAGAAATCAAATCTGCACTATCCGATGTTTCATCCGGAATCACCAAATAGCCAATACGCTCTCCCGGAAGAGACAAGGATTTACTAAATGAGTAACCCACGATTGTATTTGCATAATACTTGGTCAAGTATGGCACTTCTACTCCATCATATGCCAATTCACGATACGGCTCATCGGAAATGAGATAAATCTCTGTCCCAAATTCCTTCTGTTTTGCTTCCATGATTGCAGCTAACTTCTTGATGGTTTCTTCTGAATAAACAACACCCGTTGGATTGTTTGGTGTGTTTACGATAACTGCCTTTGTCTTTGGCGTAATCTTCGCTTCAAATTCATCCAACTTTGGTTGGAAGGTTTCTATATCCGGTGAGATTGCAACAATTACACCGTCAAAGTTGGCAGTATAGCTTCTATACTCTCCAAAGTAAGGTGCAAACACGATTACTTCATCCCCAGGATTCAGTAAAATCTTAAGGGCTACGTTAAGTCCCCCCGCGGCTCCCACTGTCATCACAATGTTTCTTGCAGCAAATGCAGTGCCAAACTTCTCATTGATGGACTCTGCTACCGCCTGTCTAACATCTTCATAGCCCGCATTACTGTTGGTATAACCATGCAATGCAACCGGGTCTTCTTCATTCAAAATCTCGATAATGGCATCCTTTACAGCCTGTGGTGCCGGCACATTTGGATTACCCAAGCTAAAGTCAAACACATTCTCTTTCCCGTAAATCTTTGCCAAACGATTTCCTTCCTCAAACATGGCACGGATTGCCGAACTGTTTTTTACCATATTCTGCATTTTCTCTGCTATCATGATTCTCTCTCCTTTACAATACCTTTTTCCTGCAAGAAGGCTGGTCGATAAGACAACTTCGCCTTTCGAAGCCCCTCTGCACCGGTATCCTCTTCTCTGTTGATATATTTATATTTCATGCACTCGTGTTCCACGAACTGCTGATTAATCATCGGGTATGCGCCTTGAATATCTGCAAACGCTTTCTCAATGTGTACTACGAACGTATCCTCGCTTAGTTCCTCTCCAATGGTAAATGCAACAATCTCTCCATTAATGCGAAGGATTCCACCTGTCAGTTCCAACTCCTTAAATAGTCGAAGAGCATTTAAGGTGACACACATCTCTGCGTTCTTCTCTTCATCTTCCTCACAGCCATTCTCATTTCTCCACTTCAGAGCCATCTGAAAACATTCCTCCAAATTGTCCTCCGTCATGGTTTCGTAACTCCAGTTCTCGTGAGTTGCTTTGAATTTATTGATATGATTTCGCTTGGCATGGAGTTTCTTCCCTGCTAACGAAGCCAGCTTCTCAGACTCATAGATATAGTCCGCAATGTCTCGGTTCAATTCCAGTTCGAACCTTCCCGGATACCATGCATCAATCTGTTCAAACTGTTCCGGCGTGATATGATATAACACAAATGGCACGCCACGCTCTTTCGTGTCAGCCATCAAGAAATCCAGTGCACGCTTCACATCTTCCGGCTCCCCTGCCGGATAGGTGTATGCCTCTCCATGACTGGTAGAGCGAAATACCAAGGTGTTTTCTATCTCTGCAAACTGAACAGGATAATGTCTGGACCAGAGCAATGCATTTGCATAGGTTCTCTCACAGCTTCTGCTTGGAAACTTGCGAAAATATGCATGCATCATATCCCTATCTTCCAACTCCGTTCGTCTAAACTGTATCTCTCCCACTTTTTTTCTCCTTGTTGCTTTAATCTAATAATAATACCATAGTTTGAGCCAGTTGGGTAGTTTTTATAACATTCTTTTCCTACCGAAACTGCAGATTATACAGCGCCTCATACGCGCCCTTCTTCTCCAGCAGTTCCTCATGTGTACCTTCTTCCGCAATTCCTTCCTCTGTAAGCACCAGAATTCTTTCTGCCTTACGAATGGTAGACAAACGGTGTGCAATCACAAAGGTTGTCCGATCTTTTGCCAGCTCCTCCATAGACTGCTGCACCACTTGTTCACTTTCATTATCAAGTGCAGAAGTTGCCTCATCAAAGATAAGAATCGGCGGATTCTTAAGAAATACTCGCGCAATTGACAAACGTTGCTTTTGTCCGCCGGACAATTTCACGCCACGCTGCCCGATATCCGACTGATATCCATCCGGAAAACTCATGATGAAATCATGGGCGTTTGCACGTTTTGCTGCCAGGATAACTTCTTCATCTGTAGCATCCGGTTTCCCGTAGCGGATATTGTCCAAGATATTTCCTGCAAACAGATAAACATCCTGCTGCACAATACCAATCTGACTGCGAAGGTCTGCCTGTTTCATCCTGCGGATATCCATGCCGTCAATTCTAATTGTACCTTCTTTCACCTCATAAAAACGTGGAATCAGACTGCAAAGAGTTGTCTTTCCAACGCCAGACGCACCTACAAGTGCCACATACTCACCTGCCGCAACCTGCAGATTAATATTTTTTAGCACCTGTTCCTTATTGCTCTCATAATGGAAGGATACATTTTCAAAGGCAATATCGCCTTCCAAATTTCCCACAGAAACTGCATCCTTTGCATCCTGAATATCAGGCTCAATATCCATCACTTCCATAAATCGTTCAAATCCGGAATATCCATTTTGGAACTGTTCTGCAAAGTTAATGAGTTTTCGAACCGGCTCCGTAAAGTTATGAATATATAGCAAAAATGTAATCAAATCCGTGGCTTTAATTGCCCCGCCATTCATAAATAATCCACCCAAAACAATGACGATTACCGTAACCATGGTAGTCATGGCTCCCACACTGGAGTGATAGCCCGCCATATAGCGATAGCTGTCTCGCTTGGATGCGATGTAGTTGCGGTTCCCCTCTTGGAACTTTTCTATCTCTATCTCTTCATTTGAAAAAGATTTCACCACACGAACACCGGATAAACTGTCTTCAATCTGGGTATTAATTTCTGCTACACGCTGACGATTTCTTTTGAATGCACGTTTCATTTTACGGTTAAAGTAAATGGCAAGCACCAGCATAATCGGTATACAGGTAAATGTCACTAACGTAAGCGTCAAATTGATACGAATTAAAATAACAAATGCGCCCACCAATTTAATAAAGGAAATCAGCAAATCCTCCGGTCCGTGATGCAATAGTTCCGTGATATCAAACAAGTCACTTGTGATACGAGATAATAATTCCCCTACTTTTCGGTTGTCGAAAAAGGTAAATGATAGCTTCTGATAGTGCTCAAAGATGTCCTTTCGCATGTTGGCTTCCATTCTGGCGCCCATCATATGACCGTAGTATGTCATGTAATAATTACATCCCATTTCAACAAGCACCAGCGCAATCATCACTCCACCCAAAATAAAGATGGTTTGCAACGCCTTCTGTCCTTCAAAATATACCACCTCATTGGTAACATAACGGACAATAAGAGGCATCACCAACGTAATTGCAGCTCCCAGCATTGCAAAAAATAAATCGCTGAAAAACAGGAATTTATATGGTTTATAATAACTGAATAATCTTTTTAAATTCTTTCTCATCTTCTTTTCATCTCTCGTTCTTTCTTTCAATTCATTCTTTCTTGTCATTTCTACTATATACCAATTTAGACTGTACTTCAATTGTATATTTTAGCCTCTTTTTCTCATACTAAATCCAGAGGTGATAGTATGAATTCCATTTGGTCAGATTCTGTAGAATTTCCAACTTTTGAACAATTAAAAAAGGACATCAAAACAGATGTGTTAATTATCGGTGGCGGCATCACCGGTATTCTTTGCGCCTATATGCTAGAACAGGCAGGTGTCGATTACGTGCTCGTAGAAGCAGACAGGCTTTGCAGTGGCATTACCAAGAACACAACTGCAAAAATCAGCATCCAGCACGGTCTCATTTACCACAAGCTAGTGAAACGTTTTGGTCTGGAAAAAGCACGTATGTATCTAGATGCAAATGTAGCCGCATTACAGGAATACCAGAAACTTTGCGAAAACATAGACTGCCATTTTGAAACCAAAGATTCCTTCGTCTATTCACTCAATTCTCCGGCAAAGCTTGAGAAGGAATTGCATGCCCTAAACCAGCTTGGCTATACTGCAGACTATGTGGGAAAGCTTCCTCTTCCACTGTCAAATGCCGGTGCTGTACGATTTGAAAATCAGGCTCAGTTTCATCCGCTGAAGTTCCTTGCCGAGATTTCGAAGGGACTTTCTATATACGAGCATACCAAAGTACGAGAACTCATGCCAAATACAGCCATGACAAAGCATGGAAGAATTACAGCCCAAGACATCATAGTTACCACACATTTCCCATTCTTAAATAAACATGGAAGTTATTTTTTGAAAATGTATCAACATCGCTCCTATGTAATCGCATACGAAAACGCGGTGAATGTAAAGGGTATGTATGTGGATGAAAATGATAAGGGTTTCTCTTTCCGCAATTATGATAATCTCCTGCTCATCGGCGGTGGCGACCACCGCACAGGAAAACACGGCGGAAACTGGAAGGAAATTTCCGAATTTGCCGCAGCCCATTATCCCGATGCGCAGGCGCGTTATTATTGGGCAACTCAGGATTGTATGACCTTGGATGAGGTCCCATACATCGGAGCATATTCAAAAAAGACTGAAGACCTCTATGTAGCAACCGGTTTTAATAAATGGGGCATGACCTCTGCCATGACAGCAGCCATGCTTCTTCGCGATATAATAACAAAAAAAGAGTGCCCTTATGCACCGGTCTTCTCGCCATCGAGAACCATGCTAAGAACACAACTTTTCATTAATGCTTTTGAAGCAACCACCAATCTCCTTACTCCTACAACCAAGCGCTGCCCACACTTAGGATGCGCATTAAAATGGAATCCGCAGGAACGCTCATGGGACTGCCCTTGCCATGGCTCCCGTTTTACTGAGAATGGTGAGCTTATAGACAATCCTGCAACAGACGATTTGAGAAGGCCAAATTAATTTGTGCCTTCTTCAATAACAACTCCCGCTTCTCTATCCAAAATCATATTTTCGATTTCTTCAAACTTCTTATCATACAACATGGCGCAAACATAAGCCGGTGCTGAAAAACCAAAGAGTAAAAGGATACTGTACCACTGAAAACTCAAAAATAAAAATAATACGACAGGAATCAAATTAATAACCAACATCAAAATCGTACGGAACAGATACTTGAATGCCAGAAGAAAGGAATTCTTAAATGTGGTTCCTATGTTATTAATAAATTTGGACTGTACCGGAAATATCCAGCAACTAATAAATGCCCAAAACACCAATGCTACAAAAAGTACACCCTTTACAAGAGCTCCTACTGTTCCATTAGCACCGAAAAACAATGTCACATAGGAACATAAGGCTATATTAATTACCATAATCAGCCAGATGACTGTAGACTGTCCCAAATTCATCTTGAAGGACTTCCAGAAATTCTTAAGCACGTAACCTTCACCACGTCTGATTTTTAACGCCACATAGTGACATGCTGTCAAAGAAGCCCCAATCGTGACAATCGGAATACAAAACAGTAATGTCAACAGATTTAATATCACCAAATCCGCCAATTTACCTAGTCCACTCATCAATGGACTGTCATAATTTAAAAAACCCATGTTTCTTTATCTCCTCGTAATTTACCATAATTTATCGTTATTTCATATTCTATCATTCATTATTCAACGATTCAATAAACTTTTTATAAACTTGCTTAATACTACGATTTTCGTTTTATATCCACACTCAGTTTTACGCTCTGAATATACTAATAAAAAAAGAGGTGAAAATATGCCCGTTACGAATATTACAAATGCCGTTATTCAAGATATAACTTCTGAACGTGGTACTACATTTGTAACTATCACATATACAAGCAGAGAAAGAAATCAAAGAAATGAACAAACTCTAAGATTGGTCGTCAGACCAAGAACAATTATTTTAAATGCAAACGGTGCTCCGGTAACAGCAAATGCGCTAAGGGAGGGAATGACCATTAACGCTGCTGTTTCTTCCGCCTTTACCCGAAGTATTCCCCCACAAACTGTTGCGTATCTGATTCGAATAAGAGGCAGACAAAGACCTGACGATATTACAGTTGGGAATATTTTAGATGTAGACAGAAATAATCGCAGCTTTACTACCATAAGTGACCGCGACTTTTCTACGATTATCCGTTTCAATGTACCTGAAAACGCTATGATTTTTGACCGTATTGGCAGACCAATCAACTTCTCAAGGCTTACCCCAGGTATGCGTGTCCGTGTACGCCATGCCAATTTTACAACCGCAAGCATACCTCCGCAGACAACTGCATTTGAAGTAAGAGTGCTGTAAGCAATTTAAAGCTTTTACGGTGTACTTTTTGAAAAATTGTCGTTGCACCGTAAGTTTTCTTCTAATTAACCTTGATTTGTTACCCTTCTACGGTGTAATAATGTGTTTTCTTTATATCACACCGTAAAACGAAGTTAAATTTTAAAGAATTGTTATTATAATTCATGATTTTTACGGTGCCAATTCAAAAAACAAGAATGTGCACCGTAAAATCAAATTTTATATCTATAAAACGGCAAAAAATTACGGTGTGAAACCAAGATTGGATTTTTCACACCGTAGTTTTTAAAAACAGAACAAATATCCCTGCAAGCAATCTGTCGCGTTCGTGCTATTCATTCATCCGTGCCAACTTTGC
>JAEIGA010015919.1_pt1 | contig 11447 bp, 7 predicted proteins | sample 9270691 | NCBI WGS metagenome assembly JAEIGA01 (sample SAMN17057246, study PRJNA624740) | gut metagenome | biome: biome; isolation source: fecal sample | host: Bos grunniens | place: China: Xizang | collected 2019
AATTTGCAAACGACGAAAAACCTCGTTGATGATTTGGATTAATTCCACTTCATTAAGAAGCGAGTTGCTTCCTACAACATCGGCATCGCACTGAAAAAACTCACGATAACGACCTTTTTGAGGACGATCGGCACGCCAAACTGGTTGGATTTGGAAACGTTTGAAGGGGAACGTGATTTTGTCGCGATTTTGCACTACAAAACGAGCAAATGGCACAGTAAGGTCGTAACGCAAACCTTTTTCCGAAATTTTGTTGGTAAGCTTAATGCTATTTTTTTGCAATAATTCTTCGGAATCAATTTTTCCGATAAAATCGCCAGAATTAAGAATTTTGAATAAAAGTTTGTCGCCTTCTTCGCCATATTTTCCCATCAAAGTCGATAGGTTTTCCATTGCAGGTGTTTCTATTTGTTGAAAACCGTATAGGCGAAACACAGAACGAATGGTGTCGAAAATATAGTTCCTCTTTACCATCTCTTCGGGGGTAAAGTCGCGAGTTCCTTTTGGTATCGAAGTTTGTTGTGCCATTTTTTAATTTCTAAAAATTAAGTTCATAATTAAATCGGTAGAACCAGCGTGTTGTTGCACATAAATTCCCGCCTGTTCACCGGCATTTTTTTCGTTCAAAAGTTGCGTCAAAGCCTTTTTGTATTCCTCTAGGTTGGTGACCGAAATTGCCCCACCGCAAGCAATCAAATCTTTCGCCTCTTCGGCCTTTTGATAATTAGGTCCAAAGATAATAGGAATTTTCCAAACTGCCGCTTCCAAAGTGTTATGAATTCCAACTCCGAATCCGCCACCAATATAAGCCAAATTGCCATACTGATAAATAGACGAAAGAAGTCCGAATCCATCGATTACTAAACAATCTGCTTGACGTACGTTCTCATCTGTTGCTTCCGAATATTTGACATACGGACGTTTTATTTTGCTGCAAAGAACTTCAAGTCGATGTTTTGAAATTTCATGCGGAGCAATAATAAGTTTCTGCGAAAGATTCTTGTTGAAATGATTGATAATGATTTTCTCGTCTTTCACCCAAGTGCTGCCTGCTACCAAAACGTTCTGATTTTCTGCAAAAATTCTTATCAATGGGAATTGTTTCGCGTTTTGTACAATTTTTACAACTCTATCGAATCGGGTATCGCCCGAAATAGTTACGTTATGAATGTTTATTTCCTGCAAAAGATTTTTTGATGACTCATTTTGTACAAAAATATGAGTGAAACAGTTCAGAACTTTTCGATGCGAAATGCCACAAGGGCTGAAAAATAACTGATTTTTTCTAAATGTACTCGAAATTAAATAGGTTGGAATTTCTCGTTTTTTGAGTTCTGAAAGAATATTTCTCCAAAATTCGTATTTTACAAAAATCGCTTTTTCTATCTGAATAGCGTTTATAAATTGCCTTGCATTGCGAGGAGTGTCAATTGGGAGATAGCAAACTATATCGGCGAGTGGATAGTTTTTGCAAATTTCATAACCAGACGGCGAGAAAAATGTGAGTAAAATTTTTGCCTCAGGATTTTTTTCTTTGATAGCTTCAACAACAGGTCGTCCTTGTTCAAATTCGCCAAGAGATGCTGTGTGAATCCAAATGTATTTTGCTGTTTTGTCAGCAATAGATAATTTTCTCCAAACTTTTTTGCTCCCTTTCTCACGATAATACATTTTTTTCTTGAATAGTGCACAAAACTTAATTGTCAGCACCATCAAGCACATTGCAATATTGTAAACCGTGTTGTACATTTTTTAGATAGGAGCAAAATAACTTCTTGTATTAAAACAATAAAAGACATTCCAAACGGAATGTCTTTTTTCTCATTCTTGGAATTAGATTATTTTCTAATACCTAATTCCTTTATAATCGCACGATAGCGTTCGATATCTTTTGCTTTAAGATAATCAAGCAATTGGCGACGTTTTCCTACTAACGCTTTTAGAGCGCGTGAGGTACTATAATCTTTTTTATTTGACTTCATGTGTTCAGTCAAATGGCTAATACGGTAGGAAAATAATGCTATCTGAGATTCTGCTGACCCAGTATCAGTATTAGACTTTCCGTATTTTCCAAAGATTTCTACTTTTTTTTCGTTTGATAAATACATAATAAAATAATTAAAAAATTTATATTTTCCCGCAAAAACGGACTGCAAAGATATGACTTTTATTTTTAAGTGCAAAAATTATTTTACAACGATTTTTTATTTAATCAATTCTAAAAAATACAAGATTTTTTAAGGCGTGCCTTAAATCGTTAGGGGTTATAGACGTGTTTTTAATTGGAATTTCATCCGAACTTTTTTCTTCGTTTCTTCTGTTGTTCCGCTGTAGTATTCACTATAGTCTCGTTCTGTTTCTGTTTGTTTTCCATACTTGTCTGTATAATATTCTATATTTCCTTCTGAATCTTTTTGTCCTCTTGCACTGTTGTACGACGAGTAGTTCTTACGATGTTCTATAGTCCCGGACCAAATTTTACCCCTCGTGCCATTGCTTTCTTCTTGTATTCCTTTCCTGCCAGCTCTTCGAATTTATCATTTTCTGCCACTCTTTTGGCGTTGTGTAGCCTGGTTTCGGCATTACCATTATTAAATCCTCCTAATAAATATTCAGTTATCAACTTATAAAATAATGAACTTAACTCATATTTAGAAAAACGCTTGCTTTAATTCTTCAACTTTATCAGTTTTTTCCCAAGTAAATAGTTCTACTTCGCGAGAGATGTCTTCTCCATTGCCATTTTTGAATGTTTTTGTTACAACTCTAGGTACTCGTCCTACGTGTCCGTAAGATGCTGTTTCTTCGTAAATAGGATTACGAAGTTTTAGTCGTTCTTCTATGGCTTTTGGTCGCATGTCGAAAATCTGTTCAATTTTTTTTGCTATTTCGCCATCGCTCATTGCTACGTTTGCTGTTCCGTAGGTGTTGATGTATAGATTCATAGGTTTTGCTACTCCGATAGCATAAGCCACTTGGACAAGAACTTCGTTAGCAACACCTGCAGCAACAATGTTTTTTGCAATGTGTCGTGCTGCATAAGCTGCTGAACGGTCTACTTTCGAAGGATCTTTCCCAGAAAAAGCACCGCCGCCATGTGCTCCTTTACCGCCATAAGTGTCAACAATAATTTTTCGACCGGTTAAGCCTGTGTCGCCATGTGGTCCGCCAATTACAAATTTGCCTGTTGGATTTACAAAAAGCTTATAGTCGTTGCAGAATAGGCGTTTGTATTGAGGGTCGTTTTCGATAACTTTTGGAATCAGTATGTTTTGAATATCGTTTTTGATGATACTCAACATTTCCTCGTCAGCTTGTTGTTGGTTTTTTTCAGCTGTTGATTTTATAAAATCGTCGTGTTGGGTAGAAATTACAATCGTGTCGATACGTATAGGTTGGTTGTTGTCATCGTATTCGATTGTGACTTGCGATTTTGCATCAGGACGCAAATAGGTCATTATTTCCCCCTCGTTACGTATGTTTTTTAATTCAAGAAGAAGATTGTGAGCTAAATCAAGCGTGATAGGCATAAAGTTTTTTGTTTCGTTGCAAGCGTAGCCAAACATCATGCCTTGGTCTCCAGCTCCTTGTTCCATTGGTTCTTTACGTTCAACGCCTTGATTGATGTCGCTTGATTGCTCGTGAATAGCAGAAAATATACCACACGAATTGCCGTCAAACATATATTCGCTTTTTGTATAACCAATGCGATTGATAACTTTTCGTGCAACGCTTTGAACATCAACGTACGCACTTGATTTTACTTCGCCTGCAAGAACTACTTGGCCGGTAGTAACTAATGTTTCGCAAGCAACTTTAGAAACTGCGTCTTGAGCTAAAAAGTTGTCAAGAATAGCGTCTGAAATTTGGTCTGCTACTTTGTCTGGATGTCCTTCTGATACAGATTCAGATGAAAAAAAATAACTCATAAATAAATGTTTTTTAAGTTAATAAAATGGTTAATTATATTTTCCTTAAAAAACGTGAATTAAAAAATTGAGTTGTGCTTGAAATAAAAAAGATATTGTTTTTTAGCATTTTTTATTGTGGTTGCAAGCATTCAAATTTGTCCACGTTCTCGTAAGAAACTGTTGCAAAGATAAATCTTTTTTGCCATTATTTTGTTTTTTGTTTTTAAAAACTAGAAATGTTTTATTTTGTATTATTTTTGCAAGATTGATATAGAAGATTTTAATGGAAGAAAAATTGTTGTTGAATATAGAAACCCCCGATGATTTAAAAAAACTTGATAAGCAACAATTAGAGCAAGTTTGCTATGAGTTGCGTCAATTTATAATTGAAGAATTATCGCAAAATCCGGGTCATTTGGGGTCAAGTCTTGGTGTTGTGGAATTGTCTGTAGCATTACATTATGTGTTTTCTACACCTGAAGATCGTTTGGTGTGGGATGTTGGTCATCAAGCATACGCTCATAAAATTTTGACGGGTAGACGAAAGCAATTTTCTACAAATAGGAAATTTAAAGGGTTAAGTGGTTTTCCATCGCCTAAAGAGAGTGAGTATGATGCTTTCGGGGTAGGTCATTCTTCTACATCGATTTCTGCAGCATTGGGTATGTCGGTGGCGTCGAATTTGAAGGGAGAGGAAAATCGTCAAGTAGTTGCTATTATTGGGGATGGTTCGATGACAGGTGGTTTAGCATTTGAAGGTTTGAATAATGCCTCTATCAATCCGAATAATTTACTGATAATTTTAAATGATAACGGAATAGCTATTGACCCAATTTCGAGTGGTATTAGTCGTTATTTGACAAATATTCACACTTCAACTGCGTATAATAAATTGCGATATAATGTATATCAGTGTTTGAAACGTTTGCACTTGATTACGGAGGAACAAAAAAACAGAATTATTCGTTTTACTAATTCTTTGAAAGGGAAGAAAATTACGAAGAATAATATTTTTGAAGGATTAAATATTCGTTATTTTGGGCCGATAGATGGGCATGATGTGAAAATGTTAGTCGATACGTTAGAGAAAATTAAAGATTTTAAAGGCCCTAAAGTTTTGCATTGTATTACGGTAAAAGGTAAGGGATATAAATCGGCTGAAGAAGCGGCAACCTTATGGCATGCCCCTGGTGTTTTTAATAAAGAAACAGGAGAGCGAGTAAATGTAAAAAAACAAGATGCCCCTCCTTTGTTTCAAGAGGTATTTGGACATACATTATTGGAATTAGCACAGCAGAATGAAAAAATAGTAGGTATAACTCCTGCAATGATGTCGGGTTGTTCTATGAATATAATGAGAAATGTATTGCCTCGTAGGGTTTTTGATGTCGGTATTGCTGAAGGGCATGCTGTAACTTTTTCTGCGGGGTTGTCTAAAGAGGGTTTATTGCCGTTTTGTAATATATATTCTTCGTTTATGCAGCGAGCGTATGACAATGTTATACACGATGTTGCATTGCAAAAATTGAATGTAGTACTTTGTTTGGATCGTGCGGGAATAGTTGGGCAAGATGGTGCAACGCATCAAGGAGAATTCGATTTAGCTTACTTCCGATGTATACCTAATTTAATAATAGCATCTCCGTTTGATGAGTCGGAATTGCGTAATTTGATGTTTACGGCACAGTTGTCTAATCAAGGTCCTTTTGTGATTAGATATCCAAGAGGCGCTGGGGTTTTAAAGAATTGGAAAACACCGATGAAAGAATTGCCTATTGGCAAAGGACGTTGTGTGAAAGAGGGTTCGGAAGTCGCAGTTATAAGTATTGGACCAATAGGTAATGTGGCTTTGCAAGCAATAGAATCTTTAGGAGAAGATGCTGAAAAAGTAGCTTTGTATGATTTACGCTTTTTGAAACCTTTGGATGAGGAATTATTGTTAGAAATAGGGAATAAATACCGACAAATAGTAACGATAGAAGATGGTGTTTTGAAAGGAGGAATGGGAAGTGCCTTATTAGAATTTATGTCGGACAATGGACTTCAGGTGCAAGTTAAGCGTTTGGGAATTCCTGATGTTTTTGTTGAACACGGAATGCCTTTTGAATTGTACGAAATGTTGGGTATTGATAGTAATGGTATTGCAAAAACGTTAAAAACTATTCTTAAAAATAATAACTGATGAGAATAATTATAGCCGGAGCAGGTGCTGTTGGAACGCATTTGGCAAAAATGTTGGTTCGCGACAATTTTGATATTGTGCTGTTGGACGAACATGAGGAAAGATTGCGTGGATTAGACACGAATTATGATTTAATGACAAAAATTGGTCGTCCTACGTCGCTAGAAGATTTGATGGAATGCGATGTTCAAAACGCTGATTTGTTTATAGCTGTAACGCCTGACGAGAGTGTGAATATGACTGCTTGCATGTTGGCTACCAATTTAGGTGCAAAAAAAACAGTGGCACGGATAAATAATACAGAATATCTGAAACCTAAAAATGCAGAGTTTTTTAAAAAATTAGGTGTGGATTCTTTGATTATGCCAGAGCGTTTGGCGGCAAATGAAATCATTGATTCGTTGAAATTTGGGTGGTTGCGAGAGCAACGATATTTTTGCGACAAGGCCTTAATGTTAGTTTGCGTCAAGGTAAGGTCGACAGCACCTTTAGTAAATAAATTATTTTCGTCGGGTTATTTTGATCATGGTAAGTATCGTATTGTAGCCATTAAGCGTCATTCTAGAACTATTATTCCAAAGGGTTCGGATGAAGTGTTGGCAGGAGACATCGTGTATTTTATAACTACAAAAGAAAACCTCGAGTTTGTGCGTAAAGATGCGGCGAAAACGCTTTTTGCAGTAAATAAGGTTATGTTTATGGGGGGTGGATCTATTACTCGTAGAACAATCCGTGATATTTCTAATGATGTGGAAATAATAGTGGTTGAGAGTAACAAAGAGCGATGTAGAAAAATGGCAGAAATGGGACTTTCAAATTTACTTATTGTACAAGGCGATGGTCGCGATTTGGATTTGCTAAAAAGCGAAGGTTTGCAAGAGATGGATGCTTTTGTGGCTATTACAGATAATTCGGAAGCAAATACATTAACTTGCTTGACAGCAAAAAGTTTTGGTATTAAAAAAACTATTGCCGAAATTGAAAATCTTGATTATATAGATGTTGCTGATAATCTTGATATTGGTACAATTATTAATAAAAAACTGATAGCTGCAAGTTATATCTATCAATTAACATTGAACGATGATGTTTTGAATGTACAATGTTTGACTTATTCTGATGCTGAAATTGTTGAGTTTATTGTGAACGAAAACGATAAAATAACAAAAGCAAAAGTCAAGGATTTACGTTTACCAAAAGATGTTAATATAGGGGGAGTTGTACGCAATGGAAAGGGATTTGTAGTGAATGGAGAAACACAAATACTTCCTAACGACCATGTTGTAATTTTTTGTACGGCAGCAAGTATTCGTAAATTAGAAAAACTTTTTAATCCATGAGAAGTTCCTTTAATTGGAAATTGATATTTTTTTTGGTAGGTGTATTTTTATGCATCGAAAGTGTTTTTATGTTGATTGCTTTTTTTGTTGCATTGAGGTACAACGAATATGACTCTACTTATTTATTGTATTCAACAATAGTTACATTGTCGGTTGGATGTCTGTCGGCATTAGCAGGGCGTGGCTATTCAACAAAAATGGATAAGCGTGTGGGAATGTTGACGATAACTATTGTTTGGGTTTTGTTTTCATTGTTTGGAACATTACCTTTTTGGTGGAGTGGAGCAATACCCTCTTTTACAGACGCATTTTTTGAAACGATATCCGGATTTACTACTACAGGTGCTTCTGTGTTAACAAATATTGAGGCTTTGCCACATGGTTTGCTTTTTTGGAGAAGCTTAACTCAATGGGTTGGTGGTATGGGATTCGTTTTGATGTCAATGGCGATACTCCCTTTTTTAAATGGTGATGTGCAATTGTTTTCCGCTGAAGCTACTGGACCAATTCAAGACAAACTCCAGCCACGAATAAAAGCTACTGCACGCCGATTGTGGTTGTTGTACTTTATACTTACATTGTTGGCTATGGGCATGTTGTGGTTTGGGGGGATGGACTTTTTTGATGCGGTTTGTCATTCTTTAACTACGTTGTCGACAGGAGGTTATTCTACAAAGCAAAGTAGTATTGCCTATTGGGATTCTCCTTTTATTCAGTATGTAATTGTAATTTTTATGCTGATAGGTGGTACGAAGTTTATTTTACTTTATTTAGCATTGATAAAAGGGAAAATAAAACGTTTATTACAAGATGATGAATTCAAGTTTTATATAGGTATAGTCTTATTTGCAACAATAGTAATTGCAATTGTTGTTGCTTGTACGACGCAGATAGAAAATCTCTCTCAAGTAGAAAAAATAATTCGTGATAGTTTATTTCAAGTGGTGTCTGTGATAACCACTACAGGTTTTGCAACGTACGACTATCAATTGTGGAATAAAATGGCCTTAATGTTTATCTTGCTTTTGATGATTTTTGGAGCGTCTTCGGGTTCTACAAGTGGGGGAATAAAACTTTTGCGTATTGTTATTTTGTTAAAAAATAGCTTTTATGAATTTAAGCGCCGATTGCATCCTAATGCTTATTTGCCTATAAAAATCAATGGATATGTGATACCCGAAACAGTGGTAAATAGTACTTTCTCGTTTTTGGTGATATACCTATTTTTGTTGTTATTTGGTGCTGTATTTTTATCGGTTATTGGCTTGTCGTTGAGTGATGCTTTTGGGGTTTCGTTGTCGATGGTGTCCAATGTTGGACCTGCTTTTGGAGATTTTGGTCCTTCGGGTACTTTTGCTACTTTGCCGAATGTCGCAAAGTGGGTATTGTCACTTTTGATGTTGATAGGTCGTTTGGAGTTGTTTACTGTGTTGTTGTTATTTTCTCCAATGTTTTGGAAAAGATAAGTTTGTTTTATGAAAAAAGTTTGTTTCCTGTTTTTTTGTTTGTTGTGTTCTATATCGTTGTTTGCAAAGGGCAAGCGAGAGATGCGTGCAGTTTGGATAGCAACGGTAAAAAATATTGATTGGCCGTCGTCGGCAATACTCACATCGTTGGAGCAACAACAAGAAATAGTATCAATGTTAGATCGTTTTCAGCGATTGAAGATCAATGCAATATTTTTGCAAGTACGACCCTGCTCTGATAGTTTCTATAGTTCGGAGTTAGAGCCATTGTCAATGTATTTAACAGGTGCACAGGGGCTTCCTCTCGATTCTTATTATGATCCATTGCAATTTGTTATTGAAGAAGCTCATAAGCGTTGTATAGAGGTGCATGCTTGGATGAATCCTTATCGTGTGGCAATGACAACAGATACAACAACTTTGCATCCAGAACATTTGTATTTCAAGAAGCCATATTTGTTTGTGGAGTATGGTGGTAAATTGTACTTTGATCCTGCGTATGAGGAGACTCGAGAATTTTTGAATAAAGTGGTGGCTGATGTTGTTAAGCGTTACGATGTAGATGCTATTCATTTTGATGATTATTTTTATCCATATCGTGTTGCCAATAAAGATTTTCCTGATCAAAGATCTTTTGCTCAAAATCCACGAGGATTCCATCCTTCCCAAAAAGATGATTGGCGAAGAAATAACGTTAATTTGGTTATTGCAGAGTTGCAACGGACAATAAAGTCGTTGAAACCTTGGGTAGAATTTGGTATAAGTCCATTTGGTGTGTGGCGCAATAGCGACAAAGACCCTAATGGGTCTAAAACAAAAGCGGGAATAACCAATTACGATGATTTGTATGCGGATATTCTAAAATGGTTGCAGGAAGGAACTATTGACTATGTTGTGCCTCAACTTTATTGGGAAATAGGTAAGAAAAATGCTGATTACGCAGTGTTGATAGATTGGTGGAACAAAAATGCATACGACAAAAATTTGTATATTGGATTGTTTGCTTCTGGGCTTGGTGTAAACAAACCTTCTGCTTGGCATAATGGCAATGAGCTTGTACGACAAATGCATATGAATGAGCAGTTTGATAATGTGCAAGGTGTTGCTTTTTATAGTGCAGCTCCTTTTTTGAAAAATCCAAAGGGTTTGCTTGATAGTTTAACAAATAATTTTTATCAGCATTGGGCTATGCCACCTATTTCAACGTCGTTAGTAGAAAAAGATGAAGCTATAGTTCCAAAGAATATTAGAGTTCAACGTAATAAAGAAAAATTATTGTTGTTATGGGACGAAGAGACGGCAGCGACATCTACGGCCTATTATGTTGTATATGCTTTTAAACGAGGTGTGGATTTTGATATAGAAAAACCTAAAAATATACTCTGTTTTACAGTAAAAAACTCTATAGACATAATGTCTATAAATTCTTTAAAAGGGGAATATGTGTTTGGTGTAACTGCTGTTAATCGTTATAAGAAGGAGAGTAAATTGCTTTTGCTCGAAAATAAATCTTTTCATTTTTAATTTATGATTTACGCAAATTTGATTGCTAATGCACTCGCCTTAACATCAAGGCAAGTGAATAATACCATACAGCTATTGGTTGATGGGGCAACTGTGCCTTTTATTAGTCGTTATCGGAAAGAGATGACGGATGCTTTGGACGAGATACAAATTGCTGAAATAAAAGATCGATATGAAAAATTGTTAGAAATTGAGGCTCGTAAGAAAACAATACTTACGGCTATTGAAAAACAAGAAAAATTGACGCCAGAACTGCAAGAACGCATTGTTAATTGTTGGGATATGGTAGCGTTAGAAGATATTTATTTGCCTTATAAGCAAAAGAAACGTACGCGTGCCGAGATAGCAAAAGAGAAAGGATTAGAACCTTTGGCAAAAATAATTATGATGCAGAGAGATAATGCATTGGCTGTACGCTTACGAAGTTTTGTAAACGGTGTGGTAGCTACAGAAGAAGATGCGTTGAAGGGTGCTCGTGATATTATTGCAGAGTGGGTAAACGAAAGAGAGTCGGCTCGTAATGCAGTTCGTGCAGTTTTTGCCTCGAAGGCAGAAATTGTATCTCGTGTGGTGAAAGGAAAGGAGACCGAAGGTGATAAATATGCAGATTATTTTGCTTTTTCAGAACCATTGAATAGGTGTTCATCGCATCGTTTGTTGGCAATGCGACGCGGTGAAGCTGAAGGTTATTTGAAAATTACGATTCAACCCGACGAAGAACCATGTTTAGAACGATTAAATAGAATTTTTGTAAAAGCAAATAATGATGCTTCAGAGCAAGTCGCTATTGCGATAGAAGATGCTTACAAACGTCTTTTGCGGCCAAGTATCGAAACTGAATTTGCAGCGAAAAGTAAAGAGTATGCCGACACGGAAGCTATTCGAGTTTTTGCTGAAAATTTAAGGCAACTTTTACTTGCTTCGCCTTTGGGGCAAAAACGAGTATTGGGTATCGACCCGGGATTTCGTACGGGATGTAAGCTGGTTTGTCTTGACGAACAAGGTAATTTGTTGCATAATGAAA
>JAEIGA010015920.1_pt1 | contig 11446 bp, 11 predicted proteins | sample 9270691 | NCBI WGS metagenome assembly JAEIGA01 (sample SAMN17057246, study PRJNA624740) | gut metagenome | biome: biome; isolation source: fecal sample | host: Bos grunniens | place: China: Xizang | collected 2019
CAGTACAGCCCATCCGGGGCTTTTTCATGTCAGCGCCACATCTGCACCACTCTGACGAGAAAATTTCCTCACGCACTGCACTGTTGAGAAAGTTCTCGAATGAGCAGTACTTCAGTACAGCCCATCCGGGGCTTTTTCATGTCAGCGCCACATCTGCACCACTCTGACGAGAAAATTTCCTCACGCTCTGCACCGATAAGAAAAACCTCTCGCCAATAATTGTCTATCCGAACTAATTTTCTTATCTTTGCCTAAGATAACTAAAAAAAATTAGATATGAGACGATTAGGAATGTTATTAGTGGCGATATTGGCGCTCAGTACGTCGCTATATGCGCAGCGCACCGAGCAGCTGCTGGACAAGGGTTGGCGCTTTACCCGTGAGGATAGTGCCGAGTTTAGCCAGGTGGGCTACGACGATAGCAAGTGGCAGAGCGTGACCATACCTCACGACTGGGCTATCTATGGTCCGTTCAGCATCAACAACGATAAGCAGAATACGGCCATCACGCAGGATGGTCAGCAGGAGGCTATGGAGCATGCGGGACGCACCGGAGGCCTTCCATTTGTTGGTGTTGGCTGGTATCGTCTTAATTTCGAAGCGCCCGCTTTCGAGGAGGGCAAGCGTGCTACAATCCTCTTTGATGGTGCTATGAGCAACGCCCATGTTTATGTCAATGGCGAGGAGGTGGGCTACTGGCCATACGGCTATAACGCCTTCTATTTCGACATTACCGAGCAGCTCAAGGTGGGCGAGGTAAACACCCTTGCCGTACGTCTTGAGAACAAACCAGACTCGTCACGTTGGTATCCTGGTGCAGGCCTTTACCGCAACGTACACCTTATCATCACTGAGGAGTTAAACATCCCTATGTGGGGTGTGCAGGTCACAACGCCCGATGTGCGTGAGGAGTGTGCCACTGTACACATCAGGACAAAGGTGAACTTGCCAAAGGGTAAGCACATACGTGACTATACTGTATCTTCCGACATCTTCGACCAGGATGGCAACCCTGTATATAGCCATGCCGCACTTGGCGATGTTTTCGGCACAGACTATTTTACCGAGGAGATTATTCTTAGTGATCCAGAGCTATGGAGCGTTGAGCGTCCATACCTCTACACCGTTGTTGTTAGGGTGCTAAGCCCTGACGGCACATACGACGAGCAGACGATACGCTTCGGCATCCGCACAATAGAGATACGTCCCGACGAGGGTATGTTTATCAATGGCGTGGAGACCAAGTTTAAGGGTGTGTGCAACCACCACGACCTTGGCCCATTGGGTGCTGCGGTAAACGAGGCGGCAATACGTCGTCAGATACGCATACTCAAGGACATGGGCTGTAATGCTATACGCACGTCGCACAACATGCCTGCTCCCGAGCTCGTTGAGGCGTGCGACGAGATGGGTATGATGCTCATGCTCGAGTCGTTCGACGAGTGGCGCACGCCAAAGCTCAAGAATGGCTACCACAACTACTTCGACGAGTGGGTTGAGCGTGACCTCGTAAACCTTGTTCAGCACTTCCGCAACAATCCAAGTGTTGTTATGTGGTGTATCGGCAACGAGGTTCCTGACCAGGGCGATGTCATCTGGGGCTCGAAACTGTCTCGCATGTTGCAGGATATATGCCACCGTGAGGACCCAACACGCCCAGTAACACAGGGTATGGATCAGCCTCACAACGTGGTGTACAACAACATGGCCGCTGTGATGGATGTTGCTGGCTTCAACTACCGACCACACCGCTACCCTGACAACTACTTGCGTCTGCCTCAGCAGATTATCCTCGGCTCGGAGACAGCTTCGACAGTGAGCAGCCGAGGCGTGTATAAGTTCCCTGTTGAGCGCCGCTCGATGGCTAAGTACGACGACCATCAGGCATCGTCATACGATGTTGAGCATTGCAGCTGGTCAAACCTCCCTGAGGACGACTGGATTTGGCACGATGACTTTAAGTGGGGCATTGGCGAGTTTGTGTGGACAGGCTTCGACTATCTTGGCGAGCCTACACCATACTACTCTGATTGGCCAAGTCACTCATCGCTATTCGGTATTATTGACCTTGCTGGCTTGCCAAAGGATAGATACTACCTATATCGCAGCCACTGGAACACCGAGGCGGAAACCCTGCACATATTGCCTCACTGGACATGGCCTGGTCGTGAGGGCGAGGTAACACCTGTGTTTGTATATACCAACTACCCAAGTGCCGAGCTCTTCATCAATGGCGTGAGCCAGGGTGTACGCACCAAGGACGATACTATCTCTGCTGAGGAGACTTGGGAGAAGGAGTCGGAGCAGACGCCTACATCGTTCACACGCCAGAAGCGCTACCGCCTAATGTGGTTCGACACTAAGTATGAGCCAGGCACTGTTAAGGTTGTTGCCTACGACAAGGATGGCAATGCTGTTGCCGAGAATGAGGTTTGCACCGCAGGTGAGCCTCACCACATCGAGCTCGTGGCCGACCGCTCGACAATAAAGGCTGATGGCAAGGATTTGTCGTTTATCACAGTTAAGGTTGTTGATGCTAATGGCAACCTATGCCCCAATGCCCAGCACTTGGTGAAGTATAGTGTCAAGGGCAAGGGTTGGTATCGTGCAGGTGCTAATGGCGATCCTACATCGTTGGAGTTGTTCCATAAGCCACAGATGAAGGTGTTTAACGGCATGATGACCGCCATTGTTCAGAGTACCGAGCAGGCTGGCGACATCGCGCTAACAGCAACAGCCAAGGGCCTTAAATCGGCAAAGATAACAATCAAGGCTGAGTAACATACATCTTATACGCAGAGTGCCTGTCCAAATCGTTGGACAGGCACTCTCTTTTTCGCTTTCACCTTAAAGGCTACTCCCTTACGTAGTGGGGCATCTCGGTTGGAATCTCCAACGAGAACTCGACAAGGCCTGCTACATCGCCCGACTCATACCAAGGTGTCTGGTAGATGAGCTTGCGTAGGCCTCGCTTCTCTATGGTGTAGGCGTTGTTCTCGCCATTCGATATTAGGCGGTTGATAATCTCACGTGAGCGTGCCGAGTGGCAGGGCATCATCGACTTGCCACGCACATCGCCATTGACCTCCACCGAGCGCTTATTCTGATATAGCACTACGCCATCGAGGTCGCAGACAGTAATTGCACAGGTTTTTAGGGTGTCGCTCCATGGCGAACGGATATCTTCAAAATTCATAATATATTTGGGTTTGTTAGTTTATTCTATACACATTTTTTATGCCCTTGATGCGGCGCAATGAGTGCAACAACATGTCGACAATATTAGCACCCGTAACCTCAACCGAGAGCTGTGCGGTGACCGAGCCATCGCCCTTGGGCGTGAAGTTGATGCCTCGAACAGCGAGTTTCAGCTCCTTGCTCGCTGTGTCCATGATTGTTGTTGCAAGACCAGGTATGTCGGCTGCAGAGATGCCCACAGTAACACGAAAAGCTCCCTCGGCACCCTCTCTCCAGCGGGCATCCATAACACGGTAGGGGTAGCGCTCACGCATGCGTCGTGCATTGGGACAGTCGGTGCGGTGAACGGTGATGCCAGCATTTATGGTTATAAAGCCGAAGATGTCGTCGCCCTTGATTGGGTTGCAGCACTTACCGAGTTTGTACTCTATGTTGTTGATCTTCTCGTCGATAACCAAAGCATCGCCACGTTTTGATGTTTCGTCGCCACGCTCCTCACGTAGGCGTGCCTTGTGCTCCTCAACCTCCTGGGCTGCCTGTCGACGCTCCTCGTCAGCCTCGCCCGAGAGCCAGCGTTGGAGGATATCTTTGATTTGTGAGATCTCGATCTTCTGGTCGGCAATAGCCACATAGAGCTCGTTGCCACGCTTGATTTTGAAGTGCTTACATAGGTAGGCAACAGCCTCGTCAATAGATGTGTCGATCTTCCAATTTTTAAGCTTGCGCTCAAGCTCCTCACGACCTAAGCGGGCATGCTTCTGCTTCTGCTCACGCAAAAATGCACGTATGCGGCCACGAGCCTTCTGCGTGACGCAGTAGTTGAGCCAATCGGCCTTAGGAGTTTGGTCTTTGCGTGTTAGCACCTCGCAGATGTCGCCATTATGTAGGGGCTCCTTGATGGGCACTGCACGGCCACCAACCTTACCTCCCACGCAGATGCCACCCAACGAGGTGTGTATGTCGAAGGCGAAGTCTAACACTGTTGCGCCCTCAGGGAGCTTGCGTATGTCGCCCGATGGGGTAAACACAAATATCTCGCCCGACGACTTTGCCTCGAAGCGCTGAGCAATAGACTCCGATGTGGTGTCCTCCAAGAGCTCTCGTAGTCGACCAAGCCATGCCTCGGCACCCATGCCGCCCTGCTTAACACCCTTATAGCGCCAATGTGCGGCGATGCCTCGCTCGGCAACCTCGTCCATGCGCTCGGTGCGTATCTGCACCTCCACCCAGCGTCCCTCGCTGCCTAAAACTGTGGCATGCAACGACTCATAGCCATTGCTCTTGGGGATAGATATCCAGTCACGCATGCGCTCGGTATTTGGTGTGTAGAGGCTTGTGACATGCGAATACACTGTCCAGCACTGCGCCTTCTCACGCTCAACGGGGCAGTCTATAATGATGCGTAGGGCGAAGATGTCGTAGACACCTTTGAAGTCGACCTTCTGCTTGCGCATCTTCTGAAAGATAGAGTAAACCGACTTGGTGCGGCTCTTGATATGATACTTTATGCCGTCCTCATCAAGAAGCTTGCGCACAGGGCGTAGAAACTCATCGATAAATGCCATGCGCTCCTCCTCGCTCTCCTTAAGCTCCTCGATAATATGGTTGTACATATCTGTTTCGAGGTACTTCAGCGAGAGGTCTTCAAGCTCACTCTTGATGTTATAAAGGCCGAGCTTATGTGCTATCTGTGCATATAGGTTGAGGCTCTCCCAACTCTTCTTGCGACGTTTGCGCTCGGGGAACATGTCGAGTGAGCGCATAACTTCGAGGCGGTCGGCAAGCTTGATGAGTATGACACGTGGATCCTCGGAGTAGGAAACGATCATATCTCTGAAGTCCGATGCCTGCTCCTTAGATGCCTTAAGCTTGATGTCAGAGATCTTGGCAAGAGCCATGGCAATGCCGAGGGTCTCCTCGCCATACTCCTGGCGGATGGTGGTCATCAGCTCGTCGATGGCAGTGTCGTGCTCTTGAAAGGCTATGCGCACAACATCGTGTATGATGGCGGCAATGGTGGAGTTACGGCCAAGACCTATCTCGTCAACAACGATGCGGGCGACATCAACGCCATGATCGAGCATGGGGCTCGAGTCGTAGCGCACAATACCATGTAGCCTCTCGTAGGCAAACAGCAGTGCGTTGTCGACCATCTGCTGGGTGCGCTCCGAGAAGTTGGATTTGATAAGCTCCCTAAACGAGCTATAACGTTCGAGTATATTATTCATTTGTTAACGCATGTTCTTCGGTTGGAGATTCTACATGGGGCTTACGCACGATAACAAGGTCGTCCTCGCCAGGGGCATATAGTCGCTTCTCCCACTCTGTTAGGTGGCGAGCAAAGTCGTTGCGCTCGACATCGAAGCCTGCATCACGAAGCCTGTCGTCATAATCACGACCATATACTCGGCGATGGTCATACTGGCCAAAGAGGCGTGTGCGTTCCTCGGGATTTGTGATCGAGTCATCCTCGAAGGTTGTTGCACGTGTTCTATCCTCTGGAACAAGCATTATGCCCCAGCCGCCAGGTCGCATGATGCGATATAGCTCCTGCATGGCAAGGCGGTCGTTGTCGACATGCTCGAGCAGATGGTTGCAGATGATGACATCCACCGAGTTCGACGGCAATGGAATCTCCTGCACGTCGAAGTGCTGGTCAGCAAATGGCGACTCGAGGTCGGCGGTGATATAATCTTTGCTTGTGCCGTAGCTCTCACGAAAATGGTTCATGAGCGATGGCTCGGGAGCTATGTGCAGCAGGCGTGGGTGGCTCTTAAAAAGCGATGTGTTGCGCTCCATCCATAGCCATATCATGCGGTGACGCTCCAGCGATAAGCAGCTGGGACATAGTGCGTTGTTGCGCCCCTTGACATAGCCGTATGGCATGAAGTTGCGATAGCGTGAGCCACATATAGGGCACTCACGACCACGTCCCTTGTAGAATAACCCTAAGAGAGGTACTGCCCATGTGGCCATGCGCTGGATGATGCGCCTCGGAACATGGTTGAGTATCCACCTGATTATAAACTTCATAGCACCTATCCGTTTATAAGTTTTTCGACCTCTTGCTCGGTGGTGGCAAGCATCTTGCGACACTCCGAGATGAGCTTTGTGGCACGAGCTACCGATGTTGTGAGCTCATCAACATTCATCTCGCCTGTGCGCAAACGTGCCAAGATGCTCTCAATCTCGGCCATCGACTCTGTATATGTTAACTTCTTTGTAGCCATTATCTTAGGTGTTTACTTTTTATCTCTGCTGTAAGCGTTCCGCTGTTCATCACTATACTAACGTTGGTGCCTGGCTCGATATTTTGTGGGTTGATGGTTTGCCCATCGCTGCCACGAACTAGGGCAAAGCCCCTGCGTAAGATGTTTTCGGGATTGTTGTTCTCGACAACCTGCATGTGCGACTCTATGCGCTGCTGCTCGCTGCGAATCATCGAACGAGCGTAGGTTGCTATGCTCTCCTCCATGTTATCGAGCCTATGTTGTAGCCCATTTACCATGACGGCTGCTGAGCGTGCCACATCTGCCGAGTTGCGTTCAAGGCGTAGGCGTTCGCCATTGAGGCATCCCACGACAATATCTCGTAGCCTTAGTACGTAGTCGTCGAGTGTCGCCATCTCGTAGTCAGCCATCTCAACAAGGAGTGTCGCTACGGCAGTTGGTGTCTTGCACGTGGTGTGGGCCACAAGGTCGACAACCGACACATCTTTGTCATGGCCTATGCCAGCAATGATTGGCAGTGGGAATTGTGCCACGTGCGAGGCTATGCGATAGGAGTCGAACAGGGCAAGGTCGCTAACCGAGCCACCGCCACGAATGATGACCACTGCATCGAACTCCTCCTCGTATTGGGCAATGAGCATGAGCGCCTCGATGATGCTCGTCTCGGCCATGTCGCCTTGCATGAGGCTGCGAAATAGCTTGGTGCGAAAGCGGTAGGGTGAGCGGCGTAGCTCATTCATAAAGTCCTGATAGCCAGCAGCTGTGTCGCTCGACACTATGGCTATGCGGAGTGTTGGGCGCTGCAATTCGAGCTCTCGGTTCATGTCCCACACGCCATCACTTTTAAGGCGCTCGATGGTTTCACGCCTGCGGCGCTCAACCTCGCCAAGGGTGTACGAGGCGTTGATGTCGATAATCTGCAACGAGAAGCCATATACCTCGTGGTAGGTGACAATGGCACGTAGCAGCACGCCGATGCCTGCGGCGAGTTGCGCTCCTGTTTCCTCCTCGAATTTCTGCGATATGCTGGTGTATGCCGAGCGCCATATAACGCCACGAGCCTCGGCACGTGGAGCTCCCTCGTTCGAGCCCTTCTCAACGAGGTTGAGATAGCAGTGTCCCGAGCGGTTGACCTTCATCTCCGAGATCTCGGCACTAATCCACACAGGATCGCTGAAGCGACTCTCGAGCGTAGCTCGAACCATGAGTTGCAGGTCGAGCAAGGTGAGATGCTCACGTGGTGATGTAGGTGTGTTAAAAGGCTCGGTCATAGCTATTTATAGTATTATAACACCATGCTCAACAGGGAGTGTTTTGCCCTCGGGCATGAGCAGGTTTACCATGTGGGTGCTTGCTACTCCCTGGCCATTGAGTGTTGCTGGTTGCCATTGTGGCGACGAGGTTATGGCACGCTCAACACGTTTTAGAAATTGGCGAGAGGTAGACTGCAAAATCTTTGTTATTGTCACCTTTCCGTTGCTGTCGACAACAATGCGCAACGACACTCGCTCGGCAGGCATGTCGTCGCCCCACTTGACGGTGTGCATCAGATAGTCGGTAAAGTTGGTGTAGCCCTCGGCCTCGAACTTAGCGGGGGTGTCGTAGGTGAGTGTGACGAGGATTACGCCCTCCGAGGCCTCGATGCCCCACTCGGCAATAGTCTTGTCGGTGGCAGGAAGCATCTCTATTGTTGCGATGTTGGCCTGCTCAATAGTGTCGATGTTGTCGACAACGACGCCGTTGACAACATACAAAGGACCTCGAGCGCTGACCGCAGAGATGCTTAAAATGATGAGTATGCCGAGAATCAGGCGACGCATGGCTTATAGCTTGAATTTATAGGATATACCGAATATATGTCGACACTCGTTCTCCTGGACGTAGCCTTTTAGGTCGCCCTTATTACCTTTGTAATCAATGTTATAGCTACGGTCGTAGTCGAAGTAGTAGAAGAAGTCGAAGCGGTGGTTGCGTGTCAGGCGCAACTTTACACCAGCGCCTGCTCGGTAGCGAGTTATGTAGTTGTCGACAGAGTATGGATCTTTCTTGTAGTTGGCAACTACGGCGGGGGCGTTGAGCGTGTTGTGCAACTCGAAGAGCAGATATGGAGTCCACTTCGAGTGACGAATGTTGTACTCGGCGCTGAGGCGTGAGCGTAGCACAACCTCGGGGTTCATCTTCTCGTAGCGGTTTACAGAGTCGGTGCGGAAGGTTGTCTGCACCCTCTCACGTAGCGATAGCTCCACACGGCCAACCTTGATGTTGCCCTCGAGATTTATGTTGGCACGATGGCGTGGGCGCTTCCAGCCACCTATCTCGTGGCTGTTGATTAGCAGATACTCTATTCCAGCATCAAAATATTTTGACACTTCGTAGTTGAGGCCTATGCCCGTTTGAAAGCGGTCGACAGTAGATAAGTCGTTTTTTAGGCGCATCTGTAACGATGTTTCGAGAGATAGATCCTTGGCAACCTCCCACTCGAAAGCACCCTCGACACGACCACGAAAATCGTTGGTGTTGACCACCTTAGGTGTAAACTCCTGGGCAACGAGCGACGTGACGCATAGCATTGTCGCAAGTAGAAGTGATAGTTTTCTCATAGGGCTTATTACTCGTTAAAAGCATTTTTCTCGTTGATCTTGAGTGTTGGCTCGGTCATTGGCTGCTCGTCGTGAGTGGGGGTGTAGTGCACCTTGATGAAGGCTACGTCACGAAGGAAGTCGACATTGCCAATATCGACATGCTCAACCTTATGTCCTAAGCGTGTTTCGAGGTCGGCGATAAGCTCCTTGCGGCGCTCAGGACGAATGAGCTCGATACGCTCGTAGCATACCAACTTTGTTGCCTTACGGCCACGCATTACAAACATCTCGAGTACGGCTAATACTCCGATTATGAGTATATTGGCAAGCAGCTGCTCGGCATACGACACCATAAGGTTGCTGCCGTTGATCACGGCCATAGCAATGGTGATGAAGAGGTAGGTCATCTCGCGAATAGGCACCATCTCGGTGCGATAGCGTATTATGCCGAAGATCATGAATAGGCCAAGACCTATGCTCACGTCGATGCCCACGCTCTTCATGAAGAAGAGTAGCAAAAATACGGCTGTCGAGAATAGCATGAATGTAGCGGCGAAGTCCTTGCGCTGGCTCTTGGGGTAGTAGAAGCAGCGCACGATGATGAACGACACAGCAAGATTGATGACAAATTGCAGGCAAAGTTGTAGCACCGATGTGCTGTCGCATAGCGGTATGCCAAGAATTGTGGCGCCCACCTCGCCATTAGAGCCTGTGAGGGCTGCTACATCGGCATCGAAAATATCGGGGTTAACACCCTCTCCATCAAATAGTATCATAGTTAATTTTGTTTAGTCGTTTATAAATTTTGCGTATCTTCTCCTTGAATCGGTTGCAGCGTATGTTGCTCACCGTGAGTGTTGTGCCGAGGCAATATTTGCTCACTTTGAGTGGCGCTATGTGCATATCTCGAAGCATTAGCTTCATCATCGACGAGGTGTTGCCATCCTGCTTAATCTCGACGATGACCATCTGCTCTATTGACCTCTGCTGGCCGCTGCGCATATCCTCGTAGCTTAGGTCGCAGTCGATGGTTGTGCGCTCGGTGAGCGTGGGGTTGACAAGCGTGATGCGTGTGAAGCGTGTGGCGAGGGCTGGCGATAGCTCCTCGGCGGTGTAGTGCGAGTGCTTGGCAAGAAGGCTGCGAGCATCGCCATTGTCTGCAAACGCTCCTAACTGATCTGCGCTAATCTCGGTACGTTGCTTCTTCGTGCGCCCACGATTGTTCTTGTTCTTTATCTCGAAGAACGTAGTGCCGCTCTCGACGTAGGTGCGTGTGCGCAGCTTCTGGCGTGTGAGCTTGCGGTTGTGGTGCTGGCGAAACATCTCACGCTGCGGGGTGTCGTAGTAGAGCGTGAGGTAGCGACAGGCACGCACATTGTCGATGATTTGTACGTAGTAGCCCGCATCGGCAACGCTGTGTAGTAGTCTGATGACCTCCTCTTCCGAGATCACGTACTTGGTGTCTATGCGGTTCATCAGCTTAACCGAACGCATCTGGTCGAGCGTGATGGTGGGCATCTTCTGCCACACATCAAGCCTATTAAGATTGTCGTATGTAAGGCGCTCGGTCATTGTGCGTTATTCGTATGAGAACTCGAATTGTCGGTATGAATTAAGGACGCCATTTGCCCCATAGTTAAGGCGACGAACACATGTGCCGTTGCTGTCGTACTCAAACTTGCGAACCTTGGTGGGCTTGTTGCGCTCGTTGTAGACAATCTCCTTCTCGAGTTGTCCTTTGGCATTGTAGAAATACTCTGAGCGCCACGTCATGTGACGACCATAGTCGCCATACTCAATCTCCTCGATAAGTTGGCCTTTGGCGTTGTACACCTCGACATGGTCAACCCACTTGTTTTTGCCGTCGGGCGTGGTTTTCCACTCCTTGACCGTGAGTTTGCGCCCTTTGGCCTTGGCCATCTGTCCACGCTCGGGATAGTCGGCAAAGGCCGATGTGGCAAGCATGAGCGTTGCAATGGTAAGTATGATATGTTGTAGTTTCATCTTTCGTATCTAACAAAAAACGACCTTATCCCATTGAGGACAGGTCGTTTTTCGATGCTCTATTGTTTCGACTTTTATGTTGTCCTCGATGCCTACAACTCGCTCTCCTTCAATCGCTCAGCATTCTCAGCCACGATGAGCTGGTCGATGACATCCTGAATGTCGCCGTCCATGAAGGCTGAGAGGTTGTAGATGGTGTAGTTGATGCGGTGGTCGGTGATACGGCCCTGTGGATAGTTGTAGGTACGAATCTTTGCCGAGCGGTCACCCGTAGACACCATAGTCTTACGCTTCGACGCAATCTCGTCGAGATACTTCGAGTACTCGAGGTTGAAGACACGTGTACGCAACTCCTCGAATGCCTTGTCGAAGTTCTTGAGCTGCGACTTCTGGTCCTGACACTGCACGACGATGCCTGTTGGGATGTGGGTA
>JAEIGA010015921.1_pt1 | contig 11446 bp, 12 predicted proteins | sample 9270691 | NCBI WGS metagenome assembly JAEIGA01 (sample SAMN17057246, study PRJNA624740) | gut metagenome | biome: biome; isolation source: fecal sample | host: Bos grunniens | place: China: Xizang | collected 2019
TACAACTGCTGTTACATATACAATCAAATTTCTATCTTTATCTAATATTGTTCTACTAGATACCGTATCAGCTCCTGGAATATCTTTAATTACACTAGCAATTAAATTTTCTAAACTCTCTTTAGATATAACTAATTTACCACTTGCATTTTCTAAGATAATTCCATCTTTCCCATTATCTTCTGGTTTACTTGTAAAGAAAAATCCTTTTATCGCAAGTAAAACAAGAACTCCTAATACTCCAGCTGCAATTTTAATTCCCATATCATTATCAGTAATTTTTATTAAGCAAGCACCTAAGTCTGCATATGGAATTATTCCAGTAATTACTAATACAACAACTACTGCTATTGCTAAAATTAATATTGAGAATATTTTTAAAGCTAATTTATCTAACCATTTCATTTTACATTTCCTCACTTTACATTATTCTACATTTGATTCTGTATTATTTTCTTCTGTATTTTCTGTTGATACTTCTTCTTTTTCAGTTATTGCATGAACACCTTGAACATGAACATTAACTTCTAAAACTTTTAATCCAGTCATATTTTCTACTGCTTTTTTAACTCTTGTTTGAATTTCAAACGCAACTTCTGGAATTCTTGCGCCATATTCAACAATTATATTTACATCTATTTTAGCATCTTTTTCTCCAACATCAACTTTTATACCTTTTGATAAATTTTTCTTACCACTAATTGTTTCTGTTATTCCTGAAGCAAAACCTCCTGCCATACTATAAACACCAGAAACTTCTGAAACTGCTATACCAGCATAAGTAGCAACAGCTTCATTTGCTATTTTTATTGTATCATTTCCTTCTACTGGAATTTCTTCTATTTTTTCTACTTCTTGATTATTTTCTTCCATAACATAACCTCCTTTATATATGAATCTATAACCTATTTAAGTATATCAATATATTGACTTTTTTACAAGCAATTTATTTAATATGAATAGTTAAATTTACATACCTTTAATTATTCAAAAATTTCACCAATTTCAATCTTATTTCCTCTCAAAAAATCTCCAATTGGCATTCTCTTTGCATTTTCACCTTGAATCTCTAAAACAGATAAAACACCATCTATAGTTTTTATAAATAATCCTTGTTTTTCATTTGCTAAAATCACAGCACCTGGTTTTAATTCATTTAAATTATTTATATTATTTTTTTCCAAAAGAGATTTTAGTTCATCAGCCAAAATTTTTTGAACTTTCCATATTTTTACTTTTTTTCCATTTAAAAATGTATATGTTCCCATTATTGGATTTAAGCCTCTTACAAGATTTTTTATTTCATTTGTTGTTTTTTCTTGCCAATCTATTTTAGACATTTCTTTATCAAGCATTGGTGCTAATACAAATTCTTCTGGTTGAGGAGTTCTTACAATCACTCCATTTGATATATCAGTAACAACTTTTGTTAATAATCTAGACCCAATTCCAGATAATCTATTCCACAATTCTCCAGTTGTTTCATCGTCTCCTATTTCAACTTTTTCTTGAATGATAATATCTCCAGAATCCATTCCAGCATCCAAATACATAATAGATACACCAGTTTCTTTGTCTCCATTTAAAATTGCCCATTGTATTGGTGCTGGCCCTCTATATTTTGGTAGCATTGATGGATGTACATTTATGCAACCAAGTGGTGGAATATTTAAAAATGATTTTGGAAGTATTACTCCATAAGATACAACACACACTAAATCTGGTGCTAATTCTCTTATTTCATTTTTAAATTCATCATTATTTGAAATTTTTTCTGGTTGAAATAATTTCAATCCTTTTTCTATCGCATATTCTTTTACAGGAGAAGCAACTAATTTCATTCCTCTTCCTGCTGGTCTATCAGGAGTTGTAACAACTCCACAAATTTCAAATCCAGATTTATATAAATTATCTAAAGACTCTCTTGCAAAATCTGGAGTTCCCATAAATAATATTTTCATTTATTAGTTCCTTTCCCCTAATTAATTAATCTTCTTTTTCCTTTGGTTTCATTGTTTCTAATGTTCCTGGTTTTACAATTTCCACAAACACATGGCCATCTAAATGATCTATTTCATGGCATAAAGCTTGTGCTAATAAATCTTTAGCTTTTAATTTTACTTTTTTACCATCTAAATCTAAAGCTTCAACTACAACTTCTTTTGGTCTTTCAACTTTCCCAAATTTATTAGGAAAACTTAAACACCCTTCGTCTACTTCTTGAACACCTTTTGTTTTTACTAAAACAGGATTTATTAAAACAAATTGCATTCCTTCTTCATATAAATCAATAACAATTATTCTTTTTAAAACACCAACTTGAGGTCCTGCTAAACCAACACCATCCCATTTGTGCATTGTCTCAATCATATCTTGAGCAAGCTCTTTTATCTTATCATCAATCACTTCAATTTCTCTTGCACGTTTACTTAAGATTTCGTCTCCTTCGTATCTTAAATTTCTAATTGCCATTTCTATTACTCCTCTACATTTATTTTATTCAAAAACTAATTCATTGTGCTTGGATTTATATCTACCACAATACTTGTATCTTTAGCCTTTTTTATATTGTCATCTTGAATTGCAAAATTAATTATATCTAGTACTTTAGAAGTAACTTTGCATTTCATTATTATTCTCCATCTATATTTATTTTTTATTTTATCTATAGGTGAAGGTACTGGTTTATAAATTTGTACATTATCATTTTTTACTGAATTTATTTTTTTATAAACTAATTCTGACACTTTTTGTATTTCTGTTAAATTTTTCCCTGTAAACCTGATAAGTATTATATCGCAAAACGGCGGATAATTCAACATTTTTCTCAAATTCAATTCTTGATTATAAAACAAATCATAATCTTGTTTTTGTGAATCTATAATCGCATAATGATCTGGATTATAAGTTTGAATTATTACTTTTCCCTTTTCTTCTCTTCCGCTTCTTCCTGAAACTTGTACTAAAGTTTGAAAAGTTCTTTCAACAGCTCTATAATCTTCCAAATTCAAACTTCCGTCTGCAGTTATTACTCCAACCAAAGTTACATTTGGAAAATGATGGCCTTTTACAACCATTTGTGTCCCAATTAGAATATCTATATTTTCATTTTTAAAAGTATTTAATATTTCTTCGTGTGAGTTTTTCTTACTTACTGTATCTATATCCATTCTTATTGTTGAAGCATTTGGATATAGTTTATTTATTTCTTCTTCTAATTTTTGAGTTCCTGTTCCAAAATATTTAACTTTTTTACTATTACATTCCGGACATTCTTTTACAACAGACATCTCAAAGCCACAATAATGGCATTTTAATTTATTTCCACTACTATGATAAGTCAAACTAATATTACAATTTTTGCATTTTGCTACATAGCCACATTCACGGCACATTACGAATGTTGAATATCCTCTTCTATTCAAAAATAAAATTGTTTGTTTTTTATTTTTTAAATTATTCTCTATTTCATTTTGTAATTTAAAACTAAGCATCGACCTATTACCAGCAGCTAATTCATTTCTCAAATCAACAATTTCAACTTCTGGTAAAGTAGAATTTGTAGCTCTTTTGGTTAAAGAATATATTTGTATTTCTTTATCTTCAGCTTGTTTCATAGTAACAATATCTGGTGTAGCACTCCCTAAAACTAACGGACAGTCATTTTTTTCTGCTATATATTTAGCCAAATCTTTAGCATTATATCTTGGAGTCGAGTCTGATTTGTAAGAAATATCATGTTCTTCATCTATTATAATAATCCCTATATTTTTTAATGGAGCAAATATTGCAGATCTTGCACCGATTACTATTTTCGCTTCACCTTTTACAATTTTTTGCCATTCATCATATCTTTCTCCAATAGAAAGTTTACTATGAAGTACAGCAACTGTATCTCCAAATCTAGCTAAAAATCTATCTACCATTTGTGGAGTTAAAGAAATTTCAGGAACTAAAACTATCGCTTCTTTTCCTTCTTCTAAAACTTTTTGAATTAATTGTAAATAAATTTCTGTTTTTCCAGATCCAGTAATTCCATAAATTAAATGTTTAGAAAATTCATTATTTTCAACACAAAAACTTATAGAATCAAAACATCTCTTTTGCTCTTCATTTAAAATTCTTGGACTGTCTTTTTCTATATTTTTATGAATAAATGGATTTCGTTCAATTTGTTTTTCAATAATTTCTATATATCCATTTTTTTCAATTGTTTTAAAAACACTTCTATTTACATCAGTTAATATTTCTAAATCTGAAATATACATACCATCGTTTTCTTCCAAAAATCTTAAGACTCTTATATGTTTATCACTTTTTATTTTTTTATTTTCAATCTCTAATTCTATTTCTTCTGGTTCTTTCTTTAAGTAAATAAAATTACCTACTTTTTCTTTAGCTCTACTTGCCAATTCTTTTCCACCAGTTCCAGGAGGAAGCATTAATTTTATACAATCAGAAATATTGCAAAAATATTTTCTTGCCATTAGTTTTGCTAAAACTATATTGTTCTCACTTAAGCTTTCTTCAATTTCTATTTTGGCTATCTCTTTTAATTTCACATTTTCATTTTTAGCAATTTCTGATTCTTCTTTTAAATTAATAACAAAACCATCTTCTAATTTCGAACCTTTTCCAAACGGTACAAAAACTCTTGCCCCAACTTTTATAGTTTCTTCCATTGAATTTGGGACCAAATAATCAAATATTTTGTTTAAAGCTCTAGCATTGCTATTAATTATTACTTCTGCGTACATTTTGCCTCCTTTTACACACATTATTTTAGCACAAATTTCTTTTTTAGTAAACAAAAAGAGGATACAATCTTGTATCCTCTTTCCCTTTTTTAGCCTATCTACTCACCTATTTCTTGTCCATCTTTTTCTGGATTTTTTCTCCATCCTTTTTTTACTAATTCCGCATCTTTTTCTCTTCTTGCTTTTCGATGTTCTTCTAATATCATTTCATTATATTTTAGAGTTATTTCTTTTATTTTTTCAGTTCCTACTTTTTCAAAAACTTCTTGTGGACCCATATTTTCTAATCCTTCTGCTTCTTCAATTTTTTCATCTAAATAATGATAATCCATATCATCTATATCCTGCATTCTATTTTTAAATACTCTTTTTAAATATTTTGGTGAAAAATTAACATCAGTATTTTCTGCCAATAAATCCACAAATCTATCAATTCTCTCTTCTTCTAATTCAAACATTCTTAACAGATCAATTTCCCTAGATTCACTATCAAAATGTCTGCCTGGTTTTAAAACTTTTCCTTTTCTTTGTAACCTTTCAGTTTCACTTACCATTAGTAATTCTAACTTTCTTGCATATTTAAGTTCAGGATTTCTATCATCACTTTCATATCCCCACATGTCAACTTTTTCAAACACATATCCCAAATCATGTAATAATGCTTGAACTGCGATATTTTCGTCGCCCACAAATAATCGTATGTTCTTTTTTTTCATTTCTTCTCTTTTTACCGGATCTTTATATCTTTCTTTATATTCTTCTAATTTCATAAGAATAATTGCTCTATCAGAAAGTCTTAAATCACCATAAAAATATGTATCAGCTTCATCTATATTCAGTAATCCATCATGTTCAATTTGTTCCTCTAATGGTTCTACTATTATAAAATTCCTTCCCTCAAAATTACCATACATATGGCTAGATACTAACCCATTTAATGTCCAATGAGAAGTTCTTCTATTTACAAACGAATAAGTTTCAAAACCATCTAATTTTAACCCACTTTCTTTAATTTCCTTTTTAAAAAGAGAATCTCGAAATTCTGGCATAGTGTGCTTATCTAATGTTTCTACGACACCATCTTCTGGAAATACATTTGTTGTTCTTACTAAAACCAAATCTGAAACAGTAGGATTTTCATATCTTCTTTCGTTAATTCTTTCTAAATTTGCCTCTTTCAAAGATTCAAATTTAATTTTTCCAGTTTCATAAATAATTGGTGCTTTTCCTTCATATTCAACACCATATCTTTCACATTTTTGTCTTGCAATTCTTCTTTGCATAAATTCACTATCGCTAAACGCTCTAACAAAATGCTTACTTGAATCTTCTATCCCACCTAAAAAATCATGTATATATTCTTCATACAATCTTTCTTGTTCATTTAAATCTGGAATTGAACGTATCTTTCCTATTACTTTATTTGACGAAAAAACATCCATTCTTTTTAAAACATCTTCTAGATAATCTTCACTGCTAATTCCTTTCTCAAAATATGAACATATTATATTATGAATTTCAATATCTGTTAAAGGGGTCATTTTTAAATCTCTAGATTTATCATCTGGATATCTTTTATAGAATTCTAAAGCTATTTCTTCTATTTTTTCATAATCTTCTTTATGAATTCCAAGATAAGTTATACATTCCAACATAATATCTTCTATTCTTTCAAACATTTTTGTGAATCTAATTTCTTTCCCAACCTCTTTAATTCCAGGATAAGATGACTCCAATACGCTTTCTGCTATCTCTAAAGGTTCTTTTTTATTCACATTTTCAATTTCAAATTTAAGTGTTCCATCTTCTATTTTCATTGCAAAACTTTTAAGCAAATATTGTCTTCTAAAACTCTTAGTTTCTTCGTCCATAATTGAAATAGAATCTATTTCTTTTAGTTCTTTTAAAATTTTTTCAAATTCTTCTTCGTTTATTTTACTTTGTCTTTTCTTTTCTAATTTTTCTCTTAAATTAGATAATATTCCCATAAAGCTCCTCCTTATAAAAAGGTTATAAATCTACCATTTTATTATATCACATTTTTACCTTTTTTTCAAATTTATACATTTCTCTATTTTGCGCAAAAAAATACCACATAATATATGTGGCATCTTTTTACTATTATTTATTTTCTGCATTCATTTCTTGTCTAATAATTTCTTCAATTATATTAACAGATTTTTCTAAATTATCATTTTTTAGAACATAATCATATAATCCTATTTTTGATTCTTCATAATCGAATCTATTTAGTCTTAAGATTATCTCTCCTTCAGAAGGTTTATCGATTCTATTTTCTAATCTTCTTCTCAACTCTTCTTTTGGAACTCTTAAAAAGATAGTTACTATTTTTATATCTTGTAAAGTTTCTTTTAATTTTTCTGTTCCGTTAACATCAATATCTTTTATTATTATTCCTGATTTTGATTCTTCATTTAATATTTTCTTTGAAGTTCCATAATAATTATTGTGGTGAATATCGTATTCATATATTTCATCATTTTTTATTTTTTCTTCAAATTCTTCTTTTGATAAGAATATATATGTTTGACCAGGAACATCACCTTCTCTAGGTGGTCTTGAAGTAAATGATGGAATTGATTTTACATTTTCCATTCTTTTAATAATTTCTTTTTTTATTGTATCTTTTCCTGCTCCTGCTACTCCAGATAATATAACTAACATAAATTTTACCCCTTTGATTTTATATATTAAATTATTCTTCTGTTTCTTCTACTTTTTCTACTTTACCTTCAGCAATTTCAGTAGCTGCTAATGTAACAACAGATCTATCTTTTGCTTTAGTTTGAAGTGTATCACCACTAGCAATTTGTCTTGCTCTTCTAGCTGTCATTATTACTAGAGAATATCTATTATCCCCTACTTTTTCTAATAATTCTGATACTGTTGGTTTTACTATCATCTTTATATTTCCTCCTTAAAATTATTTATTTTCATCATCATTATCTAATCCTGTATCAACTCTTCCCGCAATTGTTTCTGGTTGAACAGCTGATAAGATTATATGTCCTGAATCCATTATAATAACAGATCTTGTTCTTCTTCCATAAGTTGCATCAATAGCATTTTTTCCATCTTTAGCTTCTTGAACAATTCTTTTAATTGGAGCTGAATCTGGACTAACTATTGAGATAATTCTTTCTGCTGAAACTATGTTACCAAAACCGATATTAATAAGTTGCATAATTTTTTACCTACCTTTTTTTAAATTTAGATTTTCAGTTTCTATAAACTTTATTCAATATTTTGTATTTGTTCTCTAATGTTTTCAACTTCTGTTTTTATTTCAATAACCTTATTAGTTATATCTAAAGAATTTGCTTTAGATCCTATAGTATTTACTTCTCTATTTATTTCTTGGATAAGAAAATCAATTTTCTTTCCTATAGGTGAACTTTGTTTAATTAATTCTAAGAATTGACTTATATGACTTTTTAATCTTGTTAATTCTTCTTCTATTGAAGATTTATCTGAAAAAATAACAATTTCTTGCATAAGTCTTGCTTCATCAACAACTCCAGGAGCTAACAATTCATTAACTCTTGTTTGAAGTCTAGCCATATATTCTTCTACTAATGTACTTGAAAAATTAGATACTTCATTTACTTTTTCTTGAATTAAATAAATTCTTCTTTCAATGTCTTCTACTAATTTTTGTCCTTCAAGTTCTCTCATAGAAACAAACTTTTCAAGTGCATCATCAACTGCTATCATAACTTCTTGTGCAATTAATTCATCATTATCTTCATCTTCTAATTTTAATATTTCTGGGAATTTAGAAACATCAATAACATTTAAATCAAATCTTAAATCTGCTTCTTCTGCTAAAGATTTTAATTCTTTAATATATTCTTTTGCTAATTCTTTATTTATTCTTATTGTTGTTCCTGAGCTACTATAATTTTCAAAAGAAACGAATATATCAATTTTTCCTCTTGAAATCACTTCTGCTACTCTTTTTCTTATTTTGTCTTCAACACTATTTAAAAATCTTGGAAGTCTAACATTTATATCACTATATTTGTGATTTACTGATTTTATTTCTACAGTATATGTTCTTCCTTCATTTTCATACTTTCCACGGCCAAAGCCTGTCATACTTTTAATCAAATCTATATCCCTCTTTCCATTTATTTTTTCTTTCTCTTAGGTTTATTTTTAGTTGCGACCTTTTTAGATTTTTTATTATTTTTGTTATTTTTATTGTTTTGGCTATTTTGTTCTTTTTGCTCAGATCTCATCTTTTGTCTTTTTATTATTACTTTTCTTATTTCCTCTTCTTCTTCCAATTTAGCTCTATACGTTTTAGTACTAACTTCTTCTAAATAACTTTTTCTTTCATCATTACTTAATAATTCTTTAACATCACTTAGATTATTTCTATGTTTAAATTGATTTTGTTTAAAAATTACCACTGATTTAAATAAATAATAAATTATAAGAACTGCAGGCAGTATCATAACGCAATTTCTTAGATATGTTGTCGTATGAAGATATATGTAAGGAATATATAAAGAAAGTATACCACAGGCTAATAACTCTAAACCTATTAACCAAAGTTTTTTGCTATCTTTTCTATATGCGATCTCTATATCAATAACTGTTACAATAATAATCCCAAGTGCAAAATACTTCATGTAATGCTCGAAAATAGCTTGATCAAAACTATAATACATCACATTTATAGCTGCTAAATATGCTAAAATTATTACTGCTGCAATAAAGCTATGAAATATATTTGTCTTAATATTTTCTTTTACATCTTGAGGTAATTTTCTTTTTTCCTCAATTTCTAGCTGCATTAATTTAGCTTTTTCCAAAGACTATTTTCCTCCATTTTCTAATTCATACATTATTATTGAAGAAACTTGAAGTGCAACTGTTTCTGTTCTTAAAATTCTACTTCCTAAACTAATAACTTTAGCCCCGGCTGATTTTAATATCTCTACTTCTTGACTTTCTAATCCGCCTTCTGGTCCAATTAAAACTGCAATCTTATAATTTGATTTAATAAGCTTAATCTTTTGTAATTCATTTTTTATATAATTTTCTTTTTCCATTTCATAAGCAACTAAAAACAAATCATAATTTTCAACTTGTGTTTCCAATTGTTTTATTGTTTCTAAACTTCTTACTTTAGGTATAATATCTCTTCCTGATTGTTTTGCAGCAACCTCTGAAATTTTATTCCATCTATCAATCTTTTTTACTTCGTCTTTCCCATCAAGTTTTACTATACATCTTTTCATATTAACAGGAATAAATTCAGATACTCCAAGTTCAGTTCCTTTTTGAATAATAAGTTCCATTTTATCAGCTTTAGGTAATCCTTGATATATATGAAGTTCTACGTTACCTTCAGCTTCATTTTCTAATTCTTCTAAAATTTCACAAATTACCTTTTTAGGAGAAATCTCCAAAATTTTGCAATTATAATTTTTGGATGAATCTTGATTGCAAACTTTAATTTCTTCATCTACATTTAATCTTAAAACATTTTTTATATGATTCACATCATCATCTAAAATTTCTATCCTATTACTTGATATTTGATTTTCTCTTACAAAAAATTTACTCAAAACTAAAATTCTCCTAATCATTGATTTCTATATTATATCACACGTTTTTTTAGAAATAAAGAGATTTTTGAAGAAATCTAAAGAAAATTAAAGAAAAAAATAGAAAAAATATTTCACAAAAAATAAAAATCGCCATTTTAAACAGCGATTTTTTAATTTTATATTACATAACCATCCGGGAAAACATTCTTATTTTCTATTTTTATTTTTTTAATATAAGAATCTATATTTATATCCGATATCTTATTTATAAAGTCTTCCATTTTCTCTTCTGTTAATAAATTAAAACCAGTAGAATTATCAACATTCATTCTTGTTAATGTTTGTTTTATATTCTGATTCATTACATCGTCTAAATTTAATGAATGAATATCATATTTTTCTTCTAAATAAGGATTTGAAAGTCTATAGCTATAATACAAATCTCTTGTCATTTCATAATAATTAACACTTTCTAAATATTCATCACTTAGAAATTCTCTATAAAAAATAAAATCTGTTACCAAATGTAAAAAAACACCTTTTTCATAATCTGATTCAACTTTATTTGTTTTTAAATATTTATCTAATCTAACCTTTTCATTTAAATATTCTCTTAAATATCTTTCATCTCTTTTTCCAGTATAATGAGTAACCGCTTTATCTTTTACTAGATCAGGATCTATACTTCCTCTATAAAAACTTTCTTTATCTTTTATATTATTTTTATCACAATATTTTAACGCAATTGCTAAATGTATATTAAAACTAGGCATTTTTTACTTCTCCTTTTAAAACTTTTAACATTATATCATACAACAATAAAAATGTAACAAAAAAGATATATTTTTTTATGAATAAAAACTTGATTATCTGAATATAATACTATATAATTCACTTGTTAAAAATAATACATTCCTCTTTAGCTCAGTTGGTAGAGCGCTCGGCTGTTAACCGATAGGTCGTTGGTTCGAGTCCAACAAGAGGACCAAAAAAAGATACTTAATTTTTTTTATTGTCTTTAATATTTAAAAGTATATAACATAAATTTAATATATTAATATTGTATTTTTATATAAAGTAGTATAAAATATATTAAATGCTATTATA
>JAEIGA010015922.1_pt1 | contig 11446 bp, 10 predicted proteins | sample 9270691 | NCBI WGS metagenome assembly JAEIGA01 (sample SAMN17057246, study PRJNA624740) | gut metagenome | biome: biome; isolation source: fecal sample | host: Bos grunniens | place: China: Xizang | collected 2019
GACAACGACAGCAATAACAAGAATCAGTATTGCACTCACGCTTTTTCACTCCTTAATTGCTTTTTTGCTGTTTGCGGGCTAGTGCCGGTCCGTAAACAGTTCCTTAAAAAATTTGTTCATGTCATGACCGTCCCGGTTGGTGCCGTATGCAGAAGACTGCAGATCGATCCATCCGGCTTTCAGAATCGTGAACCCGTGAAGGTTCATCCGATAGCTTTTGCTGAAACGAACCTTGCGGATATGCCTGCGTACTTCTTCGCTGACCGTATCCGCAACAAAAACGGTATGGACATTGGAATAATTGTGCTCCGCATGAGGGTGGATCAGGGGGAGCGCGGTATCCAGTGCAAACTGAACACAGCGGTCGATTATTTCGCGGTCAAACCAGGGCGAGGAATAAACGAACACATATTCGTTGGTCTCGTTGGACCAGATCTTTGCCGGCTTGATCAGAAAGTATCTCTCTCCTCGGGAATGGAAGTCGGCCCGGAAAGCCAGGGGAATTTCCCCGTCTGCCTCTCCCGGAAGCAGATCATAATACATTTCATAGGATCCCTTCAGGTCTTCTATGAACTGATTACGGTCAAAAGCCATAAAATCCCTCCGGATTCACAATCATAAACTGTCGAAATTACACATAAAAAGTTTGCTATTTTGTGTATTTCGTTAGTAATATACACCTGTAATTGGTAAAAAGCAATACTGTTTGTCTCAATAATGTGATTTCTTTGTCAAGGGAAAACAAGCATAAAATGAACACTTTCTGCGGTTTGTCCGCGATTCGGAGACCCTTTTGTTGCGGAAAAAATCATGAGGACAGAAAAACTTCAAAAAATTATATTTTTTACTGGCAAAATGAAGGAATAACGCATAATATATACTTGATATAATGAAACGCGCGCCGTACCATCGGCTATGGCAAAGTAGAGGTTCTATGGAGTATCAATTCTGCGTTCCGTGTCTGCTGGGGCTGGAAGGTCCCATCGCATCGGAACTGAAACATATGAAACAGGAGCAGGTCCGTTCCGAAAACGGAAGAGTCTATTTCCACGGAGATGCGGCGGCACTGGCGAGAGCCAATATCCGGCTGCGTATCGGAGAACGGGTGCTGGTAGAACTGGGGCGGTTCCGTGCCACGACATTTGATGAGCTGTTTGAGCAGACAAAGGCGCTTCCGTGGGAACAGTTTCTGTCTGCGGATTCTGAGTTTCCGGTAAAGGGATACAGCCTCAACTCCACGCTGTTTTCCGTTTCGGACTGCCAGAAGATCATCAAGAAGGCCGTGGTGGAACACCTGAAGACCAGATATCATCTGGAATGGTTCCCGGAAAACGGAGTGCGGTATCAGATCCAGTTTTCCATCATGAAAGATGAAGTTTCCATGTGCCTGGATACCACGGGAGACGGTCTTCATAAACGGGGATACCGGCCGGCACACAATGCGGCGCCCCTGAAGGAGACACTGGCAGCGGCAATGGTGTCACTTGCCCATTACCGCGGAAGAGAAGAGGTCTGCGATCCGTTCTGCGGCAGCGGTACCATCCCTATTGAGGCGGCTCTTACCGCTAAGAACAGAGCTCCCGGGCTGGAACGCGCCTTCCAGGCAATGCAGTGGCCGCAGTTTCCGGCAGATGTCTGGGAAGAAGAACGGGAACTGGCACGCAGCATGGAATTCCATGGAGAATACCGGATCCTGGGAACGGATATCGATCCCAAGGCCATTGAGATCGCCAGAGAAAATGCCCGCCGTGCCGGAGTGGATGACGTGGTACAGTTTGAGGTGGCGGATGTCCGCGACTTTTCCCGGAACAGCGACAGGGGACTGATCATTACCAACCCGCCCTACGGAGAACGCCTGCTGGAGCGGAACTCGGCGGAAGAGCTCTACCGGATCTTCGGAGAACGTTACCGGGAGACGGACGGCTGGGATCTGTTCCTGCTGTCGTCCCATCCGGACTTTGAACGGTTCTTCGGACAGGCGGCGGATAAAAAGAGGAAACTGTATAACGGCATGATTCCATGTAATTTGTATATGTACCGCCGTAATGTGAGGGACGGCGGCTGAAATAGCAAGCGAGTGAGGAAACAAAAGGAAAGGGGAACAGAGATATGAAGCATCTGTTTGTTGTTAATCCGGTGGCAGGCGGGACCAACCGTTCTACCGAGATTTATGAAAAGGTAAAAAAGGCATTCGAGGACCGGGAGGATTCCTTCGAGATCTACATTACGAATGCGCCCTTGGACGCCATCGAGGCAGTCCGGAAGTACTGTGAGACCGGGGAAGAACTGCGTATCTATGCCTGCGGCGGTGACGGAACCTTCAATGAATGCTGCTGCGGTGCGGCAGGCTTCAAAAACGCGGCGGTCACACCATATGCAAACGGAACCGGCAATGACTTTATCAAGACCTTTGGCGAAGATAAACAGTATTTCTTCCAGCTGGAGAACCTGCTCAACGGCACGGTGATGCCCATCGATCTGATGGACGTGAACGGAAGAAAGTGTGTGGATATCGCCTCTGTGGGCATCGACGCCCGTATCGGAACGGATGTGCACAAATACAGCAAGATTCCGCTGATCGGCGGCGCCACCGGTTATATTACCAGTCTCGTGGTCAACGTGATCAAGGGCCTCGGACAGGAAATGAAGATCGAGGCAGGCGACGTGAAAACAGAAGGAAAGTTCGCAATGGTCACCTGCTGCAACGGCAACTTCTACGGAGGCGGCTTCAATCCCATCAAGGATGCCAATCCTGCAGACGGACAGATGAATATCCTTCTGACGAAGAACATTTCCCGTTTAAAGGCAGCCAGCCTCATCGGAGCATACGGCGACGGCCGCTATTATGAGGTTCCGGATCTGATCACGCGAGTGGATGCCAACAAGATCCATGTGAAACTGGACAAGGTCAGTGTCATCAACATTGACGGCGAAGCCATCTACACCGATGATCTTACCGTGGAACTGATCCCCGGCGCCGTGAATTTCATCGTTCCGGAAGGCATGACTTATTTTGACAAAAAGCCGGAATAACAGAATCGGAAGAAAAGGATTCCGAGGGACGGAAATGCTATACAGGCGGAGAGCACTGGAGGCTCTCCGCCCTGTTTTTTCGGAGAATACGGGAAGAGGAAGACACTGCAGAGTGTAATGCAAAAAAATACTGCAATTTTTCCGTGAAAAGACTTGAAAAATATAAAATGTATGCTATTATAATCACCGTTAGCACTCATTTTGATTGAGTGCTAAACCAACAAATAAACAATTTGATTCAAATATCAGGAGGTAATCGACATGAAACTTACACCGTTGGCAGACCGCGTTGTTCTGAAACAGGAAGAGGCGGAAACCAAGACTGCAGGGGGCATTTTCCTGGCAGCTTCCGCGCAGGAGAAACCGGAGATCTACCAGGTCGTTGAAGTAGGACCGGGCGGAAAAGTCGATGGCAATGAAGTGGAAATGACGGTTAAAGCCGGTCAGCAGGTTCTGGTTGGCAAGTATACCGGCACCAAGATCACGCTGGAAGGCACGGAATACACCATCGTGAAGCAGTCTGATATTCTGGCTGTTATTGAATAATTGCGCTACACAGAATATGGAGGTATGACAAATGGCAAAACAGATTATTTATGGCGAAGAAGCACGCAAAGCGATTGAAAGAGGCGTGGACCAGCTCGCCAATACCGTTAAGATCACCATGGGCCCCAAGGGCAGAAACGTGGTTCTGGAAAAAAAGTATCTTTCCCCCCTGATCACCAATGACGGTGTTACCATCGCCAAGGAGATCGAACTGGAAGATCCGTTTGAGAACATGGGCGCACACCTGATCCAGGAAGCATCCACCAAGACAAACGATGATGCTGGCGACGGCACCACCACCGCAACTGTTCTGGCACAGGCCATTATCAAAGAAGGTCTGAAGAACCTGGCTGCAGGCGCCAACCCCATGGTTATGAAGAAGGGCATTGCCAAAGCTACCGAGACTGCAGTGGATACCATCAAGGCAAACTCCCAGCCGGTTTCCGGCACCAAGGATATCGCCCGTGTCGGTGCAATCTCCTCCGGTGATGAATTCATCGGAAATCTGATCGCAGAAGCAATGGACAAGGTTTCCCAGAGCGGCATCATCACGGTTGACGAGTCCAATACTGCTGAGACTTACAGTGAAGTAGTGAAGGGCATGCAGTTTGACCGCGGTTATCTGTCCCCGTACATGGTCACTGACAGTGAGAAGATGGAAGCAGTTCTGGACGATCCTCTGATCCTCATGACTGATCGCAAGATCACCAACATTCAGGAGATCCTTCCTCTTCTGGAAGAAGTCGTCAAAGCCGGCCGCAAGCTCCTTATCATCGCAGAAGATGTGGAAGCAGAGCCTCTGGCAACGCTGGTCCTGAACAAACTGCGCGGTACCTTCAACTGTGTTGCCGTAAAGGCTCCCGGATTCGGCGATCGCCGAAAGGAGATGCTGCAGGATATCGCTACCGTAACCGGCGGCGAGGTTATTTCCGGTGATCTGGGCATGGAACTGAAAGATGCAACCATCAATCAGCTTGGTCAGGCCCGTCAGGTTGTCGTATCCAAAGAGTACACCACGGTCGTGGACGGCGCCGGCAACAAAGCCGACATCGCAGACCGTGCCGCACAGGTCAAGAAACTGCTGGAGACCAGCACTTCCGACTATGACAAGGATAAGCTGAAAGAGCGTCAGGCAAAACTGGCCGGCGGTGTTGCAGTCATCAAGGTCGGCGCAGCAACTGAGACCGAGATGAAGGAAAAGAAGCTCCGCATCGAGGATGCACTGAACGCAACCCGTGCAGCAGTGGAAGAAGGCATCGTCGCCGGCGGAGGCACCGCCTATGTACGCGCAGCCAAGGCAGCTCTGGATCTGGCCAACACGCTGGAAGGCGATGAGAAGACCGGCGCCATGATCGTCGCCAATGCACTGAACGTTCCCGTACAGCAGATCGCAGCCAATGCAGGCGCACAGGGCGCAGTCGTCCTCAATGAAGTCAGCAACGGTGCTGTGAACTACGGATACGATGCAGCAAATGATTCCTACGGCGATATGATCGAAAACGGTATCGTTGACCCGACCAAAGTCTGCCGCAGCGCACTGGAAAACGCAGCTTCCGTAGCCGCCATGGTCCTCACCACCGAGAGCCTGGTTGCCTACATTCCGGAACCGCCCGCACCCGCGGCAGCTCCCAACCCGGAAATGGGAATGTATTAATCCAAAAATGATTTGATGCCCTCGGGATCTTTCCCGGGGGCATTTTTACCCGAAGAACATGTGATTTGGGCGTTGCATTATATTGTATTAGGGAAATCAATTTGATATAATATTGTTTCCCGAATGCAATATTCGGAATTACAACGAAATGGAGGTGCGGGTCTATGAGCAGCAACAAGCAGCTGATGTCGGAACGTAGTGCACAGATGTATATCGTTTTCCTGATTATCTTCTGTGTTGGTACCGTCGTCGTCCGTCAGTATGCACTGGCCGCAGGCGAGGCGCTGGTCATTCTTGCACTGATTATCTATACCATCGTCAGAAGCCGCAGAAAACGGAAGGAACTGGTGGAATACATCGAGTCCATCACCTATGACACGGAGACGGCGAAAAACAACACATTCCAGAATTTCCCCCTTCCTCTGGCGGTGTTCCGCATGACGGATACCACCATCATCTGGGGAAATCAGATGTTCTTCGACGTTACCGGACTCACAGGGGCAAAGACCGGACAGAAGATCAGTGCGCTTGCTCCGGAGTTTTCCGGAAAGTGGCTTCTGGAAGGAAAGAACCAGTATCCCAACCTTATCGAGATCAATGACCGGAAGTATCAGGTCAGCGGCAACCTCATCCGTTCCGAAAAGGAAGGACAGGTCAGCAATATGATGGGGATCAGTTACTGGCTGGATGTGACAGACTATGACAATATCCGTTCCGAATATGAGAAGACCCGGCCCGTTGTGGCGCTTATCGTCGTAGACAACTACGAAGAGCTGATGAAAAATCAGCCGGACCGTGTCGTGTCCAATCTCCGGGACGATCTGGATGATATGATCGTGGCTTGGAGCGAGAGCTTCAACGGTCTGATCAAACGAATTTCCCGTGAACGTTATCTCATGGTCTTCGAAGAGCAGTATATCAAGAAGATCATCGCGGAGAAGTTTTCCATTCTGGAAAAGGTCCATGACATTACTAATGCCTCCGGCATCCATGCGACGCTGTCCATAGGAATCGGACTGGATGGAGCCGGATATGCCGAGAACCACCAGTTTGCCAATATGGGCATTGAAATGGCACTGTCCCGAGGCGGAGATCAGGCGGTAATGAAAAACCGCTTCAACTTTGATTTCTTCGGCGGACGCCGCGGCGGTGTGGAGACCCGCACCAAGGTCAAATCCCGCGTGATGGCAACCGCTCTGTCCGAGCTGATCGGAGATGCCTCCAAGGTCTATGTCATGGGACATAAGGCGCCGGACTACGATGCCATCGGCGCGGCAGCGGCGGTATGCTGCATCGCCCGGAAACAGGAAAAGCCGTTTTACATCATTTCCAACAGTCCCGATTCGCCGGCGGAAACGGTGATCGAGAAACTGAAGACGGAACCGGAATACAAAAATGCCTTTATCGATGGAGAAGATGCCATCGTCCACGCCGACAGCAAGACACTGCTGGTCCTGGTGGATACCAACCGGCCGGAACAGGCGGAGGAGGGACGGCTGCTGGAAGCGTGCCATCACGTCGCTGTCATCGACCATCACCGACGTGCCGCAACGTATGTGGAGAAACCGGATCTTTCCTACATCGAGCCTTACGCGTCATCTGCGTGTGAGCTGATGACCGAGATCCTTCAGGTGGTCACGGACCCGTCCGATCTGCTTTCGGCAGAAGCGGAAGCGATGCTCAGCGGCATCGTGCTGGATACCAAGAACTTCAATCTTCGTACCGGAGAGCGGACCTTTGACGCGGCAGCTTATCTGCGGCGGGCCGGCGCGGACCCCGCGGAAGTGAAGATCCTTATGCAGACGGATCTTCCCCATACGGTCAAAAAGTACAGGATCCTGCAGTCGGCACAGATGTACCGTGATATCGCCATCGCAGCACCAAAGGTGCCCCAGGAACGTGTCGTGGCAGCGCAGGCAGCAGACGAGCTGCTGAATGTTTCCGGTGTCAGCGCGTCCATCGTGGCATACCCCAATGAAGCGGGAGTATACATTTCCGCGCGATCCATCGGCGATCTGAATGTTCAGCTGATCATGGAAAGCCTGGGCGGGGGCGGTAACCGCAATGCCGCAGCATGCCAGATGGAGGGCGTGTCCATCGAGCAGGCACTGGACAAGATCCACCAGGCTATCGATGAGTACTTAGCAAGTTAAAAGATATTTGATACAGGAGATATCGATATGAAAGTTATTTTCAACCAGGACGTCAAGGGCCAGGGCAAGAAGGGCGAGCTGAAGGAAGTTTCCGACGGATATGCCAGAAACTATCTTCTGCCGCGCAAACTGGCATCGGAAGCCACGGCAGACAACATCAATACCGCCCGGCTGAAAGAAAAAGCCCGTCAGGCACAGATCGCAGCAGAACGTGCGGAAGCACAGGAGACTGCGAAGAAACTGGAGTCCGTGAACCTGATCATCAAGGCAAAAGCCGGTCAGAACGGCAAGCTGTTCGGGGCGGTCACCAGCCAGGAAATCAGCGAAGCACTGAAGGAACAGGCGGGCATCGAGATCGAGAAGAACAAGATCGTTCAGGGAGATCCCATCAAAGCTTACGGTTCCTATCAGGTCCGCGCAAAACTCGGATACGAGATCTCCGGGAACGTCAACCTCACCGTGGTAGAGGGTTGAAACCAAATCTGATTAAGAAAGGGGGGACCACCTGTGGATGAGATCCTCAACCGGCAGCTGCCTCACGATGACGCCGCGGAACAGGCGGTGATCGGATCCATGCTGATAGATGATCTGTGCATCTCGGATGTAGTAGAAAAGGTCAGCAGTGCAGATTTTTACAGCACACAGAATCGGGATATCTACGAGACCATTCATTACATGTTTTCCTACAATATGAAGGTGGATCCCATTACCGTACTGGATCAGATGAAGAGCCGGGGGAAATACCGGAACAATCTGGAACAGTATATGGCCGAACTGATGCGGGTAACGCCCACGTCCGCCAACGTGATTGAGTACTGCACCATCGTGAAGGACCGGGCGCTGATGCGCAACCTGGTCCAGACCGCGGAAAAGATCAATGAACTGGTTTATGAGGGTTCCGGAGAAGCGGAAAATATGCTGGAATCCGCAGAACAGATGATCTATGCCCTGCGACAGGGGAGAAACATCAACGGACTGATCCCCATCAGCACCATCATCAGCGAAGTCTATGAAGAGATGAGCAAGCTGGGCGACGGGGAGAAGAAGCTTCCCGGTCTGTCCACCGGTTTTGCAGATATCGACCGAAGCACACTTGGACTCAATCCCGGCGAACTGGTGATCCTGGCCGCACGTCCGGCCATGGGCAAGACTTCCATGGCTCTGAACATTGCACTGAATGCAGCCAAGGCGTCCGGAAAGACCATTGCAGTATTCTCTCTGGAAATGAGCCGGGAGCAGATCGTGAACCGCTTTTTGTCCTTTGAAGGAATGGTGGATGCCAAGAAACTGCTTACCGGAGACCTCAATGAAGCGGAATGGAGCCGTCTGGGACTTGCCGCATCGACACTGAGCCGTACGGATATCCGGATCGATGACAATCCGACGCTTTCCGTAGCGGATATGAATGCACAGTGCCGTCGTGTGGACAACCTCGGACTGGTGGTCATCGATTATCTGCAGCTGATGCAGTCCTCGGGAAGCGGCCACCATTATTCGAGTGAAAGCCGGACTCAGGCCGTTTCGGACATGAGCCGCATGCTGAAGATCATGGCCAAGGAACTGAATGTGCCGGTCGTATGCCTGTCACAGCTTTCCCGTGCCAACGAATCGCGTTCGGACAAACGGCCGCAGCTGTCCGACCTCCGTGAATCCGGTTCTATCGAACAGGATGCCGACGTGGTCATCGGTCTGTACCGTGAGTTTTATTACAATCAGGATGCTGAGAATCCCAATGAGGCGGAGGCCATCATCCTGAAGAACCGAAAAGGTGAGACCGGTTCGATCCGTCTGAACTGGATGCCGGAGTACACCTGCTTTGCCAATCTGGATACCACCCACGAAGAATGATGAGTAACCACGTAGAGGAAATCCGAAGCGGGATCCCTTCCGGCAGCAGCATCCTTTGTGCTGTCTCCGGCGGCGTGGATTCCATGGTGCTCCTGCACTGCCTGTGGAAACACAGGGAAGAGTGGGGGATCCGGATCTGCGCGGCTCATTTCGATCATCAGCTGAGAGGACTGGAATCCGCCCGGGACCGCACCTTTGTGCGGGACTGGTGTCAGGAACGGGATATCCCGCTGAAGATCGGATTCGGCGAAGTTCGTCAGAAGGCGGAAGAGGATCATCTGGGCACGGAAGAAGCTGCCCGGGAGATGCGGTATGCCTTTCTGGAACAGGCCCGGAACGAGCTGGAGTGTGACTGGATCATCACCGCGCACAATGCCGATGACCAGCTGGAGACACAGATCCTGAATCTGTGCCGCGGAAGTGGACTTCACGGCCTGTGCGGGATCCCTCCCAGAAGAGGTGCGATCCTGCGCCCCATGCTGGAGATCACCCGCAGCGAGATCCTCGATTATGCGCGAGAGCATGAAGTCGTTTTTGTGGAAGATCACACCAACGAGGAGGATGACTTCGCACGAAACCGCATCCGACATCATGTGATGCCGGTGCTGAAGGGGATCAACTCCTCCGCGGTGGAAAATGCGGGGACCTGCGCGCGGCTCCTCCGCAGGGATGATGACTATCTGGAATCCCAGGCGGGAGAACTCCTTGCCCGGATCACCGATACAGACGGTGCTCTGCAGCTGAACAGACTGGAAGGAGTCCATGAGGCACTGTCCGGCCGCGTGCTGCGTCAGTGGATCGGCGCACCGCTGGACTACAGCAGCGTGAGACGGATTCTGGAGCATACCGGGACCACAGAGCGGCGTATCCTTGAGGTGCCCGGTTCTCAGCTGACACTGGAACAGGGAAAACTGTACCGGACAACCTGTGAAGCCATGGAATATCCGGAGATTATCCTGGAAGAAGGGAAGACAGAGATCCCTCAGCGGCGGTGCACGATTACCGTGGAACCGCTTACGATGCCGGCAGAAATTCATAGTTCGTTCAGCACTTTTTATCTGAAATATGACAATATTAACGGGAAGGTTCGATGCTCCTCCCGGCAGGACGGTGACCGGTTGCGGCTGAAGGCCCGGCAGTGCACCAAAAAACTGAAAGCATTATTTGAAGAAGCGGGCATGACCCGGTTCCAGAGGGATCAGACCATCGTGATCCGCGATGAAAAACAGCTTCTGGCGGTGGAAGGTTTCGGCGTCTCGGAATGGGCGGAAGCGCATCCCGGAGACCGGACCCTGAAGATCACCATCTGCCGGAACAGCAGCAAAACAGGAGAGACCAATGAATAAAGCAATGGAACAGGATATTGAACGGATCCTGATCACGAAGGAAGAACTGGAAGAAAAGGTAGCCGAGCTCGGAAGAAAGATCTCGGAAGATTATGCCGATGCCAAGGAAGATATCGTGTTTATCGGGGTGCTGAAAGGATGCTTCGTGTTCATGGCAGACCTGATGCGCCATGTGACTGTTCCGTGCTGTATGGATTTCATGGCTGTCTCCTCCTATGGAAGCGGCACCACGTCCTCCGGCGCGGTAGAGATTACCAAGGACCTGCGCGAGGATATCGGCGGGAAGCATGTGATCTTCGTGGAAGATATCCTGGACTCCGGTGTGACGCTGCATTATCTGAAACAGTACCTGCAGGTGCGTGAACCTGCCTCCATCCGTATCGCAACTCTGATGGACAAACCTTCCCGCCGCAAGGCGGATGTCCATGCCGATTACTTTGCATTCGAAGTGCCGGACGCATTCGTTGTCGGATACGGACTGGACTACGATGAGAAATACAGGAATCTTCCGTATGTGGGAATCCTGAAACCGGAAGTTTATTCCTGAAACGATATTGAAAACTCACCGGTGGAGCAACACCGGACGAAGGAAGTGGTAGATTGAAAAAGCAGCCTAACAGAGCGAGAGACATAGGCTTTTATATCCTGATCATTGTGATCCTTATTGCAACGATCTTCTCCATGACGAAACCATCGTCGGACGGGAAGGAATATACATATTCGGATATTTATCAGCTGTTTGCCAACGAGCAGGTGGATTCCTTCTATGTGGAAGGAGAAAACCTGGTGCTGACATTGAAGACCGATGCCAGCGAATCGGTGGAATCCAACAGTCCGCAGATCACGACCAACAAAGACGGTCAGGA
>JAEIGA010015923.1_pt1 | contig 11446 bp, 7 predicted proteins | sample 9270691 | NCBI WGS metagenome assembly JAEIGA01 (sample SAMN17057246, study PRJNA624740) | gut metagenome | biome: biome; isolation source: fecal sample | host: Bos grunniens | place: China: Xizang | collected 2019
AGACCTGCGCACCGATAAGCGCATTGACTTTGTGGGAGGACTCCGAGGTTTAGACGAACTCAAGCGTAGAGTCGATAGTGGAGAAATGAAATGCGCCTTAGCGCTTTACCCCGTAACGATGCAGCAAATCATCGACATTGCCGACGTAGGACAAATAATGCCCCCTAAAGCTACTTGGTTTGAACCGAAACTGAGAAGTGGATTATTTGTTCATACGTTCTAAATTTGCGGGGATGAAATAATAAGTAAAAAAGAAGAGTGATGATGTTCAATTACGAACACGTCACTCTTCTTTTTGCTATGTCTACCTTTATTCTTCTTCCTTCATGTGTCTAACAATACCGAGTTTTGAATTTTCGATAAAGTTGACGATTTGATCAATTTCTTCACTATGAGGAATTTGCTCGCGAATCTTAATGATTGTATCTTCCATACTGAAGTTTCCAGCATATATGAGTCGATACGTATTAACGATGTGGCGAAGAGTTCTTTCGTCAACGTTCACATGCTTAAGCACGAACGTGTTGATGCCATGATACTTTGCGGGGTTTCCACCGATGATAATGTAGGGGGGGACATCCTTCTGTACGCGGCAACCGCTTTGGATGAGTGAGTAGCGACCGATGCGCACGTGTTGTTGCACCTGTACGTAGGAACTCTGAATAGAGTAGTCGTGAATTTCACATTCGCCAGCGATGTTTACACCAATACCGAGTACACAGTGGTTGTGAATCTTGGTGTCGTGACAGATGTGTACCTTATCCATCAAGAAGTTTCCGTTGCCAATCTCTGTTGCACGGTTGTCGTATGAAGAACCTGCGATAACGACGTTTTCACGGATACGGTTGTCATCGCCGATGATGACACGATGAGGGTGACCTTCTTGATAGTGGAAGTCCTGAGGTGTAGCACCGATTACGGCATTCTGGTAAATGATGTTGTTCTTACCCATAATTGTGCCTTCAAGGATTGAGGCATGGGGCATGATTACACAATTATCACCAATTTCTACACCCGCTTCAATGTATGCAAAGGGTTTAACCTCTACATTATTGCCCAACTTCGCTGTTGGGTCAACGTATGCTAATGGACTAATCATGATGTGTTAGGTTTTGAGGTTGTTAGGTTTTAAGGTTTTGAGGAGTGAGGTTATTAGGTCTTGTTTTGAGGAGCATTCGATCCGCAACGTTCCTTATAACTTCAAGACCTTAAAACCTTATCACCTTAATTGTTGTTTTTACTCTCTTCCTCCTCCGAGTGCCTTGTAGAGGTTGATGCCGGCATTGAGTTTGTTGTACTTATCCGTGATGAGTGACATCTTTGCCGAAAGGAGCCCTTGTTGTGCGGTGAGGGTTTCGAGGTAAGTGGTTGTGTTAGAATGTTGGAAGAGTAGGAGGGTTTCTTCAGTTGCCGTTTCAAGGGCTTGAACTTGCTTCTCGCGCTCCTGTTGTTGGAGGTGCGCCGTTTGGAAGTCAGAAAGCGCATTGCTTACTTCAGCACCAGCCTTGAGCACAGCATCGTGGAAATCAAGAGCTGCAGCTTCGTAGTCGAGTTTTGACACCTTGAGGTTTGCTACGAGTTGACCGTTCATGAAGAGCGGTTGAGCAAGACTTGCTGCGGCATTAAGCAACAATTTGCCAGGATTCACTACGGCGCCCACATTGTTTGTCCATCCTGCCACACCTGAGATGGTGATAGAGGGGTAGAATTTAGAGCGAGCGATGTTGACATTATAGAATGCAGCGGCGAGTTGCGCTTCAGCGATGCGCACGTCGGGGCGGTTGCTGAGCAACTGAACGGGGATGCCTACCTGCATGCTTTCAGGGAAATCGTAAGTGCCAAACGCGTTACGGTCAATAGCATGAGGTGCTTCGGCAAGAAGTACGCAAAGAGCGTTTTCTGTCTGACGGATGCTATTCTGAAGGGTAGGGAGCGTAGCGCAGAGTGTGTGGTAGTTTGCACTTGCCTGAGCCACAGCTGCGTTGTTTACCATACCCGCTTCCTTCATGGCCTTCATGGCTTCTACGTTCTTTTCCCAAAGTTTAGAAGTTTCAAAGGCAGTAGTATATTGCTCGTCGAGCATCTGAAGGGTGTAGTACATCTGTGCTACAGCAGCGATGAGCGCCGTCTGTGTTGCCTGCTTGGCAGCTTTCGCCATGAAGAGATTTGTCTTCGCATACTTCTTGGCATTCTGAAGCGAACCAAACGAACCGATGTTCCATGATGCTGAAATCGGCAAAGTGTAAGTCTGTACCGCCTTAGAATGGTCGATAGAAGTAAGTTCTCCCGAAGGTGCAAAAACGAGTGAGGGAATGTATGCCAACTTTGAGATGGTGAGGTATGCCTTCGCCTTCTCAATGTTCATATCTGCCTTTTGCATGTCGTTGCTTACCAACACCTTTTCAATAAGTGCTTGAAGTTTGGGGTCGGTAAAGACTTCGCGCCAGGGAGTATTCCCGAAATTAGCTGTATCAGCAGTTTCGAGAATGGCTGTCATAGAAGTGGTGTCGCGATAGATGTTTTCTGTGACGTTTGCGAAAGCTTCAGGACGCTTGTAGTTCTTGAATAATCCGCAACTGGTAAGAAGAGCGACACTTATAAGGGGAAAAATAATCTTTTTCATTGTTCCTTAAGGTACGAGTTTTTTAGGTATGCATAAACGAGAACCTTTCGGTCTGTTACTTGCTTGTTTTCTTCCGGAGGGGAACTTGTTTAAGAGTACCTAAAAAACTCGTTAACTATATTTACTTTGAGTACTGTTGTAAGTCGGCTTCAGCCTCAGTCGTATCCATATCTTCCCATCTCATAGGCTTGATGCGTTCCTGAAGTGCCTGGAAGATTACGAAGAGTGCGGGTACGATAAAGATTTGGAACATCATACCGATGAGCATACCGCCGATAGCAGAAGTACCCAACGCACGGTTACCATTAGCACCTACACCGAAGGCAAACATCAAGGGAAGCAAACCTACGATCATGGCAATTGAGGTCATGAGGATAGGACGCAAACGAGCGGCAGCACCGAGCACGGAAGCATTCGTGATGCTCATACCCATCTTACGACGGTCAAGGGCGAACTCTACGATCAAGATCGCATTCTTTGCCAAAAGACCAATCAACATGATCATTGCAATCTGCACATAGATGTTGTTTTCTGCGGCTGAGAAAACGGGGGCACCTAATCCCATCAAATGGAGGAAGATGAAACATCCTACCAAACCGAAGGGCACAGAGAGCAATACGGCGAAGGGAAGCATGTAACTTTCATACTGAGCGGCGAGCAAGAGGTAAATGAACACGAAGCAGAGTGCGAATACGATGGCGGTTGTGCTACCACTTGTTTCTGCTTCTTCACGTGTCTGACCAGAGAATTCAAATGAGTATCCATCGGGGAGTACTTCCTCTGCCACTTCTTTAATAGCATTAATAGCCTGACCAGATGTATAACCTTCTGCTTGTGAACCATTCACCGTGATAGAGGTGTACATGTTGAAACGGTTGATGATGTCAGGACCCATGCTGGGAGTCATGGTTACGAATTCAGAGATGGGGGCCATTTCACCCTTGGCATTGCGCACCTTAATCTTATTAAGCGACTCAAGATTTGAGCGGTCAACTTGTTCGCCCTGAATCATGACACGATAGAGTTTACCAAAGCGGTTGAAGTTACTTGAGTAAAGACCACCGTAATAACCCTGAAGGGTGTAGAGGATGTCGGATTGTGAAAGTCCGGCACGCTTACACTTTGCAGCGTCGATATCAATGATATATTCGGGGAACTTCGTATTAAAGTTCGTTTGTGCCGAACCAATTTCGGGACGCTTCAAGAGGGCTGCGAGATAGTCTTCAGTTACCTGCTGGAAGCGGAGCAATTCACCACCCGTACGGTCCTGCATGTTGATAACGAAACCGTTTGTAGCACCGTAACCAGGAATCATCGGAGGCTGGAAGAAGAGCACCTGAGCGTTCTTAAACACCTTCTGACTTTCGAGGTAGAGGTTTGCAAATACTACCGTCGCACTTTCTGTCAAAGGATTACGTTCTTCCCATGGCTTTAACTTTACGATGAACGAACCGTAAGAAGCACCTTGGCCACCAACGAAAGAGTAACCCGAAATCATCGTAGAACTCTGTACAAGGGGAGAACTCTGTACCAAGTTGTTTACTTGTGTCAAGACTTCTTCTGTCTTATCTTGAGAAGTACCAGGAGGCATTGCTACAGCACCCATGATAGAACCAGTATCTTCTGAGGGCACCATACCTGAAGGCGTGAGTTGCATTGCTGCAACAAGTCCTACCAAACTCATTACCACAAACACGATTGATAAGATGGGGCGCTTCACGAAGAAGATTACACCATTCTTATAGCGCTGAATCATGTTGTCGAAACTGTGGTTGAAGTTTTCGTGGAAACCCTTATCCGTGAGACGCTTCATACCCCAAATAGCAATAAGCACGAAAGGAATCGCTATCAACCAGCCAGAAGTGAAACCTCCGAAAATCATGCCCAATACGGCAACAATAACCAAAGTGTAGGTCAGGAAAGAATTATGGCGGTTCATCACGCGGTCGTAACGACCAGCCATTTCATCCTTAGCGGCATTAAATGCAATGCCCAATTTTTCCTTTGTTGAGCGTTCGTGACCTTCTTCATTGTGGCTCTTGAGCATGATGGCACAAAGGGCAGGAGAGAGGGTCAAGGCATTGAGCGCTGAGAAACCAATGGCAATAGCCATCGTGATACCAAATTGGCGGTAGAAGACACCTGCCGTACCACCCATGAAACTTACGGGGATAAACACAGCCATCATCACCAAGGTGATAGAAACGATAGCACCGCCCAATTCGCTCATCGCATCGATAGATGCCTTGCGAGAAGAACTATAACCAAGGTCCAACTTCGCGTGCACCCCTTCCACCACCACGATGGCGTCGTCGACTACAATGGCGATGGCCAGCACGAGTGCCGAAAGCGTCAGCAAGTTGAGCGAGAAACCAATCACGTTGATGGCAAAGAAGGTACCAATGAGCGCAACGGGAATCGCAATGGCAGGGATAATCGTAGAGCGGAAGTCCTGAAGGAAGATGTACACCACGAGGAACACCAATACAAAGGCTTCAATCAATGTCTTTACCACTTCGTGAATAGAAGCGAAAAGGAATTCGTTGGCATTCTGAGAAATAACGAATTCAAGACCAGGAGGCAACGTTGTGCTTGTTTCGTCAATCAAGGCTTCAATGTCCTTAATAATCTGTGTAGCGTTAGAACCAGCAGCCTGGGAGATAATTGAAGTTACGGCATTGTGACCGTTCACCTTACCCATGAACCCGTAAGTCATACGTCCGAGTTCGATGCGAGCAACGTCGCCAAGGCGGATTACGCCACCGTCTTCGTTTGAGCGGAGTACGATATTTTCAAACTGCTCGGGTGAAGTCAAACGACCGCGATAGCGCATCGTATATTGATACGTGTTGTTGTTGCGTTCGCCAATAGTACCCGGAGCTGCTTCAATGTTCTGGTCAGAGAGTACACCAGAGATGTCTGTGGGTACGAAACCATATTCAGCCATCTTTTCGGGGTCGAGCCAAATACGCATAGAGTAGTCGGCACCCATTACCATGGCATCACCTACACCTTGTACGCGCTGAATCTGAGGCAATACGTTAATCTTTGCGTAGTTTTCGAGGAAGGCAAAGTCGTAGCGGTCTTCCACGTCAACAAGTGAGAATACAATAAGCATTGAACTCTGACTCTTCTGTGTAATGACACCTACGCGCGTTACTTCTGCGGGGAGCAAACCGAGTGCCTTTGATACGCGGTTTTGCACGTTCACCGCCGCCATGTCGGGGTCGGTACCTTGCTTAAAGGTAATGGTGATGGTTGCGTTACCTGTATTTGTTGCACTTGACGACATGTAATCCATGTTTTCCACACCGTTGATTTGTTCTTCAAGGGGGATAATAACGGAGTTCAACACCGTCTGCGCATTCGCACCCTGATAAGAGGTCGTAACGCGAATGGTGGGAGGAGCAATTTCGGGATACTGTGTAATCGGCAGAGAAACCAAACCGATTGCCCCAAGGATGACAATCACGATAGAGATAACCGTAGAAAGCACCGGGCGATTGATAAATGTATCGAGTCTCATTTGTAGTTTAGATTTTTAGTAGACGAGTAAACTTTTCAGTTGATGAGTTTGTGAAGTAAAGGTGGATGAGATGGTAACTCTCGTTTAGTCAACAAGGTACGAGTAGACGAGACGGTTACCGAGATAAACGAGTGTAAGTCCCGTCAGATGGCAACTTTACTCTTTTATCTTTACTCTTTTATCTTTTTTATCTTTACCCTTTTATCTTTCATCTTTACTCTGCTCCAGGAAGTTTCTTTTCAGCCATGTGCTGTTGTGACTTCTCTTCAATAGCCTTGCGTTCTTCGGCGGTGATAGGAGTGATTTCCATGCCGTCCTTAAGGCGTGTAACACCTTCTACAACGATGCGGTCGCCAATCTTAACACCTTCAGTGACGATGTATGACTGACCATTGTTTTGAGAGAGCACCTTAATTTCAGTGTACTTCACCTTGTTGTCTTCACCGAGTGTGTAGACGAACTTCTTTTCCTGAACGTCAACTACAGCAATCTGGGGCACCATAACGGCAGCAGTGTCGCGAGTAGGTACTTCAATCGTACCAGTACCACCGCTACGCAAGATGCGTTCACGGTTGCTAAAGTTAGCACGAACCTGCAATGAACCCGTATTGGCATCAATCACACCGCTGATGGCAGAAACCTTACCCGTTGTATTGTACAACTGACCATTAGCCATACGAAGTTCTACGGCGGGGAAAGATTCCAACGCTGCCTTCTGACCTCCGAGGTTGATTACCTGCTTTTCAGCCATTGAGAAGTAAACATACATCTCGCGCAAGTCTGAAACTACAGTAAGGGGTTTGGGTAATGAGGGAGAGGCGAGGGTACCCTGACGGTAATTGATTTGACCCACTACACCGTCTGTGGGGCTTGTGATTGTACAGAACGCCAACTGGTCCTTAGCATTTGCCAACTGTGCTTTTGCTGAAGATAATTGTGCTTCAAGTGTTGCCAACTGATTCTTAGCAGCGCGCAAGTCAAAGTCAGAAATGATTCCCTTGGCGTGGAGCATCTCCTTGTTTTCAACGTTGAGGCGCTGAGTTTCAACGCTTGCTTCTGCCATCTTAACGCCAGCCTCTGCGGCATTCGCAGCTGCTTGATAAACGGTGGGGTCGATAAGGAAAAGCGCCTGACCAGCACGAACTTCCTGACCTTCGTTAACGTAAACCTTTAAGATGTGACCACTTACCTTGGCAACGATATTTACGTCCTGACACGAACGGATGGTTGCGGGATAAGAAGTTGTGGTTTCTGCTTGTTGAGGAACTAACGTTTCAACAACATGCTTGTTGTCAGCGGCGGGCATCTCTTGCTTACCGCAAGAAGCGAGCACTAAGCAACCGATTCCAAAGAGAGCGATTTTGCTTTTCATTTTGATTGTGTAACTATTAAGTTATTGTTAATTGATTTCTTGAGTCTTATGGGGTATATAGAGTTGTTTAAAATTAACTCGGACTTGGTTTTAATTAACTCGGAGATAATTGAATTTAACTCGGATATAGTTTTTCCTATGTTGGATTTAGTTTTAGTTTCCTTGGGCAGAGCTTTGAGGCCGTCATTGTTCACTAACAAACAAACGCTTTTCTTTGTGCTTAAATCATTGAGAAACTGTTTGTATAAAGAACTATATGTATTCCTCCCAATTTACCTCTGCAAAGGTACGAAACAAAAACTTAAACACCTATATAACGTTTTGGTTAAAACTGCGGTAAACGTTGCATTTTTAACATTTTATAAGTTTAATCACGATGATTCTATCAAAAATGCCTACCTAAGTTTACAAAAAGACAAAAAGTTGAGTTGCATACGTTGTTTCATGTAGATAATCAAAAGTTGGGGATAGAAACTACTTTTAACAATGAGAAATTCAGGGGAATTAATTGTATTTTTACTCCATTGAATGAGGGATTTTATTGGCATGTGAAAATATTTGTTTATCTTTGTCAAACAAACGCAATGGTGGGGCAGGATTGTCTGCTCATTTGTATATCTAAACTACGGATTTTATTTCATTCTATAATCTTATAAATTACTTAAAATTAAGTTATTATGAAGAAAAACTTAAAGCAAGTAGGAAAGTGGCTTCTCTGTGCTTGCATGATGTTTGCTTCTGCAAATCTATATGCAGAAGTCAATCCTAAACCCTTCGTAGTGCCCGAACTCCAGACGTGGGTAGGTGCAGAAGGTGAAGTTGCACTTTCAGGTGTTGTTCGCGTTAGTGGTAGCGACAAGGAACTGATGCGTGTGGCAAAGGCTTTTGCTGCTGATTATGAAACGATGTTTGGTAAGGCACTCACCGTGAAGAAGGGTAGTCCTAAGGCTGGTGATATCCTCTTTACGTTGAAGAAGAAAGATGCTGAACTGGGCAAGGAAGGTTACCGTCTTAATATTGGTAAGCACATTACCGTGACCGCTGCAACAACTCAAGGTGCTTATTGGGCTACTCGTACTTTGCTCCAACTTTCTGAGCAAAATAAGGCGCTCCCCAAGGGTGAAACCGTTGACGTGCCTGTTTATGAATTGCGTGGTTTCATGGTTGACGTAGCCCGTAAGTTTATGCCCATTGATTACCTCAACGACTTGGTAAAGGTAATGGCATATTATAAGATGAATGCCCTTCAAGTGCACCTCAATGACAATGGTTTCCGCCAATTCTTCGGTAATGACTGGGATAAGACTCCTTCTGCTTTCCGCCTTGAAAGCACTCAACACCCTGGACTTACCGCGAAGGATGGTCACTACACAAAGCAGGAATTCATCGACCTTCAGATTTTGGGTGAAAACAACTATGTTGAAGTTATCCCCGAAATCGACGTACCCGCTCACTGCTTGGCATTCGCACACTACAAGCCCGAACTCGGTAGTAAGGATTACGGCATGGACCACCTCGACATGTTCCACCCCGAAACCTATCCCTTCATCGATAGCGTCTTCCGCGAATATCTCGAAGGGGAAAATCCCGTGTTCCGCGGTAAGAAGGTAAACATCGGTACTGACGAATACAGCAACCGCGATAAGAAGGTGGTAGAAAAGTTCCGCGAATTTACTGACCACTACATCAAGTTCGTTGAAAGCTACGGCAAGCAAGCCATGCTTTGGGGTGCGTTGACACACGCTAAGGGCGAAACTCCCGTAAAGAGCGAAAATGTCATCATGAACATTTGGCACAACCCCTACGCACAGCCCAAGGATATGAAGGAACAAGGCTACAAACTCGTTTCTATCCCCGACGGACTTGTTTATATCGTGCCTGCAGCAGGTTATTATTACGACTACCTCAACTGCCACTACCTCTACGACCACTGGACACCCGCAAACATCGGTGGTGTACAGTTTGAAGAAGGTGACCCCGACATCCTCGGCGGTATGTTTGCCGTATGGAACGACCACCACGGTAATGGTATTTCTACTTACGACGTGCATCACCGCACCTTCCCCGCGCTTCAGACACTCGCCGTGAAGTGTTGGTCAGCAAGCAAGACTTCTCTTCCCTATGCTGAATGGTCTGCAAAGAGCGCTGGTTTGAGCGAAGCTCCTGGTGTAAACTGGTTGGGACGTTTGGGTGATGCTAAGAATTCACTCGTGGCGGAAATTGCTGAAGTAAAGGCTGGCGAAACGCTTCCTTATGAAGAAATCGGTTATGACTATACCGTGTCTTTCAAGGTTACAGGCGCAAAGGAACAAAAGGGTACAAAGCTCTTCTCATCAGCTCACACAAACTTCTACCTCTCTGATCCCAAGGAAGGCAAACTCGGTTTCGAACGCGATGGTTACCTCAACACATTCAACTATCGCATTCCCGAAGGTCAAACCGTAGAACTCACCATTCAGGGCAACAACAAGATGACGCGCCTCCTCGTTAACGGTCAGGTGAAGGAAGAACTCGGTGTGAAGCCCCTCTACGTGATTAACGACCATCGCAAGGCGAACTACATCTCTTGCCCCAACATGAAGAATGTAGAGCTCTACAATACGGATGGCGATAAGATCTACTACCAGCGCACGCTCGTGTTCCCCCTCCGCAAGGCTGGCGACTTCAAGAGCGCTGTGAAGGAACTGAAGATTTGGAATTACGTGAAGTAATTAACTGAATGAATACATTTAAGAACACAATAAAGCAACAAACGTTCTCCCTAATGAGATTGGGGAGAACGCTTGTTTATGTTTTAATCCTATTTCTCTTTCATGCCCCGCTTACGGCTCAAACGGCTTATCACAACTATATCTCAAAATATGCTGATTTGGCAGTGGAGCAAATGTATAAGCATAAGATTCCTGCAAGCATCACTTTAGCTCAAGGGTTGCTTGAAAGTGGAGCTGGGCAAAGTAGGTTGGCTGTAAAGGCTAATAATCATTTTGGAATCAAAAAAGGAAGCACTTGGGATGGTCCAACGATTAAGCATGATGATGATAAACGTAATGAACATTTTCGTAAATATCGCACACCTGAGGAATCGTATGAAGATCATTCTCTATTTTTAACTTCAGGGAAACGTTATGCCTCACTCTTTCAACTTGATATAACAGATTATAAAGGATGGGCTAAAGGATTAAAACGTGCAGGTTATGCAACCAATCCTCGTTATGCAGAGCAATTGATAGATATTATAGAACGCTATAATTTGCAACGTTATGACTATGGAGCTACCAATAAGGTTGTAGCGCTTGAGACGAACAAATTACCACCCACAGTTGAGACACAGGTGCCTCAGTCAGAGGTTCAAAGCCGAGGTATTGTGATTCAAATGTGTAATGAAAATTTCTACGTCATTGCACGTACTGGTGATACCTTTAAGTCTCTTTCCAAAATCCTTGGTATTAGTCAGCGTAAATTGCGTAAATATAATGAGGTAGATAAAAATTACGTGTTACGTCCTGGTTCTATTGTGTATCTTAAAAAGAAACAGAAAAAGGCTCACAAATCTTTTAAGGGGTACCGTCATATAATCAAATCTGGTGAATCTATTTATACAATAGCTCAACTATATGGTATGCGGGTAGAAACGCTTTATCGCATCAATAAACTATCTGAAGATTATATACCAAATGTTGGTGGTGCGCTTTTAATTAGAAAGTAACGTATTGTTATCGTATTCTTCAAAGAGAGACTGTGGTGTGAATTAAATCACGACACAGTCTCTCTTTTTTTTTGAGTTTTGGCAGGGTGGACAAAAAGTAGGATGAAACCTCTGTAATTACGTGATTTCCATATCTTTGTAGAAATTATCATTGATATGCTAAAAAAAATGCTTTTATTGTAGTTCTTCTAAAGTAGTTAAGAATGGCTTGAGAGGACG
>JAEIGA010015924.1_pt1 | contig 11446 bp, 10 predicted proteins | sample 9270691 | NCBI WGS metagenome assembly JAEIGA01 (sample SAMN17057246, study PRJNA624740) | gut metagenome | biome: biome; isolation source: fecal sample | host: Bos grunniens | place: China: Xizang | collected 2019
CACACATACTATTCATTGGTGGGGGGGCAGTTGGACAAAGCCTGAAGTAATAAAGTTTTTACAAACAAAGCATTTAAATCAACGACGAGAGTTTGAAATTATTATTCAAAACAAAATTGATTTTGAACCAAAAGTTTCGGTCATTATTCCCGTTTATAATGTCGAAGCTTATTTGCGCGAATGTTTAGATTCTGTTGTTAATCAAACTTTAAAAGAAATTGAAATTATCTGTGTTAATGATGGGGCAACAGATAATTCTCTAGATATTATTAAGGAATATGCTGAAAAAGATAATCGAATTATTATTATCAATCAAGAAAATCAAGGATTATCCTCCTCAAGAAATAATGCATTAAAAATAGCAAATGGAAAATATATTGTTTTTCTTGATTCTGATGATTATTTGTCTTTGAATGCATTAGAAACAATATATTGCTCAATGGAATATCAAAACTTAGATATGCTTTCATATAGTGGTATTAACTTTAATGACATCACAAAGGAAAAACAAATCAATAATTATTGGGAATTTTTATATTTACCAGCAGATTTTAATTTCAATAAATTTTCATTTAATGAATGTAAAAACTTTGCTCACAGAATGGCTGTAAGCTCTTGTTTAACCGCTTATAAATTAGATTTCATAAGACAAAAAGATATTAGTTTTCCCAAACATATTTGTTTCGAAGACAATTTCTTTTTCACAAAAGCATTGATAAATGCAAAAGTATGCGGAATTATAAAAGATAAACTTTATTTTAGACGAATTCATAAAAATCAAATAACAAGCAACTGGGAAAAACATTTTTCAGACTTCCTCGAAATTGTTGATATGGTTTTAGAATATTTAAAATCTGAAAAAATAGAATCATCAATCCTTCAAAATTACATTAACACATATTCTAATACTATAAAATGGCAACAAAATCTATTTTCTCTTGAAGGAAAAGCAAAATATCAAAATGAAATTGATAAATTGATGAAAAAACATCAAACAATTACAACAAAAAAAGTTAACCCGATAAATGCCTATCTTCTTTTCCCTGTATATTTAATTAAAACAGCAAGGATGAAAAAAAAGATTCATAAAAAAGTTTGTCGGATTATCAGAGGGCAACTTTCAAAATCTTTTGACAACACTTTATTGCTCACAAAGAATGAAATCAGGGATTTTGCGCTTAAAAATAACCCTGCACCTGATTATACAAAGAAAAATATCAAAAAAATCACGAATGATATTTATGATAAATTTCATTTTCGCAAAAAACACCGCATTTTGGGAATAAAATTTTACACAAAAAATAAACATAAAGAAGTTTCTTCTTTACTCACTTATTCAATCAAACAAAATGAATTAATTAAAAAAGAACTTCAAAAAAACAAAAATGATATTTTAACTCAATTAGCCGAGTTCAAAAACAAAAATCAGAGAAATTACCAAGAACTTAATTATGCTGATTTATTACATGATACCATTCATCAAAGCAATTGGCTAAAAGATAAAACTTTTTCGTTATTTGGATGGGCTGCAAATTATAGTTTTATTTATCTTTTATTCAGAACGTTAGATCAAGTTTGTCCATCAAATATTTTAGAATTTGGACTTGGACAAACAACAAAATTAACATCTCAATATATTGCAAATAAAAATCCAACAGCACAATTAAATATCTGTGAACACAATCAAGATTGGATAGATATTTACAAAAATGAATTAGCAAAATCAGAAAATATTAAAATAACTCATTTTGATTTAGAGTTTTTTGAATACAACAAACAACAAAATGATAAATACAAAAATATCATTCAAGTTACAAAAAATCAAAAATTTGATTTAATCATTGTGGACGGCCCTGTTGGAAGTGGAAAAAATCTTCCCCGCTCAAATATTCACGACCTTATAAAAAATGATAATTTAGCTAATGATTTTATTATCATTTTTGATGATGCGGAACGAAAAGGCGAACAAGAAACTATTCGTATCACAAAAGATTTACTGACAGAAAAAAATATTCAATTTTCAACATTTTCTCGAAATGGCAGAAAAAATCAATTTATCATTACAAGTCCTTCTCGTGAATTTTTGAAATTTTTATAAAACTAAAAACTAGAGGAAGAATAAAATGAAAATAGGAATTATCGGAACGGGATATGTCGGCTTGCCAACGGGGGTTGGTTTGGCTGAATTGGGCAATACGGTTATTTGCGTTGACAAAATCAAAGAAAAGGTTGATATGCTGAAAAACGGCGAATTGCCCATTTATGAAGACGGTATGACAGAACTTTTTCAAAAAAACATTGCAAATGGTCGTCTTTCGTTCACAACCTCAATGAAAAAAGCCGTTGAAGGCGCTGATGTGGTACTCATCGCCGTTGGAACGCCCCCTCACCCCGTCACCAAAGAAGCCGATATGAAATATATTCATGCTGCCGCCACAGAATTGGCCGAATATTTAACGGATTACACCGTTATTGCAACAAAATCCACTGTTCCTGTTGGCACTGGTGACGATATTGAACAACTCATTTCCATTCGCAATAAAACTGCCAGATTTGATGTGATTTCTCTGCCGGAATTTTTGCGCGAGGGATATGCCATTCATGACTTTTTCAATCCCGATCGCATTGTTGTCGGTTCAAATTCCGAAAAAGCTATCAATGTTATTAAAGAGCTTTATAACCCTTTTGAAGGAAAGACAGAAATGCTCTTTATGAAACGAAGATCAGCTGAAACGGTTAAATATGCCTCTAATGCCTTTTTAGCCATGAAAATTCATTACATCAACGAAATGGCAAACTTCTGCGAAAAAACAGGGGCCGATATCCGAGATGTTGCCAAAGGAATGGGGCTTGACTCTCGGATCGGCGCAAAATTCTTAAATCCGGGTCCTGGATATGGGGGAAGCTGTTTCCCAAAAGATACAATGGCTATGGCCTATATGGGGCGCAAAAATGACGTTTATCTTTCCCTTATTGAAACAACAATTCAAAAAAATGCAGAACGCAAAAAAGAAATTGCAAATCGTGTGTTAAAAAAGGTGGAAGAAGTTGAAAATCCCAAAATCGCCGTTCTTGGTCTTGCCTTTAAAGATGGCACAGATGATTGCCGAGAATCTCCTGCAATGGAAATTGTTTCTGCCATGCTTGAACAAGATGCCCATATCATGGCTTATGATCCCAAAGCGATGAAAAATGCAGCTCTATTGTTAGGCGATAAAATCAGTTATGCTGATGATATGTATCAGGCAGTTAAAGATGCCGATATTTTGGTTATTTTAACAGAATGGAAAGAATTTAAAACGCTTGATTTAGAAACGGTTGGCGATTTGATGAAAGGAAAAAGAATTATTGACTGCCGAAATTTATTGGATAAAGAAAAAGCCATTTCGCTTGGATTTGATTATCAAGGTATCGGTCAATAAACTCTTATTTTTTCAAAGAAAAAAGCCTTCAATTTTGGGGGCTTTTTTTTATTCCCTTACAAACAAAAAAAATCCCTCGGTTAGGAAGGATTTTTTTAACTAAAGAAATCTTTTATTTTTCAGTGCATTGAGGGCATGGATCGTTTGGATCCGGACATGGGCAAACAACTTTTGGTTCTGGTTGCGCTTCTTGATATGTTTCCCACCATGTTTTTTCCGGTAATGGTTCCGGCATTGGAACAACTTCAACCGGTTTTTCCGTTACTGTTTCCGTTGTTGTAACCGTTACTTTTTTCGGTTCTTCCACCATTGGCGGACAAGGTTGCTCTCCGCAAGAAATCGGTGGCATTTGCATTTCATAAATTTCGCCGGCTGTTTGATAAACACAAGGACCTCCTGTTACCCCTTCGCAAACTTGCCCTTGTGTATCCACTTGAACAATTTTTGGTTGAACAGGTTGAACCGGAACAACTTCATTTTTCACAACCGTTGTTGTTTCAACAATGCTGGCTGTTGGGGCAGAACTGGACACAACAGCAACCGGAAGCCCATCTGCCGTTGTTGTTACCGAATAAGTTCTTGGTTTATTGCGATTATAAGTTGCAAGCAAACATTCTCTATAAGCAGATTGCGTATCCGCAAATTGGCAACCCATTGACATACGCGCTTCTTCTCTGCTTAAATTGCGCTTTTCCTGAGCAGTATAAATATCCGGATCATAGCTGGAACAAGCGGATAATAAAGCTAATGTTGAAACCAAAAAACTGAATTTTTTCATAAAGTCCTCCTAAAAATCAACCGGTTATTTATTTTTTTATACTCTCTTAAAAATAAAATTGCAATACCTAACTTTATTTTTTTTTACTTAGTGTAGCAATGGCGACCATGCTGGTGCAGAGGCGCTGTGCGGTGTGATTAATTGCCGTTCGTTATACCCCGTGATATCAATGGTATAAAGCCTTGCATCTCCACCTGTTCCATCGCTTCTTGACGGGGCTTTTCGGTAAAACATCAATACCCGACCATTTGGCGCCCAACTTGGCGATTCAACCAAGAATCCGTTTGTGATTAATCGCTCGCCCGATCCATCTGGTTTAATCACCCCGATATGGAATTGACCATGACGAATTTTCGTGAAAGCAATATAATCTCCACGCGGTGACCAAACAGGTGTGGCATACGTTCCTTCCCCGAAGCTGATACGATGAACCCCAGACCCGTCAGCATTCATGATATAAAGCTGTTGGTTGCCACTTCTGTCTGAGTTAAAAACAATTTGTTTGCCATCCGGCGAATAGCTGGGCGACGTGTTAATAGACGGGTGATTTGTTAATTGCGTTTGTTTTTTCGTCACCAAATCATAGGTATAGATATCCGAATTACCCCTACCCGATAAACTGATAATCAATTTTTTGCCATCCGGCGAAAACCGTGGCGCAAAAGTCATCCCTTTAAAATTGCCGACAAGCGTTGATTCTCTGGTGTTCACATTCATTAAATAAACCTTTGGATTGCCGTCTTTATATGAAAAATAAGTCACTTCTTTCATGTTCGGCGAAAACCGTGGCGTTAAAACAAGGTCTTTTCCATCTGTTAAATACGTTAAATTAGCGCCATCTTGATCCATGATTGCCAACCGTTTAATGCGGTTCATTTGATTGCCCCGTTCATCAATAAAGGCAACACGCGTGTCAAAATATCCCTTTTCACCGGTCACGCGTTCATAAATGGAATCCGCCACCATGTGCGCCAATTTCCGCCAAGCACTTGAATCTGCCGTAAATGATTTTGCATACAGCTCCGATTGCGCAAAAACATCAAAAATACGGAAAGAAACCGTTGTTTTTCCCATGCTTTCCTTCACCGAACCATAAACCAACACTTGCGCTTTAATCGCTTGCCAATCATTAAAATTCGGGCGCATATCAACATCCTTCATCTTTTGAATATAAGCTGCCGGATTGATATAACGAAACAATCCCGACCGTTCTAAATCGTTGATAACAACATCCGTTATTTCCGCGTCGTCATCATCAGTCAAAACGGGCATGGCAAACGGCAACGGATCTGATTGCGCACCGGTTACATCAATTTTAATTTCCGCAAAACAAGTCCCTGCCCCCAAAAGTATCAAACAAAACAACAATCCTTTTAATAACATCTTTTTCATTAATATACTCCTCCGTCAACAGGGTTCATTCTTAATCTGATTTCTTTCCAAGAGCTATACATTTCCGGCCTTTTGTTTGCCAAAATTCTAAATGGTGAGTCTTCTTTCAACGCATCGCAAACATAAATCGCCCGTTTGGCGCTTTCTGCCATAGATCTAAACACCGGATCAGACTTCATATTCAAAATTTTCACTTCACGTACCGAGCCGTCTTTATTGATAAAGGCCCTTAATTCCACAATCATTTTATCCGCATTTTCAACACCGGCATTCACATTCCAACACGAGCTGATTTTACTTGCAATTAAGTCTTTTTCTGAAATTGTCAAGTCACTTAAAAGAGAACCTTCTGTTCCTCCTTTAATACCGTTATTCACCGTTTGCCCCGAACTTGCCGGCGCAGAAGAAGGCGCCTGATTGGCTGGTTTTCTGACCTTTTCAACCGAGGCGAGCAAACTTTGAAGCCCTTGATTTTGCTTTTTAGGAACCGGTTTCGGTGCAACCTTTGGCGCCGGTTTTGACTGAGGCTTTGGCGTTTCTTTTTTCACCTCTAGTTTGGGTTCCTTTTTCGGTTCGGGTTTCTTTTCCTGAACTTTCACAGCTTCTTTTTTCGGCTGTTCTTTTGGTTTCACCGGTTCAGGCTTTGGCAAAGGAGCCTCTTGCTTAACCGGTGGTGTTTTATTCTCTTTGGGTGGCAAAGGTTTGGGTTCTTCTTTTTTAGGTTGCGGTTTAGGTGGTTCCGGTTTCTTTTCTTCTTTCTTCACCTCAGGCGCCTTAACTTCCTCTTTTTTCGTTTCTTTAATCAAGGGTGGTAAATTCGTTTTATCCGCAATTTTAACGTTTGTTAAATCCACCATTAAAATAGCCGGTGGTGATTTTTCAAACTCACTGGTATTCCATGAAAAATTAAAACACATGATGCCTAAAATAAATAGATGTAACAAGACAGAAAGCCCTAAACATTTAGACTCTCTTTCAACAAAGGCTTGTTCATCATATAAACCGCTCATCTATTTCGGCTCCATAATCTTTGCATCCGTTTTTAAACCAACCTGCGTATATCCTGCACTTCTGAGCAAGGCCATCACTTCAATAACCGTTCCATAAGAAGCCTCTTTATCCCCGCTGATCACCATACCAATTGAAGGATTTTCCGAAACGATTGCCCTTACTTTTCCAACCAAATCTTTTAAGGCAATCGGATCTTGCCCCACATAAACAACGCCTTTTGAATCCACACTGATATCAAGCGTTTTTTCTTCCCCTTCGATTTGTTTACCGTCACCTTTTGGTAAATTCAAAGGAATCCCCGATGTTAACATTGGTGCCGTCAACATAAAAATCGCCAACAGACAGGTCATCACGTCAATCAACGGCGTTAAGTTAATTTCAGCGCGAATGCGCGTTCGCCTGCTTCCTCTTGCCATTATTCGCTCTCCACCTGTTCAATCTGACGTGATAAAATCGCCCCAAGTTCATCTGAAAATGTTTCCATCCGATGCACAATGCGTTCAATATCATTTGTCAGCTTATTATAGGCAACCACAGCCGGAATAGCCGCAATCAAACCAACCGCCGTTGTAAACAAAGCTTCGGCAACCCCTGGGGCAACAGCAGCAATATTCGTGCTTTGCGTTAAGCCAATGGCATTAAAACTATCCATAATACCCCAAACAGTTCCAAATAATCCCAAAAGAGGAGCAACGGAACCCGTTGATGCTAAAAAGACCATTTTTGTTTGCAACTTATCTTCTTGTTTATCAATGGAAATTTGCATCATTTTATCAACGCGTTTTTGAATTTTAATCGAAGCACCCGTTTTCTTTTTTTCAGCCAAAGATCGGCGAAATTCTTTAATAGCGGCCACAAAAATAATGGCAAGCGGATTATTTGGGTTTTTCACATGCGCCGCATAAATGGCTTCTAATGAACCGCCGGACCAAAACTGCTCTTCAAAAGCTTTCATCCCCAAACGAATACGTTTAAGCAAAAAGGCTTTATCAAAAATAATCGCCCAACAACAAATCGAGGCAAAGAGAAGCCCCAAAATCAAAACTTTAATAAATAAATCTTAATCCACAAACATGGAATACATGGATAAAGACGATCTGGCTGCAACATCATTCATTGATTATTCTCCTTGACTTTCCTGATAATTCATAAATAATTTTTTTAATTCTTCCTTTAAGCGAACGGGCCTTAAATCTTTCGGATTGATAACTGCCAATTTAATTTCGATCACAACTTTTAACTGACCGTCAACCAAAAAACGGTGTTCCATTACCATACTGGCATTTTTTATCTCTTTGACACTTGTTTCAACATCAATGACATCATCCAATTTTGCAGGCGATTTATATTGAATGGAAGCGGAACTTAAAACAAAAGCCACCCCCTCTTCTTCAATCAACTTTTTATTTGAAACACCCATTTCAACCAAAAGCTCTGAACGAGCTCGTTCGGCAAAATCCAAATATTTGGAATGATAAACAATGCCACCAGCATCCGTATCCTGATAATAAACCCTTACTTTATAGTTATGCTTCATTTTAAATTCTCCAACAAATCCGGCTGCACCAAATTTTTAGGAGCGGCCAGTCCTAAATGTCTGTATCCTGCTTGAGAAAGCACTCGTCCCCTCGGGGTGCGCATCACAAGACCTAACTGCATCAAATAAGGCTCAATAATTTCTTCAATCGTATCTCTTTCTTCTGACAAGGCGGCACAAAGCGTTTCAGCCCCTACCGGCCCACCACCATATTTAAGTGCAATACATTTCAAATATCTTCTATCCATTAAATCAAGACCGGAATTATCCACTTCTAACCTTGTTAATGCCATATCGGCAATTTCGGCTGTCACTTGTTTATTAAGCGCAAAATCCCGCACCCGACGCAATAAACGGCCCGCAATACGGGGCGTTCCTCTGGAACGTTTTGCAACTTCCATCGCGCCTTCTTCTGTCATATCCAGTTGCATAATTCTAGCCCCGCGGGAAACAATTTTCATCAACTCTTCTGGCTCATAAAATTCCAACCGAAGTGGAATACCAAAACGATCTCTCAACGGGGTTGACAACAAACCACTTCTTGTTGTGGCGCCAACAAGCGTAAATGGAGGCAAATCAATCCTGACCGAATGCGCTGCCGGCCCTTCCCCGATAATAATATCTAATTGAAAATCTTCCATTGCGGAATAAAGCACTTCTTCAACCGTTGGATTTAACCGGTGAATTTCATCAATAAACAACACATCTCTTGGTTCTAAATTCGTTAAAATCGCTGCTAAATCACCGGCTTTTGAAATCATCGGTCCCGAAGTTGGACGAAACCCAACGCCTAATTCTTTTGAAATAATTTGCGCCAAAGTTGTTTTCCCAAGCCCCGGAGGACCAAATAAAAGCGTATGATCCAACGCCTCCCCTCTTTCTCGTGCCGACCGGATAAAAACAGCCAAATTTTCACATAAATTCCTTTGACCTGTAAAATCCGCTAAACTTTGCGGTCGAATGGAAGAATATAACTCTTCATCAGCAGCCAACTTATTCGGTGTTATCAATCTATTTTCAGCCATTTGATTTTCCCATCTCTTTCAATGTTAAACGAATCACATCCGATAAAGTTGCCTCTTTATTATTCTTTAATGTTTCAGAAGCCTTTATACCGGCTTCCGTTCTGGAATATCCCAAATTAACAAGCGCCGAAACAGCATCTTGCAAAATTCTTGAGTCACTGGAAACTGAGGCCTCACCACCAACAGGATTTATTTCCATCATATCTGCCGTTAATAATCCGGCCTTTCCTTTAAGCTCAGTCACAATTCTGGTTGCCAATTTTGGACCGATACCGGAAACCCTTGTAAACGCTTTATTATCCCCCGTTGCCACAGCCATTGAAATTTCATTTAAACCCAAGGAAGATAAAATCGCCATTCCAACTTTTGCACCAACGCCTTGAACACCTGTCAATGTGTTAAAAATTTCCTGTTCAGAAACAGATGAAAAACCAAATAAATGAATATGATCTTCGCGAACCTGCGTTTCAATAAATAAAGAAACCTCTTCCTCTTTTCGAATAGACGCCATTGTTTTTGTTGAACAAAAAACGCGGTATCCCACCCCACGCACATTCAAATAAATAAAACCATCTCCCTGACCATCTAAAAAACCAGTTAATTTACCAATCATCCATACCTCTTTCTCGACGAATCATCCCTTTAAGAAAAAATGCTTAAAAACAAAAAGGATAACCCTCTTTTAATCACCGTTTGTTCTTAAAGATAAATCTACTTTAAAAAAAATAAAATTGCAATCACTTATTTTGTCTTTACATTATTAATTTTTTACTGTATGTTAATATATTATTAACTATTCACACAAAGGCGGAGTTTTTTATTTATGCTAGAAGATACCATGCGCATTCCTCCTCAAAACCTCGAAGCTGAGCAAGCTCTTCTCGGGGCTATTTTGTCGAACAACCGCGCCATGGAAAAGGTTTCTGACTTTTTAAGACCGGAATGTTTTGCAAACCCCGTTCACGGGCGCATTTATGAAGCCTGTAAATTTTATATTGATCAGGGACGCATTGCCGATCCGATTACACTTAAAGCCTATTTTGAACATGACGGGCATTTGAAAGATGTTGGCGGAGCTTCTTATCTGATGCAATTAGCCGCCGCCTCAGCAACCATTATTAACGCTGGTGATTACGGTAAGCAAATTTTAGACCGATATATCCGTCGTCAAATGATTGCGCTTGGAAATGATGTTGTGAATGATGCATTTGCCATTTCACTTAATGAAGAAGCCATTTCTCAAGTTGAAAAAACGGAAAAACGCCTCTATGAAATTGCCAATGCCGGCGAACTTTCAGGCGGTCCTCAAATTTTGAACACAGCTTTACAGGCAACTCTTTTAACAGCTCAAAAAGCAATGAATACGCCATCTGGTGTTTCAGGTGTTACCACCGGCCTTGTTGAAATGGATAAATTATTGGGAGGACTTCACGATTCTGACCTTTTGATTCTGGCTGGTCGTCCGGCTATGGGTAAATCAGCTCTTGCTTTAACCATTGCCTATAATGCTGCCGTTAAATTTGAAGAAGACAATAAAAAACCGGGCGCCGAAAAAAAATCCGTTGCCTTTTTCTCGCTCGAAATGTCTGCCGAACAATTAGCTGGCCGTATTTTATCTGCCAAAGCCGAAGTTTCCGGCCACTTGATGAGAACCGGCAAACTCACCGACCAACAATTCGATGAATTGGCTGCCGGCGTTGCGCTTTTAAGTCGCGTCCCTCTTTATTTGGATGAAACACCGGGGATCACGGTCACCGCCATTAAAAACCGCGCTCGCCGAATGAAGCGCGACAAAGAAAAAGGTCTGGGCTTGATTGTGATTGACTATCTTCAACTCATCAATTCATCCGGCAGAAGCGAAAACCGTGTACAAGAGCTTTCTGAAATGACCAGACAGCTTAAAATCATGGCAAAAGAATTAAATGTACCGGTTCTTGTTCTCTCCCAGCTTTCTCGTTTAGTGGAACAGCGCGACAATAAACGCCCACAACTTTCCGACCTTCGTGAATCCGGATCTATTGAGCAGGATGCTGATATCGTGATGTTTGTGTTCCGCGAAATTTATTATTTGCAAAATGATGTGCCGGTGAAACATTTAAACGAAACACCAGAAAAATTTGCATTGCGGATGAAAGAATGGGAAGATAAAAAGATTTTACTTGCCAATCAGGCAGAGGCCATTATTGCGAAACAGCGTCACGGCCCGGTCGGAACCGTTAAACTTTACTTTAACGGTGAATTTGGTAAATTCGGCAATTTGGAACAATAATTTTTATAAAAA
>JAEIGA010015925.1_pt1 | contig 11445 bp, 8 predicted proteins | sample 9270691 | NCBI WGS metagenome assembly JAEIGA01 (sample SAMN17057246, study PRJNA624740) | gut metagenome | biome: biome; isolation source: fecal sample | host: Bos grunniens | place: China: Xizang | collected 2019
ACGGGCACTGGACAGCAGTATGCAGAGCTTCTGTGTGATTTTATGTTTAAGAGACTGTTTGGAAGTGAAGCCAACAAGGATGTGCTGATTAGTTTTCTTAATGTTCTTTTGGAGGATGTAGAGATTGAGAATGTGGATTTTATCCCTACAGAGCATTTGGGAATGACTGAGGATGATCGTAAGGTGATCTTTGATATTTCCTGTAGTTGTATGGATGGACGAACATTTATCATCGAGATGCAGAAAGGTTATCAGAAGCATTTCCGTAAGAGGGCAGTTTACTATACTACGTATCCAATCAGTCAACAGGGCCGTATGGCTCACGACAAATATTTGAAGGAGAAGGCTGCGGACCAGCATGATGATGTTAAGTTCAACTGGGATTATGATCTCACTCCTGTGACTGTTGTGGCCATCTTGAATTTTCAGTTTGAGCATGATGATGATTGGCCACGAGAGAAGTATCATTCCTCTTATCGTCTGAGGGAGGATGGGTCCAATGAGATTATGACAGATGTTCTGAGGTTTGTGTTTCTGGAACTTGGACGTTTTAAGAAGCGTATCTGGGAGTTGGAGACAGTGTTTGACAAGTGGATGTACTTGCTTAAGCATATGCACGAAATGGTTGTAATTCCAAATGAGTTTAAAGATCCTTTGTTCTCCCGTTTGTTTTTATTGGCGGAAATTAATAATTTTACGTCCGATGAGTTACAACAATATCAAAAGTCACTAGAAAATATGGGCGAGTTTGAGAACATAATCACTTCCACCGAGGAACGTGCCCGCGAGGCCGGACGCGTAGAGGGTGGTCATAATAAAGCGAAGGAAATTGCTGCCAATATGCTTTCAGCAGGAATATCAATTGAGCAGGTTGCGCAGTTAACTGGCCTTGAGATCAGTGAGGTTGAAAAGTTGAGTTTGTGATCAACCCTATAGGTTTTGAAATAAATTTTGACGAGAGAATCGTCCTTCCAGCAGCATGGGAGGACGATTTTTCTTTTTATTCGAATACTTTTTGTGTACACGGCTAAGTCTCCGGAACTAATCAAACAGAAGTATTGGGTAGAATATTTTTGTGTTTGCAAATCTGAAATATTTTGGAGTCTGTGATTCATGAAGTCCGAGGCTATCAGATCATATTGGATAAAGATTTGGCAAATAAATTGCAAAATCAGCTGCAAAACCATAAACTATTGTGATTTTGCAACTGATTTTTTTAGCCCTTGTTTTGACCATGCTATCCTCATCTTGTACAGGTGAGGGTGACTTTTTTGATTCAGAACCAATAACAGTCGGGATAGTTCTTGAAGATGGACAAACCCGCACCACAATGCTCTCTGATGGCCTTTCTGCCTGCTGGGAAGCTGGGGATGAGATCGCTGTGTGGGCTTTAAATTCAGTAGGTGCTCCGGTGTTGGAGGCCCAGAGGTTCAAGGCTTATGGATTGGACTTTGGTCACGGATTCTTCACCTCCACTTTGGCTTCGCCTATGCCGGAGGATATATATACATTCCACGCCTGCTATCCTTTTCCTGAGTCATTTAACGGAACATCCGTTACCTTCACAATCCCTGATGTTCAGGATGGAAAGGTATCCGATGGAGCAGACATAATGATATCCTCTCCTGTCCAGCACGGTCCATTGACCCCGATTGCCGATCCGGACGACCACTCCGGAATGTCACTTCAGATGAACCACATGCTGCATCAGCTCAGGTTCTATATTCCCGAAACAGAATCTTCAGTCATAGCAGACAATCAGATTACCAAAATCGAACTGACCTTTCCTAAGCCCGTTGCAGGTACACTGGCGTATGAGCTCGATGAACCTTCTATACCCGTAGCCCAGATGCTGGATAAAAACAAAATCACCTTGTGTCTGACAACACCGTTGACCATTACCAAAGAGCAAGAAAATATTTATGATTATGCCTGCGTGGCCTTTGCCCCGACTTCTTTCGAGGCAGGTAAGTTCCTAAAGGTCAGAGCGTTCACCGAAGATAAGATTGCAGTCATTGATCCGATTGACCTTCGTGCGAGAAACTTCGCAGCTGGCCATTCCACTCCTGTCAGACTCCTTGTCAAGGAATTTGTGGACTTCCCATATACCATAACATTCAAGCTTGATGGCAACTTAGTGGGCGAAAACGTCACATCAATTCACTTTACAGCTCCTGCCGGCTGTGCCTGGCCTCAGACTGGGACAAACGTATATACCTATATTCCCGAAATGGGCGAAATGCTCGTGGGTGAGACCGTGACTTTCAGGTATTCCGACTATGAGGACTATGCTAAGTTCAGCGGCGCAGACATCACTCTTGTACTTGAGACCGAGAATACGATATACACGACGACTGCATGTATCGGAGCAATCCCGTCAGGGGTTGAAAACCACGCTTCCCATATATCCGCATCAGTTCCATATCTCCTTTATCAGGACTTCAGTGCCATTCCTTCTTACAACGACGGACACGACTCGCCGACTGTGGGTGCAGGTTCCGACACATACACAGGCATAACAGAGCTTTCCTCTGTCGGCCTGACAGATTGGTATGGTACGCGAATTGGAATCCAGGGCGGTACCTCAGCCAGAATCTGCTGCAGATATGAGCACGTGATTCTTTCCGGAGCCTATTACAAAGGAAGAATATATTCACCACCGCTTTCTAGAATCAAGGAGGGAAAGGATGTGAAGATTTCAGTGACCTTCGATCACGGATCCAACAGGAATGAGATGAAGACCCTTATCAATTGTAGATACAAAGCTCCGTACAAGTCTCCGATGCTGTATTTCGGAATCAACACACAGGAAGTTGTGACCAATCCGGATCAGAACGAAGGCAATATCATCGACCAGGTGACAGGCCTGTACTCCGGCAGCGGCTATGCCAGTGCGACTCCGTCGTCGCTTTCGCCTATGGTGATCAAGGGGGAGGCCCTTGACAAAGAGAACGGCTCCTACACAAACCTTCCGCGAACGAGGACTGTGACGATTGACAATGTGGACAGGGACATGAGGCTTGGCTGGATTCTGACGACTGACAACACAGCGAGCAATATAAATTCAAATTACTGGTTCTATATCGATAACATCAAAGTGCAGATATCAAAGTAAGATTCAAAATCAACTAAAAATGAAACACTTAAAGACATTCATTAGCGCTTTGGTTCTTTTGGCGGCATTTTCATGCGCAAAGAATCAGACAGATGGCAATGGCCAGGTGAGCTTCGAGGTCGAAGGCAGTCACGAGGTTGCTGATGTGACCAAGAGTAATGTCTCTGAATACACCGCTTTGCCGTCAGCAGGTGATTTCACAATCACGATTAAAGATGCAGAATCCTCAGAGGTGTGGTCGGGAAGACTCTCTGATTGGAATGCAGGTACACTTCTTCCGGCCGGCACCTACACGGTCGAGGCTGCCTACGGAAGCATTGAGGATGAGGGCTTTGATAAGCCATATTTTGCCGGAGTGAACACATTCACTGTCAAGGGAGGCGAAACCACATCTGTCTCAATTCCAGTGACTTTGGGCAATACTGTGATCAAACTCAGTTTCTCCGACATCTTCCGGAACTACTTCAAAGATTATTCTTTCATCCTGACAAGGAATGGAGCAGAAATTGCTGCTTTTGCCAAGGGAGAGAACAAGGCGGCTTTCGTGGATGGATACAAGATCACCGTCGAAGGAACTCTGGCAAGCGAGACCAAGACCCAGACCTTCTCGAAAGAATATACAGGTCTTGAAACTGCCACTGCCTACACTCTGGCCTTTGATGTCCCTAATGTGGATGGTGCCAGCATTGTTGTGTCTTTCAATGACATGGTTGAGGAAATTCCGCTTGGCGATCTCGAACTTAATGAATAATGGAGGGAATGATGATGAAAAGAAATATAATTATTCCGATTGCGGTCCTTCTCCTTGCTTCTTGCCAGAAGGCTGCGGTCAAGGAGCATGAAGTGGGCTACCTTTCCTTTGAGGAAGCTTCGCTCTCATTCGATGAGGAGGTGATGACGAAGGCATATACAGCAGCTCCTGGTTCATACACCATAACCATTCTTGATTCCGATGATAAGACAGTCTACCAGGCATATTATTCCGATGTCAAGAATAATGGAGATATGATTTCGCTTCCTGCAGGAGAGTATACTCTTGTGGCTCAGTCTGATGAGCTTCCTGTTGCTGCATTTGAGCAGCCTGTGTATGGAGTGACGAAGACTTTTTCAATCCAGGCCGGTGAGGAGACTTTCATCGGGGAACTGGTCTGCACCCTGCTTCAGTGCAAGGTGACAGTGGCCTACAGTGATGAGTTCCTGGCGACTGTGACAGGTGAGTGTACGACTAAGGTGGAACTCACTGCAGGAAATCCGCTCGATTTCAAGATCACTCATAACGGCAGCCGATATGCCTACGACCAGAGCGCAGGATATTTTGCAGTCAACGGAACCACTATGACAGTGATGTTCAAAGGCTCTGTCGATGGCAAGACAAAGTCTCAGGTGAAGACATTCAGCAATATTGCAGCAAAGCAATGGCGCCAGATCAAGTTTGTCCAGAAGGTCAATGAGGAGGGTGACGCCACATTTGACATCGTGATCAACGACCTGATCTCTGACTCCGTCCTGAATAATTCGGTGGAGGCTGATGAGCAGATAATCGCTGATGATCCATATGCTCCAAAAGGAGACGGAGGAATCACGCTTGCACTTGATTACGAGGGAGGTTGCGATCCGGAAATTACCGATTTGCAGAATATCCTGATTGTGCCGCTTGCAGAAAGGGATATGGCCATAAGGTTCAAGGCCACAGTTCCTGGAGGAGTCAAGAAGTTCATGGTCAACATCGAATCAACCAACTCTGCTTTTGTGGCTGCAGTCTCAGCAGCACAGGCAAGTGAACTTGACCTGATCAATCCTCTGGAGGCCAATGCAATCATCTTTGATGTGGTTCCATTCCCTCATGGTGCAGAACTTCTGGGCCAGACCGACATCGCGTTCAATCTTGATGCAGCCCAGGATCCTATCCTTAACTATAAGGGCACCCACACATTCACGATGAATATTGTGGACAATGATGGCTGCAAGAATCAGATACCGGTGGTCATGATTGTTGAATAAGGAGGAAGTATATGAAAAAGATAATTACTCTGATCACTGTCTGCTGTTCTTTGGCAGCGGTGTCATGTTCAAAACAGAATTCTGAGATCGAGCAGGATGGCTATGGAATCCTTTCCATGAATATGGATCTTGCCACTCAGACCAAGTCCATGACCGAGGATGACCTTTTGGGCAGTGCGAACATAAATATATATAAGGCTGATTATAGCGGTCTGGTACGTTCATATAAATATTCGGAGATTCCATCTCCGTTCTATCTCGCTGCCGACAGCTACCGTGTGGATGTTGCAGCTGGCGAATGGACTTCAGAAAATCCTTCTGCCGCGTCCTGGAATGCCAAGAGCTATATGGGCTCGAAGGAGTTCTCGATCACTGCTGGTTCAGTTACCTCAGTGCAGGTGGTGGCGACACTCCACAATGCTGTGACCAGTGTCAGTTTTGATTCAAGTGTCTCAGCTAACTTCAATCCGGGCTACACGATGAACATAAGCCTGGGCGACGGCTCCGAGCTGGTCTATGATGCTTCCAGATCAGGTTCTGAGGGATATTTCATAGTTTCAGGACTTGATGAGCCTTCGCTCACCTGGACTTTCAGCGGCACTCTTGCAAAAGATGGCAGCACCTTCACAAAGACCGGAATCATCCCTGACGTTGCTCCTGGCAAGAAATACACAATGAACCTCAAGTATACCATTAAGGATGGTGATCTCGTATTCTCCCTGGTTGTGGACTATAACACCGATGTCATTGATGATTCAATCGTCTTCGAACCAGTGTCCACAGGTCTTTCACCAACTCCAGGCTATGAAATATGGGCAGCCCGTGCGACTGTCTATGCAGATGTGGATGCTTCCGAGCATGCTGGAAAGAAGGTCGAATTTGCATATTCCTCAAATGGTTCAGAATGGGCATATGCTCCGGCAGAAAACCATGCTGAGGGCGCCTAGAAGGCCGAACTTAAGGGCCTGGCACCAGCCACAGAATATCAATATAAACTTCTTGTTGATGGAGAGGTTGTCGGTGATGCACTCACTTTCACAACTGAAACTGCGCCGAAACTTCCTAATGGCAGTTTCGAATATGCAAGCCTTGTTTCCGGTTCTGACTATTACAAGTTCTACGACCCTGCCTGCGGTGTGGAGGATGGTTCATATATGTTCTGGGGATCTGGAAACGGCGAGGGAGCCGAGGGAGTGAGTGGTTCCGCAAGCATGGGAATAACAATCACCCATGTCGATACGGATACATTTGTTGACGGTAAGCAGTCTGTCAGGGCGCAGACCAGTTCGATGGTAGGCATGCTCGCTGCGGGCAATATATTCACAGGTCAGTTCATGGGTCTTGTGGGTACCAGCGGAGGTATGGTCAATTTCGGTCGTCCGTGGACAAGCCGCCCTTCGGCCCTGAAAGTTTATTGTAAATACAACACAGGTCTGATCAATATTGTCAAGAATGAAGATCTGGGAGTTTCTACCAGCGATTACGACAGAGCTCAGATTAAAGTAGCTCTCGGCACCTGGCCATATAAGACCTACGGTGGCACCAAGGACAGTCCCGTGCATGTGAATACAACTGATGCGAGCACTTTTGTGGACTATTGGACAGATCCGTGCACAATAGCCAACGGAGATGTCGTCATCTATAACGACGGATATTCAATCAATGGAAATGCAAAGGTTACAGCTTCGACTTCGGACTGGATTGAGTATACAATTCCGCTTGACTACCGTCAGTTCTCGACATATCCTACCCATATCATCATCTCCTGCGCTTCTTCGCAGTTCGGTGACTATTTCACAGGATATGATAAGGCTACTCTCTGGATTGATGCTGCTGAACTTATATATGAGTAATTGATGCGATTCATCACATTCATAATCTCGATGTTGTTCCTCGGTGCATACAGTGCCGAGGCGCAGCATCTTGACCGTGGATATTCCTCTTCTGAGTCATCTTTTGTTGATAGGGGAGTATGGACGGTCTGCGGGACTGGTAAATATTCCCAGCATATCAATGATGATCTGAATGTCTCGCTGGTCAAGTCTGTCAGTTCGTCCGGATACGATATTTCCGTGAATCCTAAGTTCCTCTACCATTTCAGGGATGATATGGGTGTCGGCCTGAGTGTGGCATATGACCGTAGTATGCTGGATATGCTTTCTGCTCAGCTGAGCACACCTGCCCTTACTCTAGGCGCCGAGGACTGCTACCAGATCAACCATAAGTTCAGTGCTCATGGAGTCTATCGTGCATATATTCCTCTTTCCGGAATAAAGCGCGTGGCGATGTTTTCAGATGTCCTTCTGGGAGGCTCTTTCAAGCAGGGGAAGTCCTTTAATGCCAGCGGGGTATATGCTGATGGAACTTATTCTGTATCATATACTTTAGAGGTTTCTGTGGATCCTGGCATAGTCGCGTTTTTGACTGACAGGTTCGCTCTTGAGATGAATCTAGGAATATTCGGTCTGAGCTACAGCTGGACGAACCAGGTCCATAATCAGGTTGACAATGGATATAGGGATTCTGCTTCTGCCGGTTTTATGTTTAATCTCCTGTCTCTCGGGGTGGGAATGTCATATTATTTTCTATGATGCGTTTTGTCGGAGTTGTTGCTGGTCTGATGCTGGCCTTTGCTGAACTTTGGGCTTCGAGTTCTGTTGATGTCTCCGTTGATTCTTTGGGAGAGGATAGGAGTGTTGCATCTAATCGACTGAAAAGTTATTTGATAGCTCCCAAAGGGGAGTGGCAGGCCGGTCTGTCTGTCATGTATTCAGATTTTTCGAGCAGCAATTCTGAGATCATGCTCCTTTTGCAGGGCATGGATGCCACCGCTTCTGTCCTTAAGATAGCCCCTGAGGCCTTATATACCTTCAGGGATAATCATGCGCTTGGTGTACGTTTTCAATATACCAATGTCTCTGGTCTCGTGGATTCCATGTCTGCTGATCTTCTTGGCAATCTTACTCTGGGTCTTGAGAATGTGAATGCTGAATACGGGTCGATGGGCGGTTCCATATTTCAGAGAACTTATGTCGGCCTCGACAATCTGGGTAGGTTGGGAATTTTCTGGGATTATGTTTTGGGATATTCCCGAACTAAGATTCAGCTCTTTTCAGGTGACCCCGCTGCTTCGTATACGGTGAATAAGAAACTCAGTCTGAGTTTTGCCCCGGGTCTGGTATGTTTTCCGATGAATAATCTCTCAGTCCAGGCCTGCGTTTCAGTCGCCGGACTTTCCTACAGTGGTATCCGCGCTTATTCCGACGGTCAGGAATCCGGCCTGAGACGCGCCTGGAAAGCATATTCCAATATCAATATTATGGATATAAATATTGGTCTTACCATTTATCTTTAGTTAGACTATGCTTCATAATCGTATTGTTAGTTCTCTTTTGACATCTTTTCTGGAAAAGTTTCTGTCTGTTGCCAGTTTTCCGCTACCGATATTGCTACATGGCTCGCTGCGTGGATTGCTACTGATAGTAATTTTGGGAGCCAGCCTCTCCTTTATAGGTTGTGTGAGCAACGATCTTCCTTATCCTGTGGTCGTTCCGAATGTGGTATCCGTGATTGTTGACGAGGCTGAAAAGGTGGATGTGGATTATGGCAAGCGTGAGATTACTGTGCATCTCCCGGAATCTGCTGATATCAGGAATGTGAATATACGTTCTGTGCATCTTGATCACGATGAGGCGTTCCTGCCCTTTGATATCACAGGACTGCATGACCTTTCAAGGCCTATAAGATTCATAATCAGGACTTATCAGGATTATGAATGGACAATTCTTGGGGTCCGCCATATAGAGCGTGAGTTCACTGTCCAGGGGCAGATTGGCGCTACTTATTTTGATGAGGTCAACCGTCGTGCGATTGCAATGATAGGAAGAAAGGGGAATCTGACCGATGTGAATGTGACATCTTTGAAGTTGGGTGCAGATGGCTTTACTGAGTATTCCCGTTCTGTGGATCGTATGACCAATTTTACATCCTCTGTGTCCGTGGATGTGACTGAGTTCGGATACACTGAGACCTGGAATCTCTTTGTTGAGAAGACGGATCTTGCTATCGGGGTGCAAAGTGTCGATCCGTGGGCTCATAGTGCGTATGTGACTACTATCGGTGAGTCCGGTGTCGAGAATTCTGTGAAGTTCAGGAAGTTCGGGATTTCTGCTTGGACTGATGTGCCTCAGTCGCAGATCAGTTCTAACGGAGGAAGTTTTGTTGCTCATCTCACTGGGCTTGAGCCTGAGACAGAGTATGAGGTAGTGGCTGTTTCGAGTGCTGATTGGAGCGAGGTTGAACGCTTTGTCACTGAGGCTGCAGCTCCGCTTCCGAATGGGGATTTTGAGTATGTGAGCTTGGTGGATGGTGCGTCATATTATAAGTTTTACGATGCATCCTGCGGAGTCGATGAAGGCTCGTATATGTTCTGGGGATCTGGAAATGGCGAGGGCCCTGAGGGAGTCAACGGATCTGCGAGCATGGGTATTGTGATAACTTATGTTGATACTCAGGAGAAGGTTTCAGGCACTCAGTCTGTCCTTGCTCAGTCAAGTCAGCTTGCAGGAATTCTTGCTGCTGGAAATCTTTTCACCGGTCAGTTTGCCGGTCTGGTCGGAACGAGTGGCGGTAAGGTCAATTTCGGACGGCCATGGGAGACACGTCCTCTGGCTCTGAAATTATATTGCAAGTACCAGACTTCTCATATCGATATTATTGGTGGGACTCCTCCTGGTGTCAGCTTAAGTTCTGATGACTATGATTCTGCACAAATCAAGTTTGCTCTCGGTACATGGGATTATCGAACTTATGGAGGTACCCCTGCCAGCCCTGTGCATGTGGATACGACTGATCCGGATACGTTTGTGGACTTTGCGACTGATGAGTCGACCCTTGCATATGGCAATCTTCTGATTCACCATGATGGCTATGTCATCAATGGAGAAGATAAAGTAAGTGCAACGACGTCGGCTTGGCTTGAATATACGATACCTCTTGATTATCAATCTCTTGATGTTCAGCCTACGCATATAATCATATCCTGTGCGGCATCACGTTATGGGGATTACTTCACAGGTTGCAGCACTTCCAGGTTATGGATTGATGCTGTTGAGTTGATTTATAAGTGAATGGATGTCTGTTATGCTGGTCTGTCTAAATGAACAGCATTGCTCCAAATCCGGCAACCAATGCCACAGCGCAATTGATGAGCTTCGCCCAAACGAAGCTCTTTTTGCTTTCCGCCAGCAGTGGAATCGATGAGTGGCCATCCTGCGAGATGCAGCTTGCAAGCAGTACCGGGAGCGGCACCACTCCAGCTGCGTAAAGGGTTACGAATATCATGTGCGGACCAGACTCAGGGATGATTCCGATCAAGGTTGCCAAGATTATCATCAGGGCAGTGTTGCTGCTGATCCAGTGGTCGATGTTGATATATTGCAGACCGATTCCCACCACAAGCAGCACTCCAAATGTCCATGCAAATATGGTTGGAAGATGCTTTTTGATGATATGGCTCCAAAGGTGCTCCTCCACAAAATGGTCAGAACCCAGCAGCAGAACAAACAACATGATCACGCTCAGTCCCGCAAACAGCACGTTCATCCAGTCCTCGTTCAGCAAATTGACGTTGAATCCTCCAGCTTTTACCCCTTCCTCGTTTTCAATATCATTGCCGGTGTGATGGCAATGCTCGTCGTCGCAAAGGGCATTGTGCTGGTGTCCATGTTCGTGAATATGTGCCGTGTGCTCGTGTGAATGAACTGCATGGTCGTGTCCCAATTGGCCAGTAGCCAACGCTGCAATAAAAATTGCAAGACCAAGGAACATCACTATGCGTTTCCATCCGTATGTTCTCTTGGCTCGTTTGCAGACAGACTCGCTCTGAGCATCATCATGCTCCATATCAGAGGCCTCATGATTATGAATCATGTAGCCGTCAGAACAGCTGGTCTTCTCATGTTTCCAGTCCCATATCTTATCTACCGCCACACCTGCAGCTATTGCAATCACAAACAGTAATGCAAAGATTATCAAGGCTTGCTCAGGAATCATAGCCAACATGACAAATGCCTCGTCACCTGACGAAGCAATCATCATAGCCACAAGGGCTCCAAAACTGAACATTCTATGAGTGTAGAGTGAAACTGCAGCGAATCCTCCCATGCAGCCCGGTACGGATCCGAGCAGTGCAGCCACAATCACCTGACCAAACTTGGTCCTGCGCAGACCCTTGAACACCAGCCCCTTGGACTCAATATTCAAGGATTCGATCATCATCATCATGATAACGACCAACCCGGTGATCAGCACAGAATTTCGCAATATAT
>JAEIGA010015926.1_pt1 | contig 11444 bp, 16 predicted proteins | sample 9270691 | NCBI WGS metagenome assembly JAEIGA01 (sample SAMN17057246, study PRJNA624740) | gut metagenome | biome: biome; isolation source: fecal sample | host: Bos grunniens | place: China: Xizang | collected 2019
AAGCACAATGAAATGGAAAGTTGACATTGGGCAATTGACCAAAGCAATGCAGGAAGCAAAGCGGTCAATTAAAATTGCTAATGCCGAATTTAAAACTGCCACAGCGGGGATGGACAGATGGTCTAAAAGTACCACTGGACTTGAAGCAAAATTAAAGCAGCTGAACAGCACACTACCACAGCAAAAGAAGATCCTGACAGATCTTGAAAAGCAATATGAAATCACTGCTAAAAACATGGGTGAAAACTCAAAAGAAGCAGTTGATTTAAAAGTCAAGATTGAAGAACAGCGGGCAACTATTGTCAAGACTGAAACCAACATCAGCAAGTATAATGACCAGTTGGATCAGATGCAGAAAGAACAGGCTGAATCTGAAACTGCGTATGGCAAGCTGAACAAAACGATCCAAGAACAGCAAAGCAAAGTTGATGATCTAAAGGCAGCATATAAAAATGCTGTTGTTCAGTATGGTGAAAATTCATCAGAAGCAAAAGCACTGGCATCTGAAATTGATAAATTATCTAGTGAATTAGCAGATAATAAAAAGAAAATGGATGATGCTGATAAATCTGCTGATCAACTGGATAAAAGCATTGATGATGCGGGTGAGAGTGCCAAAGAAGCTGCCAATGGTGGCTTCACAGTGCTGAAAGGCGCAATGGCAAATCTTGTATCACAGGGCATCAGTAAAGCCATTGATGGTCTTAAACAGCTTGCGGGCAAGGTCATTGAAGTTGGTAAACAATCTATTGGTGAATATGCAAACTATGAACAGTTAGTTGGTGGTGTTGAAACACTGTTTGGTGACAGTGCTGATGTTGTTGAAAAATATGCTGACAGAGCTTATAAAACAGCAGGCTTGTCAGCAAATAATTACATGGAAACTGTCACATCCTTTTCAGCTTCATTATTGAAAGGCTTAAATGGTGATACTGCTAAAGCTGCCAAAATTGCTGATATGGCAATCGTTGACATGTCTGATAACGCAAACAAGATGGGATCTGACATCGAATCATTGCAGAATGCCTATCAGGGATTTGCAAAAGGCAACTTTACCATGCTTGACAATCTTGCCCTTGGGTATGCAGGGACTAAAACAGGTATGCTTGAACTGGTCAAGGATGCAGGTGTTGTTGAAGACAGTGTAAAAAGCATTGATGATGTGTCTTTTGATCAGATGATTGAAGCCATTCACATTATTCAGACTGAAATGGGCATCACAGGCACTACATCCAAAGAAGCAGCTGATACCATTGAAGGTTCTAAAAATGCGATGATGGCATCATGGTCAAATTTGCTAAAGGAATTTGCAAAGTCAGATGGTGATGTTGGTGCAGCTTTTGAAAAATTTGCTTCAGCAGCTATTACATATGGTAAAAATCTTTTACCAAGGGTTAAAACATTAGTTGATAATGTTATTACTTTTGCAAGGGATGAACTGGAAAAAAGAGCGCCAGAACTACTGAACTTCATTGATGGTGCAGTTGCCTTGATAGATGGCATAATGGATGCTGTCAGAAATGTAGTTAATTTTGTTACTGATAACAGTGATATAATTCTTGCCACAATAGGTGGAATTACAACAGCTTTAGGTGTATTGTTCTTTGTTGGTGGTGGCTTTACGGTCCTTAAAAATGCAGTATTAGCATGGGCAGCAGCAAGTAAAATTGCAGCGGCAGCACAATGGCTTGTAAATGCTGCCATGAATGCTAATCCAATTGGCTTGGTTATTGCTGCAATTGCGGGATTAGTTGCTGCATTCGTGATTCTGTGGAAAAAGTCAGAAACATTCAGAAATTTCTGGATTGGTTTATGGGAAAAGATTAAAGCAGCAGCCAAAATAGCAAAAGAAAAAATATCTGGATGGATCGACAACATCAAAGCTAAATTCCAAGAATTTAAAGATAAGGCAACTGAAATAAAAGATGGCATTGTTGAAAAATGGAATGCCATAAAAACCAAAACGCAAGAACTTAAAGATAAGGTTGTTGAATTCTTTGGAAACATCAAAACAAAAGTTTCAGAAAAAATCAATGGCGCAAAAGAAGCTGTTTCTAATGCAGTTGATAAGATCAAAGAATTCTTGAGCTTCTCTGGACTGAAGAAGAAGGTAACTGATTTATTCGAAAGCATCAAAGAGAAAATCACATCACCTATTGAAAAGGCAAAAGAATTGGTCACCAAAGCAGTTGAAAAAATCAAGGGCATTTTTCCTCTTAAGCTTGGTAAGATCTTCAGCGGGATCAAGCTGCCGCACTTCAAGATTTCTGGTGGTAAAATTCCATGGGGTATTGGTGGTGCAGGTGAAAAACCAAGCATTGGCATAGATTGGTATGCCAAAGGTGGTGTATTTGATAAAGGCGCAAGATTAGCGGGCATTGGTGAAGATGGCGCAGAAGCTGTTGTTCCACTTGAAAAGAATACACAGTGGATTTCCAGAGTTGTCAAAGGAATGATTGAACAACTGGATGTTATAGGTGTTAAGAATGCGCTGCGTGGTAACATTAATGGCATGAATGGTGATGCACAATCAGGTGGATATGTCAAGACACAGAATGTGACATTCAATCAATATAATACATCACCACAGGCACTTGACAGATTGTCCATCTATCGTGAAACAAATAGTTTATTGTTCAGCGCAAAAGTGAGGTTACAGAATGTTTAGTTTAACACTTGAAAATAGCAATGGTGATCAGTTGACATTTGGTCAGAATTCACCATTCACTATCAGTGAAATTCAGGGATTAAATCCACCTGATGCCACTATTAATACCAGTCAGGTGGCATTGATTGATGGTGCAAGATTCAACAGTGCAAAGCTTAACATGCGCACCATCAATGTGGCTTTTGCCATTGAATATTCTGCATCATATAACAGGATCCAAGTGTTTAAGGTTCTTAAGTCAAAGCAATATGTGAAGCTGTATTATAAAGGTGATTATAGGGATGTGTGGATTGAAGGATATATCCAAAGCATTGATATTTCATACTTTGAAAAGAAGCAGGTTGTTACTTGCGCAATCCTGTGTCCATTCCCTTACTTTAGAGAAGCGCAACAGATAATCAATGAAATTGAAAACACTATCAGCACTTTTCACTTTCCTTTCACATCAACAGAAGAGCCTGAATTGGTATTTGGTTACTTAAGCAATGATGTTGATGTGTATGTTGAAAATGAAGGTGATGTTGAATGTGGATTGACTATTGAATTATATGCTAGAACAGCTGTGAGCAATCCAAAGATCTGGAATTATATTTCAAGGGAATACTTTGGGCTGAACTATGAAATGCAGCAGGCAGATCTGATTACTATTGACACAAGGCAAGGTCAGAAGTCAGTTACACTTCTGCGCAATGGTGTTGAAAGCAATATATTTAACTATGTAGTACAGGGATCCACATGGCTTCAGTTATCACCTGAAGGTGATACATTTGTATATGAAGTTGAAGATGGTAATAATGCAGATCTGTCAGTTACATTTAAACATGATAACTTATTTGAAGGGGTGTGATGGTAATGAAAAAGATCATGCCTATTATCATGGACACTTCTTTCAATAAGCTTGCAATAATTGATGATTATATATCTTTTATCTGGACTACAAGATATTATGCAGCAGGTGATTTTGAACTGTGTGTGAATGTCAGTGCAAGTAATTTCAATCTGTTTAAGCAAGATTATTATATATATCGTGAAGATGATGAAAATGTTGGCATCATTGAAGACATTAAGATTCAAAGGAATGCTGATGGGCAGGAAATCTTCATTGTGACTGGCAGATTTCTTTCAAGTATTTTAGCCAGAAGGATCATTGCAGTACAAACTACTGTGGATGGATCTATCAGCGATTGCATTGATCAGTTGATCACTGAAAATGTCATTGATCCATCAGTGGCAGCAAGGCAGATTGATGATTTTATTCTTGGGGACTACACGATCAGTGAAACAATGCAAGCCCAATACACTGGTGATAATTTGCTTGAAACGATTTGCAAATTATGTGAAACCTATGGTATTGGATTCAAGGTTACATTGAATGCGCAGAATCAATTTGTTTTTAGTCTATATGAAGGTGTTGACCATACATATGATCAGACAGAAAATCCATGGGTGATCTTCAGTGATAAATATGACAATTTGCTTTCATCAGAGTATGAAGAGAACTACCAGAATATATCCACAGCAGTGCTTGTGGCGGGTGAAGGTGAAGGCTTGGACAGAATCACACAGTGGGTCACTAAATCCATGACAGGTTTGAACAGGCGGGAAGTCTACAAGGATAAAAGAGATGTGCGCAAAACAGAAGACATGACTGCAAGCGCATATAAAAACCTGCTTAAAGAAGCGGGAAAAGAAGCATTGACAACTTATGTGGCAGCTTTCACAGGCACTGTATACTTTGAAGGTATTGCATATAAAGATGATGTAAATGTTGGGGATCTGTGTGTAATTGAAAATTCCAGATGGGGTTTATATCTGAACAGCAGATTGGTGGAAGTTATTGAAAGTGTAAGTGAATCAGGTGAATATTCTATAGTGCCTACTTTTGGCATTTGAAAGGTGGGATTTAAATGGCAATTGAAAGTTATTTCTTTAATGCAGTTGAAAATGATGGAGTATATGACAGGGTATATAATTCAGAAGATTTTTGTAATTATTTTAATCTGTTAGTTGGTAATGGTGTGTTCCCAAATCCATCAACTAATCTGCAGGTCAGATCTGCTAATGATGGCATGGATATTATTGTTGGCGCAGGATCTGGGTGGATCAATGGTCATAAGATGGTGAACACAGCAGATATGGTTCTGACTGTGCCTGCAGCTGATGTAGTGCTGAACAGAATTGACAGGGTGATCTTTTATGTTGATTATGGGCAGCGCACCATGGGTATTGAAATCAAGGAAGGTACACCCGCAGCTGAAGCACAAGCACAGCCACTTCAGCAGGACACTTCAAGATATGAACTGGCACTGGCTACAATTAAAGTCATTAAACAGACAACTACCATCACTAATTCACTGATTACTGATACAAGAGGTTCTAATTTATGTGGATGGGTCAGTGGATTAATTGATCAGATAGATTCCAGTACACTATTTCAGCAATTCTAAGATGCATTTGAAACATGGTTCGATGGTGTGCAGAATCAGTTTGTGGCAGGCAAGCAGTTTAAGAAGCTTGAAGGAATTTATACCACAGAAGCAGCAGGTGAAGCAAGTTTTAATGTGCTGACTTACATTCCCACATATTCATTTGCATATGACATATTAGAAGTATATATCAATGGAATTCATTTGACTGGTAATGACTACACAATCAGTAATAACACTGTCACACTGGAAGTGCCTATTGAAGAAGCAGGTGCAGTAGTTGATTTTGTAGTATACAAGTCAGTGGATCCAGAAGCATAGTTTGTTCTTTCCTTTTCCCCAATATATTAAAAATCCTACATTGACTATTCATTAAAGCGAATAGTCGATGTAGGATTTTAAATGCAAATTTTTTAAAGCATACCTGATGGTGTGCCTTTTTTATGCAAAATTCCAATGGATTATTATTTCATCATTGTCAATATCAATACGATTTATCAAGGCTTCAATGATGGCTCTTCTTTCATGCAGATCACCATGCTCAAGTGCATCATCAAGTGATTGCACAAGTTTAAGCACTTCAGATTCTGCAAGTACATTGGATTCATTTTTTAGTTTCTTTAATTCCTTCTGCAGCTTTAGTTTCTGATTGTTTAGTGGATCCATTTTTTCATCCAAGGTTTTAAGATCATATTTCCCTAAACCATACAGATCCATGAAGCGGGACAGTTGTTGATCAATTAATTTAATCTGATGTTCAATGGCTGTGATCTTTTGTGCATCATCACTTTTCTTGCCATCTGATTTAACATGGTTAAGGTATTCAGGATCAATGGCAAGTTTCCTGATTTCATTAAAAATAATATTGTCAAGCTCTTCAACACGATAATATTTATTGTTGCAATTTGGATCCTTGATCATTCTTTTTACTTTTCTGTTTCTTGAATAACAGGTGTAATTGAAATGAAATCCATATTTCTTGGTGCCTGATTTGGTTTTGGCAAATCTTGCGCCACAGTGTGCGCAGTAAATCAATCCACCAAGGTTAGTGGATGTGGCTGCTGTTCCAACTTTAAATCCAGATTCATCAAATCTTCTTTTACTGTCTTCAATTCTTTCATTTGCCTTTTCAAATGCTTCTTCACTGATGATTGGATCGTGATTGCCTTTTAACCATTCACCTTTGTGGCGCATATATCCACAGTATGTTTTGTTTTTTAGTAAATAACGCAGATTTCTTTGATCTACTTTTCCATTAGGGAATGTGTGTCCTTTCTCTTCCATCTGATTGGAGATAACATACATGGTCATGCCTTCATTGTACATTTCAAACATTTCTTTGACAATCATGGCTTCATATTCGTTTATGACCAGTTTTTCAAGCGCAGGTTCATAATCATAACCAAATGGCACTTGCGCACCACCCCGCCATTTTCCTTCTTTTAATCTGGCTTCCATTCCCATTGACATTCTTTCTTTGATTACTTCCCTTTCAAGTTGTGCAAAGGCAGCTAGAATACCAATCATGGCTCTTCCATGTGGTGTGCCTGTATCAAGCTTTTCTGACATGGATTCAAAATCAACATTGTGCTTTAAGAATACATTTTCAATCAATTCAAGTGTGTCCTTTTGAGATCTGGACAGCCTGTCAAGCTTGTATACAAGCACTTTATCAATTCTGTTGGCTTCTACATCAAAGATCATGTCTTGCAGGGCAGGTCTGTTTGTGTCAGCTCCTGAATGTCCTGCATCAGTGTAAACCTTGACAATGCACCAATCATGTGCTTCTGCAAATTTGGTCAAGCGGTCAATTTGTTCACCAACAGAATAACCTTCCATTGCCTGTTCTTTAGTTGATACACGAACATAAATTGCTACACGAACTTTTTTAATATAATTTGTTGTTTTAGTCATAACCATTATTTAATCATCCTTTTCTTTTGCATTTCTACCACTATTTCAAGTGAATTTAAAATTGCTGTAATATCAGCTTCATCTGCAAATCTGTCACCAATGGTCAGCTGATCTGCATTAAGAAGCTTCAGTTTTGTTTCTTCCATAATATCTTCAATCCTGATAGTGCCACTGTGGTCATCCATTACTGGAACAATTTTGCCATTGACAAGATCATCAGTGCTGATATTAAGAGCCTGACAGATCCTGATGATGTTGTTCACAGATGAATTGTCAATTCCTCTTTTCATGATTGTATTAATTGTTGAATAAGGCATGTCAATCTTCTGGGAGAATTCCCGCAGTGAACGATACTTGTTTAAAATGTAATTTCTCAATCTGTCTTCTGTTGTCATATGTTTCACCTTCCTTATGTGAAGTATAATATCATGCTTTTATCGTTAAAACAATAGTATTTAACGATTTTTCGTTATTGTAATTTTTAAAAATTTGACGAAAATTCGTTAAATGCTGTTGACATTGGCAATAATTTGAATATAATAGAACTAGATGTTGACGAAAATTCGTTAACTTCTACAACATATATTAAAATATCGTCATATGATGAAGAAAGGATGGGTTGATAACAGATGTATGAGAATTTAAGGGCAGAAATTGCAAGAAAAAACATGACCATTGTTGAACTGTCCAATGCCACTGGCATCAGATACCAGACATTATCTGAAAAGCTGCGTGGTAATTCACAGTTTACAGTGAAGGAAGCCAAAGCAATCAAGTCAGCACTTGCAGTGGATCTGTCAATTGATGAACTATTTGCTGCAGCAGAGGTGGTGTGATGATCCACCACATTTTGAAAGATGGCACTGAAGTAACTGATATTTCTGGCAAGGTAATAGAAGTAAAGCAATTTGAAGTGCTGTATCAAGTTGTTAACAGGATCAATGAAAGGGTAAATCATGAAGCTATACGAACATCAAAAGCAAGGATTGAAAGCAGCACAAGATCTTAACCATGTTGCTTTTTATTGGGACATGGGACTTGGTAAGACATTTGCGGGATCTGAAAAGATGGTTCAGCTTGGTGCAAGGGTAAATCTGATTGTGTGCCAGAAGTCAAAGATTGATGATTGGTATGACCACTTTTACACCAATTATAGTGCTGAAGCATTGATCTTTGATCTGACTACATCAGCACAATTAAATGCATTTTTACATGATGCACTTGTGGATCCAAAGACAGAAATTGTGGGCATCATCAATTATGATCTGCTGTGGAGAAGACCAGAATTGGCGAAATTAGAGGATTTCACACTGCTTTTAGATGAATCTTCATTGATTCAAAATGAAGGCTCTAAAAGGGCAAAATTCATCCTTAAAATGCATCCAAAGAATGTGATTCTACTATCAGGAACACCAACTGGCGGCAAGTATGAAAAGCTGTGGTCACAGATGCATCTGCTTGGATGGAACATCAGTAAAGATCTTTACTGGAAGCAGTTTGTGAAGGTGCGTTATCTGGACACAGTTGGAAGATCTGTGCCACTGGTCACAGGTTATAAGAATGTTGACAGGCTGAAGCGCAAGATGGCTGAACATGGCTGCCAATTCCTGAAGACTGATGAAGTGTTTGATCTTCCTGATCAGAACTTCCAGAATATCATGGTGAAAGCATCACAGGATTACAAGACATTTAGAAAAGACAGGATCATTAAAGCAGAAGATCCATTTGATGTGGAGAATGAATACACTTTGGTTGGTGACACAACATTGAAGCAGATGTTATATGAGCGACAATTGTGCGGGATCTATTCGCAGGAAAAATTGAAAGCCTTTTCAGATCTGCTTGAAAGCACAGATGACAGGCTGATTGTGTTTTATAACTTCAATGATGAACTGGGAGTGATGCGGTCAGTGGTCAGAAAGTTAAGGAAGCCATACAGCATCATTAATGGATCCCAGAAGACCATGAACTGCTATGAACACAAAAGTGATTCTGTGACATTCGTGCAGTATCAAGCGGGTGCTATGGGACTGAATTTGCAGAAATCCTGCAAAATGGTGTTTTTCACCCTTCCACTTTCATCTGAACTGTTTGAACAGGCAAAGAAGAGAATACACAGAATTGGTCAGGAAAGACCATGCTTTTATTACATCATGATGTGTAAAGGAAGCATTGAAGAAAAGATCCTTGCCACATTGGAAATGCGCAAAGATTACACTGAAGCATTATTTGAAAAGGAGATTGAATCATGAAAAAGAAGATTGGAATGGCACTGATTGCACTTGGACTTGTGTTCTTGATGAGTGCAGGCGGGAATGACAACATGTATCAGGAAATGGGCATGACTTATCCAATGACAAGCATTCTTCTGTGGGGCATTGGTGGAATAGCATGCTTATTGACAGGATGTGCTTTATTGCATGAATCAAATTGAAATTTGGGCAATAATCGCACAAAGCGCATTAAACTACATCTTCATTTCAGTGATCAATTCCACTAATCAAAAGCAGACAGTGACAGACATGAAAACGGATCTGCGCACCACCAAAGAAGATCTGATGGCTGAATTGAAGGATTCAAGAAAGAACATCATTGAAATGTTAGAACAGAAACAGGAGAAAAAGGAATGAAGTACAAAATCATACAAAGAACTATCTATGGTAATTTGCCACTGCGTGAAGATGGTTATTTCTCATTAGGTGGTAATGTCAGGCAGTTTAACACCAAGGGTGAAGCTGCTGCATTCATTGTCAAACATCTGCATGCAGTAGGCATGGTTGACTATGTAGTCAAAGAGGTTGACGAATGAAAGAAAAAACTTTTGAAAACAAGGTGAAAGCTTTTCTGAATGATCAAGGTGTGTGGTGGCTGAAAACATGGTCAAATGGCATACAGCGGGAAGGTGTACCAGATCTGTTGATCTGCTGCAATGGTTATTTCATCGGTGTAGAACTGAAGAATGAAACAGGGCATCCATCAGAACTTCAGATGTGGAACATTCATCAGATCAGAATTGCAGGTGGTATTGCCATTGTGCTTTATCCACAACAGTTTGAAGCATTTAAATCCATGATCATGGATATTAAAGATGATTATTATGATGGCTTTAGTTGGTGGAATGGTCAAATTATATTTGACAGAAAGGAAAGAACAAAATGAATTATCAAGATTTTATGCATATGGCTATACAAGCTGTAGTGGACTATTTCAATAAACAGTCTGATGCCACTGATAAGGATAACAAGATTAGTGAAGAAGATGTTTACATTGTATGGATGTGCAAGACATTGCAAAATCACAAAGCACTGCTATCCACCACTATTCCAGATGGCATGTATTATGAATTCACATGGAATGGTGATAAAGCTGAAGGGTATTTGGATGCCTACAAGAAATGGAAAAATGTTGTGATTAGAAAGAAGGTGTAATGATGAATCTTTATGAACTTACAGCAAATTATTTGGCACTTCAGCAGATGCTTGAAGATCCTGAAGCTGATTCACAGATGATTGCTGACACTATGGAATCACTTGATTATGACATTGAAGAAAAGGCTGATGGTTATGCCAAAGTGATCAGGAACATGGAAGCAACAATTACTGCAATCAAGTCAGAACAGGAAAGGCTGACAGCTAAAAAGAATTTGCTTGAAATGAGCATCAAAACACTGAAGAAGAATCTTCAGGAATCTATGATTGCTACTGGCAAAAGGAAATTCAAAACAGATCTTTTCAGCTTCAGTATTCAGAAGAATGGTGGCAAAGCACCAGTTATATTGGATGTAAAAGATACATCTGAACTGCCTGATGAACTGGTGAGAATTAAAGAAGAACCAAACATGGATGCCATAAGAGCATTACTTGATCAGGGTGAATGTAAGTATGCACATTATGGTGATCGTGGGGAAGGATTAAGGATTAAATGATAATGATGAACTCAGACAAAGAATGTGTTGGTGATTTTTTTATCAACTATGAAAAAAGGCATGATCTTTTAGATATGTTGTTGCCAGAAGACTATGTTATTGAAGTTGAAAAATTACCTTTTTTTAAGCTTCATGTAGTCATTTATAAAAGATATGATGAACCTTCCACAGTAAGTGGTGATACATACAGTGTTGATTAATGAAAGGAGATAAAACACATGGGACAGAAAGTATTGATTTTAGGTGGATCTGGCACAGGTAAATCTGCCAGTCTGCGAAACTTTAAAACTGATGAAATTTTTGTAATCAATTCAGCGGGCAAGCCATTGCCATTTAAAAATCACTTTGAAGCGGTCACACCTTCATTTAACAGGCTGACACAAGATGTCATGAAGGCACTGGACAGCACTGATAAAAAGGTGATTGTTGTGGATGATGCGCAATATATCATGTCATTCCAGTACATGCGCAGGATCAAAGAAAATGGATGGGATAAGTGGAATGACATTCA
>JAEIGA010015927.1_pt1 | contig 11443 bp, 6 predicted proteins | sample 9270691 | NCBI WGS metagenome assembly JAEIGA01 (sample SAMN17057246, study PRJNA624740) | gut metagenome | biome: biome; isolation source: fecal sample | host: Bos grunniens | place: China: Xizang | collected 2019
ATCATCACAGAAATCTTTGATTGTGTAGCAGTCAGGACAATAGTCTGGTATCACTCTTCTCTTAAATCCGTTTGATCTAAGATAATTGCCCCACACAGCATTGCTTGAAGGCATATCTTTCATCATGAATGCCTGAGACATCACAGCGAAAAACGCATCGTCCCAGGATAAGTCCATTGCCTTTGATATTGCCCGGATCACGCAGTCACCTGTATTCCTGCCTGCAGGATTTGGATTATATTCGATATACATATCTCGTCTCCTTTTGTGATAATTCTAGGCAATAAAAAAGACGCTTACGATCATGTAAGCGTCTATCTTTTGTCTACCTTTTGGCAACCAATTGACTACCAATTGACTACCTTATATGCCGGTAAACTTTGTCTTTGCCTTTATATACAATAGCTTTTACTCTCTGGACTGACAGATCAAATTCTTCTGCCAGCGGCTCATAACAGATCCCATCTATCATTCTTCTTTTGAGGATCTTCCTGTCTCTTTCATTCAGGATCCATTCGTCTATGGCTGCTTCTATTTCCGATCTGGACAGATCTCTCATCTTCTCTTACTCACTCTGACTCTTCCGGTTCCGTGGCACATGCTACACTTGCGATATCCTGTGTTTCCGCCGGTTTTTCTGCGTCTGACTTTAATTGTCTGTCTTGCTCTCGTTGCCATAAATATTCCCCGAATCTATACCATTAAGCACCAGGTCACCAGAATCAGATCGTACATCCTGTGAGACTGATATATTTTCAAACTGAGCTTCGTAGTAAATCCATCCTGCATTCGTCAGGATCAGCGCGGCAAGCAGAATGATTATCGCGATCCACTGCCGTTTTATATGCCGCTCAAATCTCGCCATCGCATCTTCGTATACAAAATAAGATATTGTGTCTGGACTCATATTCTCCCCCTTAAATCGGGATCGTCAGTACGATCCCCATAGCAAACACCATTCCGATCAGGATAATTCCTGTGATTATCTCCAGTATCCTCATAACGGTATCCTATAATTTGCCATCACATAAAGCATATATGCGATGATTCCAATAAAGACAGTTACAGTGAGCAGTCTGTCCATCATGTCAATTCTCATTTCCTTATATAGTCAAGTGATACCCATCCGACAGTATTGCCAAGCCTTCCCCATCCGTTTTTCTCTTCTACGATGACTACCTGTGCTGCCGGCGGAATCCGCCAGGGAGTCCATGTGCTGCCATTCGTGACAAGGAATTCCGGGTATGATGTCCCAGGGCCTGTTCTGACATTCAAGCACGTTTTGACATTTACAGTACCGATGTAATTTGTTTTCACCGACTGTTCTTCCTTTTTCTCGTCATATCTTGGATGACCGAACCACATCTTGCTTTTGTAGTTGACCAGGAGATATTTCTTTGGCCATACTCCGCCGCCGTTAGGAACGACTCCTGCCGTACTGGAAGTATTTCCTTCTATCGTGTAAACGTAGTTGGCATCCACCTTCTCAACGATCCCTGTGTGGTAGATTGCAGGAATGCTTCCGTCTCTGGTGAAAAACACCTGGTCACCGGCTTTGGGATGCCGATCGAGCCGCCCGGCCTTCTGATAGTATTGTGCTGATGTGGGAGTGTAATAGGAATGTACTCCACCGCAGAGCAGATCATTTGCCCGATCTCCTGCAGTTGCGATAAATACCCACTTAACAAAATCATCGCACCAAAGCTGTCCCTGGAAGGCAGGATAGGTGTCTTGCCAGTATTTGGTCCAGTTATTATATCCTGCGTTCGCAGTTTTGTCGTATAGCTGGCTGCCATTCTTTTTTTCAAGATACCCTTCTTCCGCAGCCGCTGTGTTAATGATTTCCTGCGCGGTTATCATTTCTTACTCCGCTTCCGGTAATCCTGTCGCGATCGCCATAAGGACTGATGTCACTGCACCCATTCCTGCGGCAGATAAGCATCCGATCCAATTGACCTCATGGAACATATATGCTGTGCCGATATAGGTAAGCGCACACTCCGCTGCCGTTCTGATTGCTCTGTAAGCTGTTGCCCTCCAAAAACTCATCATCGTTTTCTCCTTATGTAAAGTGTACAATAGCCGCAATGACTGCTGTCACGATCGCGCCGATCACTCCGCTGACCAGCTTATCCCACCGGCCTGCAGGGATATTTTTAATGGACTCGACATCCGTAGACAGCTTAGTGATGTTGTCCTTCATATAATTCATATTCACAGCGAGTTTCTCGACAGCGACAGTGAGATCACGGATCACGTTCAGATCCTCTTCGACTTTTGTGATCCGATGATTCTGCCTGACATTCTCGTTGTTCAGGTCTTTTATCTGCAGGTCAAACTCTGCTTTTGTCACATATTCCGTTTCCATCAATTCACCTTAATAAAGAACTCGTTTGAACAGTTCAACATTCATAACACCTGTTCCTTCCGGATACAAATCTTCTCTTTCTCTGCCAACTACCGTTAAGTCAAATGCCAGTGTATTTACTCCGCTAAGATTAAGATAGCAATGCTGCCCACTTGCTACCGGTGTTCCGCCGTTTTGAATGTATTCAAATCCACCGTAATGGCTTGCTGGAACATCATAAAAAGCCACTACGCATGCATATGCTGATACATCAAGAGTAGCCGTTCTAACAGTAGTGCTTCCAGTCTGTGAACTATGTGTTGCGGTAAACTGATAATGCTTATGACCGTTATTAACACCTTCTTCAAATCCAACATCATATCCAGCATCATATGCCGGTTTCTGGTTGACCTTCGCTTTATGGTAAAGGTTAGGAACGATGTTGAAGTCATGCACCTGATCGTCACCGGTAGTGTTGATCTGTGCCGTTACCGCTGTCGTATTGGTAGCCTGGACATCGTTTACTTTCGTCCATCCTGCTGTGGTTGTCTTGGTTGTCAGCGTTGCCTGAGTGCCGGCTGTTCTTGTGGACCATGACTGCGTAAATGCAGGGGTGACATCCTGTGCTCCCTGCAGACCGGAGTTGTAGTTCTTCAGAGCCATTTCCTTGATATTGGCTGCCATCGTATTAGGTGATGCTGTTGCGGCTGTAGTGACTCCGTCAATCGGGTTTGTTACTGTTCCTCGACCAGCGGTGATGGCATTTGCAATTATCCTACAGCCATCCGGAAAAGCCGTTTCAAGAGCTGCAATCCTGGAAATGATATTACCGAAATCCACCTCTACCAAAGCGGATCCATCGTAATTGTATCTGGTATTTTCCAGAATAAGCCGCAGCGGATACGGATTAGGCAGTGCGGACCTTGAGATCAGCTGCTCTACTACCGCGACAGCTTCCAGTGCTCGGTTGATCAGGTCACGAATGCCTGCATAATCATCTTCTCCTGATCCATCATCTCTGTTCAGTTCGTTCCTGGTATTGATATAAAAATCAAAAGACGAGAGCAGCTTTGCCGGCTCAGTGACTTCCTGTGTATCTTCGTCCACTACCTCTGCGGAATAGAGAGAGATCGTAAGGACCGTCTTACCGACAGCCGCTGTCATGGATGCAGGGATCGCGTAGATAATCTCGTTAAGCGGTTCGTCATCTTCGTCCGTAAGGAGAGATGCTTCCGCTGTGATCCTTGACTCATCCGGGAGAACAGCATTGATTGTCACGGCATCGACATCTGACACATCCAGTGCCTTGCCGTTATTCATCAGGACAAATCTTGCCACTCTGGTGAGAGCATCATTTTGCATCACCAGCAGCTCGTTTGTCCTCTGTGGACGCGCGAAGTCCACAAGAAATGTGTACATGATATCCATAGGAATTACCTCCACTTTGAGTATAAAAAAAGAGCGTGGGGATTATAACCCCACGCATCTGTGCTTAGTTAGGACTCTTCCATGCCACTGCATTTCCGCCGCCTGATCCGTATGTCTTTTTCCTTGCGTAATGCTTTTTGTTGATCTGCTCAAGATGCCACTGTGCATTCCTTGCGTAATCTCCGCCCTGATAATGTACTGCATCATACCCATGCTGGAACGCTTCCTGTATCATCTTTGCAGCTTCTCTGTGGTGCTTGTTATATCCACCAGTAACATAGTAGGATGTATCTCTTGATACACTCGTTGTGAAGGCAGGACCCCAGATATTCGCATCGTCACCATAGTCAGGAGTATCAGCTACTTGTGTGTTTGTGAGATCAACCATTCTCGATCCGGATGACTCCGAGCCGCCGGTCAGCTCGATCTGCTCGACATTGTTTTCCTTGAGCCAGTCTGTATACCACTTCTGTACACGTTTTCTACTGGACGCTTTCTGACCTTCCTGCTCATTCAGATAGTCATATACTTCCATGAGCCGCTCTTCCAGCTTGGCCGCTTCATCCATCTTGCCTTCACGCATCAGGTCAATGTACTGCTGTTTATACTGGGAAGTCATGTTTGATTCGATTGTCTCGTATTTCGATCCTTTCTGAACGGCCTTCTCAATAGCTTCTTTATAGTCTGATCCAGTATCAATAGAGTCGAATACCGGTTTGACCAGCTGTGCGGATGTAGGGGCTGTTCTGCGGATATTCTCACCACCCCATGCATCGTTAAACGTGTTGTAGAGTGCTACACACTCACGCATCAGGTTATATACAGGAATACCGGATACTTGAGACAGGGCTTTTACATCCTGGGCAATTGTTCCGTAAAGTGTTACCTTTGAAGTCTCGCTCTTATTGAATGTATAATTCCATGCCTTCACCAGTTCATTCAGACCGGCAACATCAAAATCGGAAGTGCTGCTTGTATAGGTGTTTTCTCCCCATACTGTCTTCTTGACTGCTGACCATACAAGATCATACATATCATTGATGATCGGAATATTGTTGAACATGTTCAGATCGTCAACGAAGTTTCCTTCGATGAATGTCAGAGCTTTATCTTTGAATGTTGCTTCCGAATCCGTATTGATACCGAATGCGTTCAGGAGTTTTTCGATGTAGTTCTTATCCTCGTCATCGTCTCTCTCTGCGTCAAAAATTGACTGCATGGCTGCGTTGGCAAGGTTTGTGACCAAGTACACCGCAGTCGTTCTGGACAAATGTTTCAGATCCGCAGGTCTAATTTTCTTGTTTTCCTTTGCTCCCTGGGTGAGATCGATGTAGTCTCTCAGGAACATGTTATAAGATTTTGTAGGCTCCGCCATGAATGCTGAGACAGAAATATTCTTTCTATCAGAGGACCGCATCAGCTGCGATCTCATGAGAGTACCATCGACAACCTGTGTCCTTGCAATCACTTCATCGAATCTATCATTTACTTTCCTTGCAAACTCTTCGGAATTCAGATCCCCATCATACTTTGCCGCCTGTTCTGCGTAGACTGCTCTGTATAATTTATTCCAGGTTACATCATCCGCTTTACTTGCAAGCCACCCGGCAGCATCGTTGATCTTCTCTCTTGTGGATGCTGCTCTGGTGATCGTCTTCTTCATGCTGTGAGTGATATAACCATCGATATTGCCCTGGGCTTTGATCCAGCTGATATCCGATGTCTCCGCCTGCATCTTATCCGCAGCCTTATTGGGAGCAAGGCCTGCTGCCAGGTATTTCGCATCGATCATTTCTCCTGCCCTGAACCATGCCGTAGGCTGCTGGGCAACAACTCTAAGGTTTGCCAACGTAGCCGCAGCTTTATATCTGCTTGTCAGAGCACCACCGAATCTTGCCGTGCCGACCTTTGTCTGCTTTTCCATCTGGTTGATATCTCTGACCAGCTGCACCAGGTATGACTGTCCGCCTTTTCCATAGATATCATCGATCGCTTCTTTTACTGTGTGCTGTCTGCCGTAACTATATTCGCCTTCCTCAAACTCTTCCGTGAATTTGTAGTTATTCCAGCGGATCACATCGGTGATCGGAGCCGCATAAGCATGGTAGGCAGCCATGTTGGTTACATGCTCAGAAAACACATCGAAGATATTCCGGATGATCAGCGGATTGTTTGCATTCGGGATCACGTTCTTTGTAAATCCTGACTCCCTGATGCTGTTGATCATGCCTTCTGCGGAATTCTGTGCATTCGTTCTTACCGTCTTTTTATCGACTGTCATAGGAATGTAGTTAGGATCTGTGAATTTCTCATATCCATAGAGCATGATTGCTGTCTCATTGCCCCACTCAGAGCAATTCACAGCCAGGAACTGTTGCATCTTTTCAGCGATCTCTTTCTGCTTGGGAGTCAGCTTATCAGTGATATCGCGGAGCTTCTTCTCGTCCATGAAATGAGGTTTTGTGTCTCTGTAAACCTTGCCCTTGATCTCCTTATCATCCATCTCAAAGCCGCCGTACTTATGGGACTCTGCATCCTGACGCTTTAAGAGCATGTAGAGATACATGACATCTCCGACATCCAGCTTCATGGAGCCTTCTTCATAGATGATCTTTGCCTTCTCGCCGGTCATGCTGTCGATATCTTTCTGACTGACATCTTTCAGCACATCCGCCATGTATTGCTGGGCGATCCTGATATCTCTTGCCTTAACATTGTTCGCCCTGGTGAGCATTCTGAATACCTTCTCACCTGATTTACCAAGACCGTGGAAGTATGTTTCCGGAGTCGCATTGTCCAGCGTAAAGAAATCTTTCAATGACTCTTTAGCGCGTGATCTGACATTGGTATCCATGACCTTTTTCGCATGCTCCATGATATCATTCCCAAGTTTGGAAACCGACTCAGGAGATGTGTAGAATTTGTCGATCTTGTTGATCGCTGTGGTGATATTCTTGATAGCCTTATTGATCGTTTTCAGCTCATCCACACTCAGTGACGAAATCGACTTCAACCCTTCATTATCATCCAGTATCTTCTGCAGATCAGGCAGGAGTGATTTATCGAGCATTTCCAGCAGATCTGTTGCGGAGTTGGAATCCCCTTCGGTTCCTGCTCTGGAATAGAGATCTTTTACCGTAGAGAGCTTCTGCTGCCATGTCCTCTGTGCTCTGGATCCTGCTCCAGTTTTCATGGCTTCCTGATACTGGTGCATGACATCCTGGTAAGTATCACCTACATAAGTCTCAAATCTTCTCCTGAGCTGTCCCTCTTCCTCTGTTGTCACAAGGACCTTTGTCTGGTACCTTCCATCACTGAGCTTATCGATCTTAGGCCCCACAAAATCAATAGAGGATAACAGATCAAGCACCGGAGCTTCCAGGCTAATCGGAACGTGTTTTGCATTGGTGGGATTTGCAAGCATATTGAGGAGCTGTCTTGATCCCTTCTGAATCTCGCTCTTCTGCTTTGCCTTCTCCTGTGCATCTAACCTTCTCTGGATATCATGTCTGTTCTGTGCTCTGAGAGCTGCGACCTGCAGCATGGTTTCCTCGCTTGCAAGCTGTCTTGCCTGTTTCAGGTCTTTCAGAGCATCGTCATATCTTTCCTGGTATTCCTTCTTGATCTGCTTCTTATAATCATCAGCGATCTCCCTGGCTTCCGCGACCTGTTTTTTCAGATCAGCAATATTCTTATCCTGTACTCCCTTCTGGGATACCTGCTGTTTTCCGGATTCTTCGTAATACTGAGCAATGATTTCCAGTGCCAGATCTGTAGCAGCTTCCTCATTGTTCATGCCGTAGCCATTACTTACCTGTTTCTTTTCAAGGCCTTTAAGTGCGTCAAGAAGTACGATTGGCTGACCACCTTCATTTACGGACTCAGGAATAAGGCCAGAGAGTGCGGATGCGATATCCACCCAGGAGCTATCCATAGAAGAGCCGTTCATGGAGATTTCCACTCCATACTTCCGCATTTCTCTCTTATAATTCTGGTAGTTGCCGAACGCATATACCACTTCATCATGCTGTCTCTGGGACAAATCCAGTTTGAATCCGGAGAGTTTTGTCCTTACTTCCTTTCTGATTTCATCTACCGAATCACCCTTCGCTTCCTCGATCACAGGGAGAGCAACCTCAGACATGATCCGTGCCAGGTCCTCAGAATTTGCTATTTCATTATTCTGAGCATAAGCGAATACCCTTGCGATGTTATCCGCAAACTGGTTGATATCGTAGGTACTTCCGTACTTTCTGGTAGCCTTCCGAGCAATCTTGCGCATCAGCTGCTGATCCACCTGCTGCCCCTTGAGAGCTTTTGAGCCTTCTTCCAGAATCGATGCCATGCCGCCGAAGGCAGTGTCATCGTTCTTGGAGCTGATCATTTCAGTGAAATCTACTTCCGGAGCATCCATAGATTTGCGGAGATCATCAATCTCTCTGGAATATCTGATATCCGGATCAGATGTAGGAGACACGTTGTCGATGTTCTTGATCTGGTTAGATCTAAATGCCAGTGCGATCAGCGAGCTTGTGCCGTTATCATCGTTCGTCCAGTTTGTGACAAATCCGTCATAACCTGTAATTCTGGTGAGAGCATCATAGAATTCCACAGCGCGATTATAATCTCTGATTGCCATTCCGCTCATGACTTCCTGAATGATATCCATATCATTATCATTCATGTCTAGGATAGAATCAGTGACTTCGTTTATAGCTGCACTGATGCTCTTATCATATGTATACGTGTAGTTGCTGATCCATGTATCCTTCTCTGCAGCTCTCAGATCACCATCATAGTCTTCCGCAAGCTCTTTTGCTTCCTGAGACACCGTCTCTCTAATCAGTTTTGACAGCTCTGTTCTCTTAATAGTCCGTCTATCAGAATATGCCGGTTTTGTGATGTTGGCATATCCTTTGATGATCCTGTCACCATAAGACTGAGATACTTCCGGATTATCTGTAAGATAGATACCAAAGCCTTCTGCAGTGCCATTCTTGCCGCCCTGTGAGAAGTCGAAGACAGTGAACTGATTCTGTGTGCCATGATACATGACCCTCAGATTTCCGTTTTCGTCTCTGATTTTACTGTCTTTGAAATACTCTGCCTGCTCTTCTGTAAGCTGTGTGCCTTCTGTATCTACATCTACAGAATTGCGCGGCTTGTTCTTTTCCTTATCCGCTGCATACTTTTCCAGTCTCTCTTCCGGAGTGCTCTCATATTCCTTGAGTGCTTCTCTGATCTCTTTGATCGTATTGCCGTAATTTTTATCGTTATCTCTGCGGATCGCATTTCTCTCTGCAGCTTCTTTGCGGATGATATCTTCCATAGACATCTGTGCTCTATCAAGATACTTCTTGATATCCGCTTCCGTAAATTCTCCGGTATCACGGAGTCTCTGCTCATATTCGGAGAGCTGTGCAGGAGTCAGAGCATTCTCTGCTCCCGGATAGGTCATGGTCACTGCCTGCTGGGATGCATTCTCTCCTGTTACAGAGTCATACATGTTGAAGTCTTCCAGGACCTTGTAATAGTTTTCGCTTCCTTCTCCCTTCGTGAAGCGTTCGAACTTCGGAGTAAATACGCATGTACCGATCTTCTTTCCGCCGACCTTAACAGGATGCTCTTTCGCGCACCAGTCCAGATATTCCTTGGCAGCTGCTTTTGCATCACCAAGTCTCTGCGCGGCTTCATTGAAATTAAATTCCTCGATGCCGGTTTTGACTTTCTTTTTATCGTATCCGTCTACCAGGTGACTGTCAGGATTTCCATTCAGATCGTAATACTGTTTGACTGTTGTGTTCTGGTAATCCGTATAGTCTGTATAGAAGTCGATGTTCATCGCCTTTGCATAGTCAGGATTCATACCTGACTTATGGTAAGGAATGACCATGCGGATCAGAGGATCATTCAGCATCTTTCTGATATGAGCATCAGAGATACCGATTGCGATGGTACCAACATTCTTAGCATATCTGGGATCAAGCTGCAGCGCGATCGCATCTTTCCAGCCGATCGACTGGATGAAGCTCTTATCATCGATCACCATATGCCGCTCATAATCTCCCCATCCTGCGTAGGATCCATCGGGATTAAGACCAGCCATGTCAGATCCTGCTGCCCTGTTTACCACAGGAATGAGAGACATGTTCAGCTTCATGCCTGTCATGCCGAAGAGTCTTGCAAAGGAGATTTCCTTTGAGTAGGCATGCATAGGATATTCCTTTGCAGCCAGATCCCCGATCATCTGGAAGTAATCCAGGGAATTCTCGATAAGGAAATCGGAGAAGGACTGGAGTCTCGCGCCGCCGATATCGAAGAGATATTTTCTCAGAGCACGATCCACCACTTCATCCGTTCCCGGTTTATATGCTTCTCCCTTTTCTTTTGCGATCTCATTCTTTGCCCAGGTCCTATACTTTGTCTGCCAAGGGATAGATTCACCAATCTCAGAGCGCATGAAACTATAGGTCAGATCAGCGAATTCTCCATTATATGGATTGAAGTCCTGATTGACCTTGGGAGTATTTGATCCGTACCACTGCAGGATCAGAGAGTACAGCTCGCCATAATTACTTCTAAGGTTCGCGACACCGTTTGTCTTGATGATATCGCCCACTTCCAGCGTATGAGCCATAGAAGGCATCTTCTTTAAGAGATTTGCCATCTTTGTCTCGACAGGTACGCTTGCCCCTAATTTGATATTGCCCTTCTCATTCTTCTGGTTCTTCGGGATCGCATCGAACTCTTCCTGCATGCGCTGGATCTCAGCCATTGTCAGAGAGGATGTTCCTTTCTCATTCCTTCCGAAATTGAAAGGAGTAGCCTTCTTGCCGTTCAGAGCCTTCTCAACCTGTCTGTTCCACGCATCCACGAATGTTTCAGACCACTTCTGTACCTGAAGTCTTCTGGATTCCACGAAGCATCCAAGGCAGGCCGTTTCATAGCCGTTTGCTCTCAGGATCTCGTTTACAGTTACAATCGCATTGGGAGAGAATGAAACATTCTGGAATGTTCCATCGTCAATCAAATCTGTAAGGACTCGCATATATGCCTGTCTCTTCTTACAGATCGTCATAAAGTCTATGTTGACCGGATACTCACCATTCTTGACGAATGACCGCAGGACCTGCTTCCTTCCTGTGATATCTGTGATGATATCCGCAGAGAGTGCTTCTTCCATCTCACGATATCCGAGTGCGACTTCTTCCAGGAGCTGTGCCTGCCTGTTGATCATGTCGATCGCATCATCGATCTCTGCCTGCGTATGACCTTTATCTTTTAATACCTTGCGGAGCTTTTCGTTTGTGTTCGGCAGCGTTGTGCGAGACTCTCTGTTTGCAAGGTTTACCAGTACAGAATCAGTATCTTTACTGGATGCCATCTGGAAGTCACCGTTCTGGTCATATTCCAGGATCGCATCACTGCCCATTTCTTTATGGACTGCTGTCTCCAGCTGCTGATAGGTATTGACAGCACTTGCCATTGCTTCGATCACGCGATCCTGCAGATCCTGCATTCTAAGGAGAGAATCCTCTGCGACCTGTCTCTGGTAGCTGTTCAGCTTCTGCCCGGAGATAAGATTCTTAAAGGAATCGATGATCTTTCCAAGGATTTCAGAGAGTTTTTCCTTAAATGTCTTTGCCTGCTGCGGAGTGGCATTCTCAT
>JAEIGA010015928.1_pt1 | contig 11442 bp, 11 predicted proteins | sample 9270691 | NCBI WGS metagenome assembly JAEIGA01 (sample SAMN17057246, study PRJNA624740) | gut metagenome | biome: biome; isolation source: fecal sample | host: Bos grunniens | place: China: Xizang | collected 2019
AAATCATCCCTACTTCATCCGCGCTAAGAACAATGCTGCGAAGCAGATGAACTTGGTACTCACAAACGTGACGCTTCATAGTACTGAAGCAGCTAATTGCACGAGCATTACGACTTCATCAGCGTATATGAACTTCAAGTTGAAGGGTGTTTATAAGCGAATATATGTTTCGAGCACTAACATTCCCGTGAATCCCAATCCCGAGGCTCCAATCTCAAACGATTACGATTCGGATGAAAGCATTTATGGTTGTTATGCCATCACTGCGTCTGGAGCATGGTCGCCCATCGCTGTAGGAAGTTACTTGAATCCCTTCCGCCTCTACCTCAAGATGACCGACCGCGACGGTACACCCGTGAAGATGGATCAAGCGTTGCAGACCATCCGTATCCGCGTACATGGAGAAGACGGAACAACGGACATTGAAGAACACTGCATCAACGGTCAACAGTCAACAACTATCTACGACCTTCAGGGTCGCCGCGTAAGCAATCCCGGCAAGGGCATGTATATCGTGAATGGCAAGAAGGTAATGATAAAGTAGCAGACTAAACTATCACTCGTATGAATAAGAAAGAATATCAAGCGCCTAACGCAACAGTCATTTCTGTTGCTTCCGAGGGTATGCTCGCAGCAAGTGGTAGTGAACACATCCCTGTGAATCCTAATCCCGATATCCCCGCAGCCAATGAACGCGGCTTTGCATCGCATGGCGATTACTGGGGAAATAGCGATTATTGGAATTAATGCAGATTTCGCAGCATTAATATAGAAGCAACCATAAAAAAAGAAACCAAACTCATGCTCTGATGTGCGTGAGTTTGGTTTTATTTTTATGATTGCTGTTCGGTTTTAATTAACCCGATTAATTCCGGATAGCTATTTGCACATTGCCATATTGTTTTCCGAGCGGAATGGCAGTATAGTCAACTGACGATGTAAATTTCAGGCTCGCTTATATTTACAATAATTGCTATCTAATAAAAATTTAAACAAGGTCAAAAAAAATCCATAGCTTACAATTCTACGACGATTGATAGAATTATAGCTATGAATTGAAAGATTCTATTTGTTAAGTTCTTGACTTAAATTTCATTTTTCTCACCTACGGGAAAAATAACCTTGGGCACAAACTCAATGGCCTCTTCAGGAGTCATGGCTGCATATGCCATAATGATGATTTCATCACCTACTTGAAACTTACGAGCTGCAGCGCCATTCAAACATATACAACCCGAATTGCGAGGTCCTTTGATGACATAAGTTTCAATGCGTTCGCCGTTCATATTGTTTACAACGTGCACATGTTCGTTTGGTAAAAGACCTACAGCGTCCATCAGATTTTCATCAATGGTGATGCTACCCATGTAATGAAGATTTGCCTCAGTAACAGTGGCGCAATGTATCTTTGACTTTAAAATACTTAATATCATAGTGTAAAACTGATTTACTTATATCTAATATTATCAATCAATCGAACAGGACGAACTCCGCAATATACTGTAATGCATCCCACAATACCCTGCGCATCATCCCAAGAGTGAACATCCTGCAACGATGTATCGTCAACAATCTGGAAATACTCTACTTCGAGACCTGGGATTTCGTTGAGCTGCGCAACGACATGATTGTGCGTTTCCAACACGGAGTGCTCCTTGGCATAAGCTACACTCGCGAACAAGCATCGCGAAATATTTGTAGCAACCTGGCGTTCTGCAGGCGTAAGCAGCGTATTTCGGCTGGACATTGCCAATCCACTCTCTTCGCGCACAATCGGACATGGACGCAAATCAACCTTGATATTCAAATCCTTGACCATCGCACGGATTACGGCAATTTGCTGAAAATCTTTTTCACCAAAGTAAGCCGTATCGGGATTAACCATATAGAAAAGTTTCGACACAATCTGGCACACACCATTAAAATGTCCGGGGCGCTTGGCTCCCTCCATCACACTATCGATGGGAGGATATGAAAAACTGCGTGTATCAGGTTCAGGATAAACTTCCTCTACAGTCGGAGCAAACACAAGGTCCGCACCAAGCGACTGCAACATTTCGCAATCGGCATCCAACGTGCGCGGATAGTTGTTCAAATCGTTTTTGTCATTAAACTGCGTTGGATTTACAAAAACACTCACCACAGTATAATCATTCTCGACAACACATCTTTTTACCAACGAACCATGCCCTTCGTGCAATGCTCCCATTGTGGGAACGAGTCCTATCGTCTTATTTTCATTACGAACCTGAGCCAAAACCGCCTCCAGTTCGACTACTGAACTTACTACTTTCATCTATATCTTATTGTTAATCAAGTGCTACGGCACAAATCACAATTTTACGTTGAGCAAAGTTCGTTATTTATTATGAATTTAGGGCCATTTTATGTATAAAATTGCTAAAAATAGGCTGTATTTTCGTTTTAGAATACGTTAACGCACTGAAAATCCAATATTTTTTCGTAATTTTGCACCGCGAATGAATTTGCAAGTTTCCATCCAAACAGAAACATCCATTCGAAATACTAAATTAGACTTAGAAATACAAAATGGCAAAGGCTAAGAAAATTTTATTCATCACCCAAGAGATTACTCCCTACGTTGCAGAAAGCGAAATGGCAAACATCGGTAGAAAGTTGCCTCAAGCGATACAAGAACGTGGCATGGAAATCCGCACGTTTATGCCTTGCTGGGGCATCATCAACGCTCGCCGCAATCAGTTGCACGAAGTTATCCGTCTCTCAGGGATGAATATCGTAATAGACGACACCGACCATCCGCTCATCATCAAGGTGGCAAGCATTCAAGCAGCTCGCATGCAGGTGTACTTCATTGACAATGACGACTTGTTCCACAAGCGCGCAATGATGACCGACGCTGAGGGCACTGAATATCCCGACAACCTTGAACGCGCAATTTTCTATGCACGCGGTGTACTCGAAACTGTTAAAAAACTCAGATGGGTGCCCGACGTGATTCATTGCCAGGGATGGATGGGAACAATTGCTCCTATGCTCATCAAGAAAGCATTTGCTGACGAACTTCCTTTTGTCAACACAAAGATTGTGTTCGACGCATACGAAGAAATGCCGACACTCAATCCTCCCACAAACACTAAGGAATGCCTGAATTTCAGAAACATCGACAATGCTTTCCTTGAAACTTTAGGTCTTGACTACACTGCTACCGACATCATGATGCGATTGGCGATTAAGTTCTCTGACGGCTTGGTCGTTTCGAACGAGGAAAAACACGCTTCGCTCATAGCTTACGCCAAAGAATTAGGCATCCCCGTAGCAATACGCACTGAAGACACTCCTTTCGAGGACATCTACAACAACATGTACGACGCCATCGTCGAAGAATAACACTCATTATAAATAAATGTGCCGATGTGCGTCAAGCGCATTGGCACATTCACACTTAAAGAAACAATATTGCCGTGAAAATAAAGTTCCACCCTATTCTCAGTCTCCTATTGTGTGCAACAACTGCTTTTACAATAGCATGCGACGACACCACCAACACTCTGGGCACATCAATAATGCCTGAACACGACGTCATCTCGACATCGACAGCAACATACAAAATCTCGACAAGAACACAAGTTGCGGATTCTGTTCTGGCAAACACCAGCACCTGCTACCTCGGAAGCGTGGTTGACCCTGAAACAAGTGCAAAAACAACGTGCGACTTCATGGCACAATTCCACGTACACGAAAAATTCCAAATGCCCGCACGCACAAAAATGCTACTTGACGAAAACAACGAAATCATCATTGACTCGTGCGACATTCGAATTTACTTCGACAAGTACTACGGCGACTCGCTCACATCCATGAAACTCATGGTACAAGAACTTGACACCGCAAACGTCATCGAGGAAGGACAGAGGTATTACACAAACATCGAGCCCAAAAACTACGTAAACCCTGACCCAAATTCAGCATTTACGATGACTTATGCCGTCAAAGACTTCACACGCCCGAGCACGGAAACGGACGGAACAACCTACTACCGCAGCATCCGCGTACCATTGAAGAGCGAATACGGCAAATTCATGATCGACAAATACTACGAAAATCCTGAATTCTACCGCAACTCCTACACATTCATCCACCACGTATGTCCCGGATTCTATTTCAAAATTGCAGGAGGTGTGGGCAGCATGATTAAGACTGTCATCACGACGCTCAACGTTTACTTCCGCTACCACACAATCAACGAAGCAGGCCGCGACACCATCATTGCAGGATTTAAGCGAATGGCTGCAACGGAAGAAGTCATCCAGACCACACGCGTAGAAAACAAGCTGCCCGAGGAAATGACAAATCCCAACGTTGCGTACAGCTATATCAAGTCGCCCTCAGCACTTTATACCGAACTGACGCTTCCGATTGACGACATTATTGGCGGCGAGCACTATGGCGACACTATCAACTCCGCATCATTCACCCTCAGATGCTACCCCACGGAGTCGCAAAACAAATACACACTCGCTCCACCGCCCACCGTGCTCCTGATTCGAAAGGCTGAGCAATATTCGTTCTTCGAAAAACGCAAGCTTACGGGTACTGACGCTTACATCACCAATTACAGCGCACAATACAAGTCGTACACGTTCAACAATGTAAGCCAGCTCATCAAAAAGCTCAGAGACGAGCGCGACCAAGGCGCAGGAATCACTCCCATCGACACAGAGGAGCAGCGCAATGCGAAATACGCAACCTGGGAAGCAAGCAATCCGGATTGGAACAAGCTCGTATTGCTCCCCGTCGCTACAAAGTATTCAACCTCTGAATCGTACACCGGAACAAGCCAAACACTCACACGCATCAACAACGAACTTGGCATGTATAGTGCAAAGCTTGAAGGAGGCGAAAACAGCATTGACCTGCAAATCATCTACAGCAGATTTAATTAACCATCCAACGACAAAGGAATTAGCATTTAGCTCGTCTGAACAAAGCCTTCACCCACCTCGCCGAAGGACCACAGCTGAACTAAATACTAATTCCTTTTTAGTAAACGCTCGCCACAGAGCATAACACACTCTCACACGACACCAACCATGCAAGCATTCCTCTTAGCAGCGGGATTGGGCAGCCGCCTCAAACCACTGACCGACACCATGCCCAAAGCCCTTGTGCCCGTGGCAAAACGACCTCTGCTCGACCACACCATCACTAAACTTCAAGACAGCGGAGTCGATAAAATCATCATCAACATCCACCACTTTGCACAACAAATCAGGGACTACATTGCCACACATCCATACGAAGCCACCATCAGCCTGTCCGACGAATCCGAACAGCTCCTCGAAACCGGCGGCGGACTGCGCTTTGCCAAACACTTGTTTGCCACCGACGAACCCATCCTTATCCACAACGTGGACATCCTAAGCAATGCCAACCTCAAAGAACTCTACGAGCGCGGAAAGCAACATGCAGCCGTACTACTCGTGTCGCAACGCACAACCACGCGCTACCTGCTTTTCGACAAAAACAACCGCCTCGTAGGATGGACCAACATTACTACCGGAGCAGTCAAATCGCCCTACCCCAATCTCGATGTAGAACAGTGCCAGCGCTTTGCATTCTCGGGCATCCACACATTCTCGCCCACACTGTTCCCACTCATGAGCGACTACCCGGAAAAATTCTCCATCATAGATTTCTACCTCAACATTTGCGACAAGATTGACATCGTCTGCCATCCCGACGAGCAGCTCCGGCTCATAGATGTCGGAAAATGCGACACCCTCGCAACGGCTGAAGCCCTGCTCACGCAGCAGGGAAAACTCACCTCCTAATGCTCAAGTTGTAATTCCATAAAAAAGCTGAATTCCTGTATATGAAGAATTCAGCTTTTTCTGTTTTCTATGCCTTTTCGAGTACTCTTCGAAGTGCATTACACGGATGAAATGGAGTTTCGGGACTCCCGAAAGTGCATTACACGGATGAAATGGAGTTTCGGGACTCCCGAAAGTGCATTACACGAATGAAATGGAGTTTCGGGACCCCCGAAAGTGCATTACACGGATGAAATGGAGTTTCGGGACCCCCGAAAGTGCATTACACGGATGAAATGGAGTTTCGGGACCCCCGAAAGTGCATTACACGGATGAAATGAGGTTTCGGGACCCCCGAAAGTGCTTTGCACGGATGAAATGGAGTTTCGGGACCCCCGAAAGTGCATTACACGGATGAAATGCAGGTTTACCTTGGCAATTAACGACAGATTTTATTGCTCAAACGATTCCTTGGCTCTATTCGTTTCAGGAAGATTGAGGTAATAACCCAACTTATAAAGTTTAAGCAACTGAAGATTCGGCCAACGGCTGAGCAATTGTCGCTCAAACAATGGGAGCAGTGGTTTCAGGACCAATGCTACAAAGGATTTAAGCTTATAACGCTGAAGTACAAGGCTCAGACGCGAAGCCCCCACGCGCCGACGCACCGAGAGGGGGAGCGCAGAGAGTGTGCGCATAGCAGCGCGCGTTTTACTCAAGAAAGATGCGTTGCTGTCGATGCCCGTATGCAGCAGCGGATTGTCGATGTGGAGCACGCTGACACCGCGCGCCTGCAATTCGATGCCCAGCAACACGTCCTCATAACCATATTCGCTGATGCCTTCGTCAAAACCTATCGCCGCGATGGAGGCTTTGCGCGCAAAGACATTAAACGTCGTGAAGCGCTCATACGGATGCTGATTGCGTCGGTCAGCCGTACGCATAGGCGCTGCCGAACGTTCGTAGCGATAGCGCAATTCGTGGCCCGAGACAACGGCTGCCGGATTCACGAGGTCGCCACATAAGACTTCAGCCCGATAGCGCAGCATCCAATAGCGCGCAATGAAACGGTCGCAGGCAAGGCGGGCATCGTCGTCCATCATCAGCACCCACTCGCCACGCGCAGCTGCAAGCAGCCGGTTGCGCGCCTTTGCCCGCCCTACGTTGTGCTCAGCCTTCAGCCAACGCACACCTGCCATCTGGGCACATGCGCTTTCTAAACGATTAGCCAAAGCGCTGTCGGACGAGGCATCGTCGAACACAATGATTTCGTAAGCAAAGTCCGAATCCTCGCTGACATACGCCTCGCACTGGGCAGCAAGTTCCTTGATAAAAGGCAGACAATCAAAGTTATAAGTAGGAATCAAAAGCGACAGCATAATAGAAACAACTGCTAAATTAAGTTGGCAAAATTACCTAAAAGAAGTGTTAAAACGAAAAAAAAAATCATTTTTCCGAATACAAACTTATCTCCGTGTATTAAAAAAATTAATTTTGCACCGATTTTAACGAAAAAAATCATTAATACAAACTTTTTTTAACAGAAATTTATCTATGGTAAACAAAGCTGGCGAACTCGCAGGCAAGATTTGGTCTGCGCTCAGTGAAAACGGACAAATGACAGGTAAGGACCTCAAGAAGGCAATCAAGGCTAAGGCTGAAAAGGACATGTTCCTCGGTCTCGGATGGTTGCTCCGCGAAGACAAGATTGAAATTGCTGAAATCGAAAAGGACATCACTGTTACGCTTAAGTAAGCATCTCCCCCAACTCTCACTTGCTCAACTCTTTTTAGCAAACCCGGATATAAACAACGGCTAAAGCCAAAGAGCGGCAAGTAATTTGTTTTTTTTCATACACAAAATAAGTTTAAGTCCATCGTTTCCCCATTATCGGGCAAGCAAATGGCTTAAACTTATTTTTTTTCTGTAAGCAAACCGCAAAAAGATGTTGCTCCGGAGTAACTATCGGCTCAAAGCCTTTTCAAGCAACTTTACCACCAACTGCGGCATGCCATAATCATCAATTTGCGCACGCTCCACGAGCAAATATCCCTCGGGGGCAACGCTCAGCTCGGGCACACTCAGGAGATAAGCATCCGTTAAGAGCAATTGGTGTGTCAGCCGGTGCTGCACGCCTTGTGCCAAGGAAACAAACGTAGCTTGAGGCTGCTCTAAAAAAGCACCGACAAGCTCCAGAGACAAAACTTCCTCGGAAGCAGGAGGCGCTGCAAACTCGGCTAACGGTGGCTGATAAAGGCCCTGCCAAATGTCGCCCGCCGGACGCTGCTGCAACAGCAAATGCGTGGGCGAAACAACCACGATATATACAAAATGACGCGTACGAACCTGCAAGCGTTTTTGCTTGACAGGACGCTGAGCTACGAGCCTTTGTGCATAAGCCTGGCAACCCTCAGAAAGCGGACATTCAGCACAACGTGGCGAAAGCGGCGTGCAACAAGTGGCACCGAAGTCCATCATTGCTTGGTTAAAAAGAGCTGCGCGCTGCGGCGGAAGTAAACTTTGCGCCAATTGCTGAAAATGGTGCTTGCCCTGCGTTGTGTCAATCGGAATATCAATATCGAAATACCTGCTGAGCACACGAAACACATTACCATCAACCACCGCATACGGCAATCCATAAGCAAACGATGCAATAGCAGCAGCCGTATAAGGACCAACTCCCTTCAGCTTAATTATATCCTCGTAAGTTGTGGGAAAACTACCATTGTTCGCAATCTGTTGAGCTGCAGCATGCAGATTGCGCGCACGGCTATAGTAGCCCAATCCCTGCCAAAGGCGCATCACCTCGTCGGCATTCGCCTTCGCCAAATCAAAGACTGTAGGAAAACGCTTCAGGAAACGATAATAATAATCCATACCCTGCTCTACCCTCGTTTGCTGAAGAATTATTTCCGAGAGCAAAATAGCATAAGGCTCAGTCGTATGACGCCATGGCAAATCGCGACAATTTTGTTTATACCAAGCAATCAGACGATGAGCAAAAGTAGTTGGCATAATGCAGATTCTTATGTTTTAATCGAAACACGTTTGTTTTTCAACGTAATTATAAATTTAGTGTTTTTTCTATACTTCTTCATCACGTTTATGCTTCGTAATGATTTCAAGTATGCCCTCGCCATATTTTTCAATAATCACCTTACCTACGAACGGAACTAACTTAAGTTCCTCAATAGTTGTAGGCTGAAGGTTTGTCATCGCAATGAGTGCTTTCTGCGAGAACACGACGTAAGGCGCTACTTTGCGCTCCGCCGCCATTGCATTGCGCCACTTACGCAAATCCTCAAAAAGCTCTGGATGCAGAATATCCTCGGGGACCTCAGATGCCTTCTTGCTCTTCGAAGTTTTATTCTCGGATGCCTCAGCCGAAGAGTCTTCAATATCGTTGCTCACCGTAAGTTCGGACTTCTTGCGCAAAACTTGTTGCAAATCAAACCCTGATTCATCCACCAAGCGCAACAAGCCGAAAGCCAATGTCAGTTCGTTCTTCAAAGCCTCCTTAGCCGAATCGACAAGTTGCTGAATGCGCTTGTTGTCAGAGCTGATTTTGTTGTTCTCAAACAATTCAGTAGCGGGTTCGAGTTTGCTGATAAAATAAGGCGCAGCCTTGTGCACACGCTCCTGCAATAAGTCGCAATTTGCATAGTCGGGGCCGGCATCACGAACAATACTTTGAATTTGTGTTCCAAACACTTGCCCCACATTTACGAGTTCGTGCTCCATCTTTGCGCACATTTCCCGATAATTATTGAGCAAGCGCGGATAGAGTTTGTAAAAATGTTCTTCGAGCAAACGAAGCATGACTTTAAAACGCTTCAGCAACGAGCGGAAGTCAAATACTTCAGAAGCAACCTGCACAAAATAAGTTTGAGCAAGTTGGGACAACTGTTGCTCGGTAGGTGTCAACTCGGGCATTCGACGATGATAGCTATTCACATCACCATCCGTAAGAATAGCCGAAGCTCCGATTTGCGAACTCAGCACAAGTCCCTCGAAAGTTCGGCAGCGCGAAAGAGCCACATACGTTTGTCCTGCAGCAAAACAATTGCGTGCATCGATAATTACACGGTCAAAAGTAAGCCCCTGACTCTTATGAATCGTAATAGCCCAGGCCAATCGCAATGGAAATTGCATGAATGTGCCCACCACGACTTCTTCAACATCGCCGGTTTCTTCATTAAGTTCGTACTTCGTATTGGACCATACACAAGGTTTGAGCTTAATAACCTCATTCCAATGGGCTGGCTTTATTTCAATCGTATTCTCCGACGCACGAATTACTTCGCCCACCATTCCATTATAAAACTTCTGAACAGTGTCATTACGCACAAACATCACTTGCGCTCCTTCCTTTAGAACCAGCTCTTTGTCCACTGGATACGAAAGTTCAGGAAAATCCCCCTCAACTTTAGCTTGATACACATGCTGCTTTGCATCGAGCGCATCAAGTTCACGCTGATTAATAATATCAGCCTGACGGTTGTGCGAAGTCAGACGAATGTACCCATCCTCCTTCGAGGGTTCAAAAGCAGGCAAATAGCGTGTATTTAGTTTACTCAAAACATCAGGAGCAATGCTGCCTTCGCGCACATTGTTCAGCAAATCTATAAATTCGCGGTCGCTCTGTCTGTAAACTTTGGTCAATTCTATTGTGAAGTAAGGCAACTTACTCAATGCCTGGCTACTAAAAAAATAGGGGGTTGCATAATAATCCTTTAAAATAGCCCAATCTTCCTCGCGCGCAACAGGCGAAAGTTGCATCAAGTCGCCAATCAGCAAAAGTTGCACTCCTCCAAACGGGAGGTCAGGTCGGCGATATCTGCGAAGCACACTATCAACAGCATCGAGCACATCTGCTCTCACCATGCTCACTTCGTCAATCACAAGCAAGTCTATACTACGAATCAACTTAATTTTCTGTTTGCGCAGACTGAACGTCTTGCGCCCCAAAAGCTGACTTTCATCAGGCACATACGGAGCAAACGGTAGCTGAAACATCGAATGCAGCGTCACCCCCTTTGCATTGATAGCAGCAATACCGGTAGGCGCACACACCACTACGCGCTTAGCTAAGCGTTCCTTAATACGATGTAGAAATGTGGTTTTCCCGGTTCCTGCTCGTCCCGTCAAAAAAAGGCTGTACCCCGTATTAGCCACCACCGTCCAGGCTTTCTGAATTTCAGGATTATCCATAATTTTAAAAGTAGGTTGCAGATTGCAAAATTCTGCCCTCCCCAACCACATTTATCTATATTGAATAAATTTTTTAACGATGTATGCGGTCGCTATTTTGCTTGGCAAACTGAGCCCACGAATTACAACTTGATTTCGCACTGCTACCTTTTGCCTGCAAGTTTACACCACATGGTGTTTGCTGCAAATAATGACAATAAGCTACTGCCAAAGCATCCGTAGCATCATAAAAAGCGACATCATCTGCATTCACATGCAACACGCGCTTCACCATCTCAGCTACCTGCTCCTTACTGGCTCCACCATTGCCCGTAATAGCCTGTTTTACCTTAAGCGGCGCATACTCTGCAATAGGTATCTGCCTACTAATTGCAGCAGCAATCGTCACTCCTTGCGCTCGACCCAATTTTAGCATGCTCTGCACATTTTTTCCAAAAAA
>JAEIGA010015929.1_pt1 | contig 11442 bp, 5 predicted proteins | sample 9270691 | NCBI WGS metagenome assembly JAEIGA01 (sample SAMN17057246, study PRJNA624740) | gut metagenome | biome: biome; isolation source: fecal sample | host: Bos grunniens | place: China: Xizang | collected 2019
AATCCCTGAACTTCTGCAATATTAAGGATTGTATAAACATCATCTGTAATATCTACAGTAATATTTTCCTGTGAAAAAACAAAAGTAGAAACAAAAAGCAAAATAAACATTAAAAAATTTTTTTTCATAATTCCCTCTTTTAGATAACATTTTTATGATAAATTTGTTTTTTTATAATATATCCTAATATTAAAGATAATTCTATACCCATACAAAATTGAATATAAGAAATAGAATTTAATTTAAAGAAAATAATATAAAAATATAGAAAAGATAGACATAATTTAAGAAAAAATTTATAATAAAAAATATGGAGAAATCTGATTTACTTTACAATTTAAAAAATACAAAAATCAAATCAAGTTCTTTTTTTTCGGGACTACTTCTTTTCTTTCTTGATATTTTTGTTCTTTTATTATCAATTTCTATCGCTTTTTTTATAGTAAATTTATTTTTCACCAGTCATATAAATTTTAGATCTTTTATTAATTATTCTGTTTTTTTACCAATTTTTTTGCTTTTATTTGCTTCTTCAAAATTATACCCAGGAATGAGTATACCTCCTACAGAAGAAATTCAAAAATTTTTCAATTCAACTTTATTGGGTTTTTTAATTATCATTGCAACAATTTTATTTTCAGAAATTCAAGATTTATCTATTTCTGCTGCTATTATAAAAGATAGTAAAGATATTTTTGTTGGAATAGCTTTTTTGCTTTTAATTCCTATTGCAACGCTTTTATTACCTTCATTTAGAGAAATTTTTAGAAATATTATTTGTCAATTTTCTTTTTGGGGTGTATCTTGCGTTATTTATATTTCAAATTCTGATTATACAGTAGTTGATCGCCTTATAAATAATAAAAAATTAGGATACAGACCTATACTTATAATTGATTCATCAATAAATAAGAATTCAGAAATAACTTTTTACAAAGATATACCTGTATTTTCAAATACAGACACAGAAATTCAAGAATTTATTAAAACTTCAAAAATTAAAAATGCAATTTTTTGTGGATACAACGAAAATAATTCAGCAATAATGAACTTATTCAGATATACAATTATTGTTCCAAAAAGACAAATGAATTTTACTTCAACACAACATTTAAAAGATATAGCTGGTATAATTGGATTTTCTTCCACACACAACTTAACATTTAAATACAATTTGGCTTTTAAAAGATTTTTGGATTTAATACTTATAACAGTATTTTCACCAATAATTATTCCTGTATTGCTAATATTAGCTTTACTTACAAAATTAACATCAAAAGGTCCTATTTTTTATGGACATCCAAGAATAGGCAAAAATGGAAAAAGTTTTAAGTGTTGGAAATTTAGATCAATGTGTATTAATTCACAAGAAATATTAAAAGAAATTCTTGAAACAAATCCACAAATGCGTGCTGAATGGGAAAAAGATCATAAATTTGTAAATGATCCTAGAGTTACTAAATTTGGTAAATTTTTAAGAAAAACTAGTTTGGATGAATTACCACAATTAATTAATATTTTTCTTGGTCAAATGAGTTTTATTGGTCCACGCCCTGTAACAGAAGAAGAACTTTATAAATATGGTGAATATAAAGACTACGTTCTATCTGTCACACCTGGTCTTTCAGGAATGTGGCAAGTATCAGGTCGTTCTGATACAGGATATGAAGAAAGAGTCTTTTTTGATACATATTATATTCAAAATTGGTCTGTATGGCTTGATATATGGATTTTAATAAAAACAATATGGGTTGTACTAAATCGAAAAGGTGCTTATTAATGAAAAAAAATATTATTTTATTTTGCTTATTTTTTATAACTACAAGTTTATTTTCACAAAATTACAAAATTAATAAAGTAAATTTTGAAATTGAAGGAAAAACAAAAGAACAAAATATATTAAAAAATGCTCCAATAGACTATGATACAATATTTCATTCGGAACAGGAATTAGTAAAATATATAGAAAAATACAAAATTCAATTATCTAATTTAAGAATATATGATGATATAAACATTGATAAAAAAATTACTGATACAATAATTAATGAATTTAACGAAGAAATAAATTTATTAGAATTATCAATAAATTTAACTGAAAGTTTTTCATTTTTAGCCGTTCCCTATTTCAAATATGATTCCAATAGTGGTGCTGTTTTCAAAGTAAAAGCAAAAGACACAAATTTTTTAGGCACTTTGAACACTATGAACTTTGATTTAAATTTTCAAATTGAACGAAACGAAGAAACATCAACAAAAAATTTCATCCTTGGTGCAAACTTTTCATATGATCATCCATTCAATATCTGCAATTTAAAGGCAACATTTATTAATGATTATTCAATAGATTATACTTTTGGAAGTGGGAAATTACCTGAATGGGATGCTCTTATAGGCCTTAAACTTGTTGTACCAATAAAATCTTTAGATTTAAACATTCAATTTAAGCAATATTCAATAAGAGATGTAACTTATTTGCCATATAACGATGAAATATATTTTGAAGAAATTCTAAATTTTTCTTTGCCTATTACAATTTTAAAAACTGAAAACTTTTCAAATTTAGTTTATACTCCAAATACAAATTTTACTTACTATTGGGATTTTGATGGAATTCATAATAAAAACACTTCGTTATTTAGCCCTATAGTTAGTCTCGGTCATTCTTTAAGTCTTGGGCAAGTAAACTGGGAAGGAAATTTCAGAAAAGGTTTATCTTTATCATTAAGCAATTCCTTTACATATAATTTTATAAAAAAAGAAGTTGTTCCATATCTTAACTTTCAACTAACTTCTCATTGGAATTTTGTAGATTCAGACAATTGGTTCTTACAAAGATTAGGTATAAATGCAAAATTTTATTCATTCGTATACATACCTCTTAAAAATCAAAAATATTATTATGGTGAACAATACGGAGGCTTTCTACGCGGAATTAGGGATGAACAATATTTTAGTAGCGACATTACAGAGTTTGCAGGAACAAAAGCATTAAGTTCATTTACAGCCTTTACCTTGTGTATTGACTTTCCTATTAAACTATTTACAACAAACTTTACAAAATCCTTCTTAAGATATTTTAATTTTGAATTACAAATTGCTCCATTTATGGACATTTCACTCGGTTATAACAGATATACAAAAAGATATTTCCACCCAAAAGATGGTTTTTACACAGCAGGAATGGAAATCTTAGTATATCCACAAAAGTGGTCAAGTTTTACAGTTCGCGGAAGTTTAGGAATTGACATGGGACGCTTCTTAAACATTGTAGATTATTCTTGGAGATCAAATATAAGCCTTTATGAATTCTCTTTTGGAATTGGTCTACATTATTAATAATTATTCTTCAAAATAAGATATTTGCAATACAGCTTCTTTTCTCCAGTATTCATCTGGAGAATATTGAGCAATTGATTTAAGTAATTTTATAGCAAAATCTTTATTACCAAGTTCTGAAGAAATTTTGGCCAATAAGTTAAAACTTGACCAGATTTCATTTTCATTCCCCCAATCAATTACATCATCATAATATTGTACTTGATACAACAAACTTTCAAGATTATTAAATTCGTAGGAAATATTTCTTTTTGAAATAATTTCCTGTATTTTTGTTACACTTGTAATTACATTTAAGGCAGAAAAATTAAAAGCTTTATCCAAATCCCCATTGTCAAAATAATAATTTGCAAGTTTTGAATAAGCTTTTAAAGAAAAATAATTATTTCCTCTATAAAGTTGGAAAAACTTTTCAAAAGAATCTTTTTTATTTTGTAAAATAGTATTTTTCATAGCTTTAGATAAAGCTTTATTTGAATATGTTTCATCATCAACAAGAATGTTTAACAAACGAATCTCCATTCGTTCAAAATCTTCATTAATTTCACTAATTTCAGCCAATAAATATAACAATTCATATTTATCATTTGGAATATTTAAAATATCGCTGTTAGCCAAAGCCTTTTTATAATATTCTTCTGCAAAAGTATATTCACCTTCTAATTTATAAATATCACCAATTAATTTATAAACTTCAGGATATTCTTCTTTTTGTTTAATATGATTCATCAATTGCTGAATGGAATCATTAAAATATTCATTACCTTTTAATTTTAAATATTTATTTATAATAAAACTTGGATTTTTTTCATTTCTTTCATTTAACACTTTTAAAACTGCAGAAATACTATCCCCTGCTTTTTGAACTTGTCTTGGTTTTAATGCATTAATCAATATTTCAATTTCTTCAAGAACATTTTTTTTTCGAAAAGTTAAAGCCTCTTCACATTTATTTAAAGCTTGTCCATATTCTTTATTCAAAAATAATTCTTTAGCATCTCTATATGCCTGTACACTAGGTTCATTAATTAAATCAATTGCAAAAGAACTGCATACAAAAAAAATAAAAGTAAAAAATATAAAAATCTTTTTCATAATTATAACGAATTTAATTCCTCTTCAAATACTTTATCGGCATCTTTTGCGTCAATCGTTCGTACAATTTCACCTTTTTTAAAAATTATTACTTTATCTTTTCCACCTGCAATACCAATATCAGCGTGTTTTCCTTCTCCAGGTCCATTAACAACGCACCCCATTACAGCTACAGTAATATCTTTTTTCATTGAAAGAAGTTTATTTTGCCAACGGTCAACAAAACTGTGAACATCAAAACCAATTCTACCGCAGCGAGGGCAACTAACCAATGTTACACCACCACTTCGTTTTCCACATTCTTTTAAAATATTCACACCAGCAATAACTTCGTTTTCTGCCAAAGAAGAAAGGCTTACTCTAATTGTATCCCCTATTCCTTTATTCAAAAGTGAAGAAAAAGCAATAGAAGATTTTACAACACCACCAATTAAAGGCCCAGCTTCTGTAACCCCCAAATGCAAAGGATTATGAAATTTTTGAGCATAAAATTCATTACATTCAATTGTTTCCTGAACATCCGACGATTTCATACTTACAATGTATTGGTCAAAGTTTAATTTATCAAAAATTTCAGCTTCACGAACGGCAGTTTCACATAAACCTTGTGCTCTGGTAATTTTACCAGCAGCAATTTGTTCTTGTAAATCTTTTGGCAAACTTCCAGAATTAATTCCAATTCTAATTGCAACACCATTATCACGACAATTTTCAACAACGGTTTTTGTATTTTCAAAACTACCAATATTTCCAGGGTTAATTCTAATTTTTGCAACATTTCCCTTAAGACATTCCAACGCCAATTTATAATCAAAATGAATGTCTGCAACTAAAGGCATAGAAGTTCTTGCTGCAATTTCACACAAAGATTTTGCACTTGGAATATCAGGAACAGCAAAACGAATAATATCACATCCAAGCATTTGTAAAGAATTAATTTCTTTAAGAATAGAGTCCAACTTGGAAGGATTTTCAAAAACATCAACAATAGAATCCTTCCACATAGTTTGAACAGTTATAGGATTTTCCCCACCAATTACAATTTTTTTAGTAATTCCTTTTCCACCAATAACAACTTCTTTTGACATAAAAACATTATACCATAAATAAAAATTTGAATAAACAAATAATCATATAATATTCATGATATTAATGAGAATTTTTTGTTCTAAAATAAAAATCGCCACCACCATCATTACCATCAGATGTTTTCATTTCTAACTTTGCACCTGGACATAATGGGAATTTAGCATATTTATTAGCCCAACGGTCTTCTGCTTCGTAACAATTTTCTGGAGCGCCAGGATAAACACCTGAAGTAATAGTAATATTAGGTTGCAAAGCAAATACAAAATAAGCTTTTGAAGGTAAATCCCAAGATTTCCATTGCCATTTTTGATCATAAAATCTAGATTGATTATTTGGATTTGCAGAATTTTTTGTTCCATAAAAATGATCCATCAATTTAAACTTTGATTTATCTGTGGAACTTAATGGGAAAACGTCACTAACATTACCACCTAAAACAGAATCTGATCCCAAAAGCCAAATTAAATAATCAGTACCTTTATAATCCGCCTTAGCATTTCCATCTATATTTAATATCAATACAGTATGAGACAATGTATCATAAACTGGATCAGAATTTTTATTATTTTTAGATGATATTGCTTTAATTCCTACAGAATAACCCTTATTGGAATCAAAATCAGAAATTTTACTAGAAATAACAAAAGCACTCTCAAATTTATCAATATTATTACCATCCATAACAAAATCTCTAAACTGAGGCTTGTAATTTATTTCAGAAATTGCAGTTCCTTCATATGAAACTTGTTCGTGTGGTTCATTATGAACAACGTAGTGAACATTAGCACCTTTTGTTCTAGAATTAATTTTAATTTGTGGAGGATCAGCAAATTTAATTCTAGTTCCATTCATAGTATCATTATATTTTTCCATACGAATTACAGGGGCTTCCGGTTTTGCTTTACTAATTACTGTTTTACTTATTTCGCTGTTTGTATTTTTAAATTCGTCAATAAAAGAATCTGCTGGAATATTTATTGTAAAATCAGTTCCAGAAATTGGTAATTTTATATCACCATTTAAATCAATTGTAAGAGATTTTTCATTAATTGTAACTATTTCAGATACTAAAGGAATAGAAATACTATTTTTTGATTTATTTATAAAGAGTGTTTTTAACGCATCTTCAGTTCCTTCTTTGTCATAATTCAAAACATACATAGTTTTTGAATTTTTAACTAAACTGCCTTCAATAAGTTCTGCACCATTAAGAGCTTTTGTATAATAAGAAGACAAAGCTTCACCAAATTCATCGTATTCTTCCTTAGAAAGAACGTAAGGAACTACATAATCATCATTTTCAATTGAAAGAGTGATGTCACCAGACCCATTTTTACTAATTTTTTTATTAAAATTAATTGTAAATTTATTTGTTTCTGGTAATTCAAAAGAATCAGTATCAACTTCTAATGGAGTAGCATCAACTTCAATAGTTCTGTTTGCTTTTATGTTAATATCATCAGTAAGAGAAACATTAACTTCCTTATCTTTATACAAAACTGATTCTGGGAATTGTAAAATGTTTAGAGAATCTGTTTTATCATTTTCGGCAATTGTATATTCAAATTCAAACTTATTAGATTCTGTTGTAGGATTTTTAATATTTACATAATCACCAATGTTTAATTTTACCTTTGCACCACTTTGGAATTTTACAGGTACTCTAAAATTAATAAATCCTTTAATTACACCTTTTGAATATTTTCCGTTTGGATTTTCAGTTGTAATATTTTTTAACAAAGGACCTTTATCAATAAGAACACTAAATCCTTCATTTATATCAGAAACATTATTAGCCTGATCTGTTTGTCTACAAATAACGTTATAGGTACCATTATTTTTTATAGTTACTTTGTTATTATAAAGTGTCCAGTTATTTCCTCCATCAATTGAATATTCAATTTTTGAACCTGTTTCTCCTTTTATTTCAAAAGAAAAACCTGAATCATCTATAATAACAGGAGGAATAATATTAGGTGTTGTTGTAATTAGAGGTTTATCTAGCTTATTTGTATCAATTTTGATATTAGTATTTTCATGTGTAAAAGTCCAATTTTGTAATTTGTTACCAGCAATATCCTTTACCTCAACAGAATCAGTTTCAAACTGTTTAAATTTTAAAGAATTAGCTTCAATGCCTTCTTTTACTTTGTAATTGAAAATTATTTTATTAGAAGCATGAACTTTATCATTAAAAGAAATATTTCCTTCATTAAAAATCATGTTAAGGTTATTTAAATTTTCAATTTCAACTTCTTCATCAAAAGTAACTTCATAAATAATAGACTGATTTAACGAATACCAACCATTATCAGAAATTGCCGCTATAGAATGAATTTTAGGGGCTGTTTTATCTATTTTATAAGTTTTATTTTCAAAAAATGAATTATTTGGACTACCAATTGTACAGTCTTTATTTGAATTAGCATCTTGCCAATTTCCATTTATTTTACTGATTTTTAATTTATTAGTTTCAGTATCTTCAGCACTAACAGTATAAACAAATTGGTGTTTAGCTTTACCATTAGACGCTTCTTGCCAAACAGCTGTTCCGCCATTATTTAAAGTTAATGTAGGTTTTGCCCCTGAAATTTTTGCATTTTTTGTAAATTCAAGATTAATTACAATTTCTTTGCCAGGAGCAAAACTTCCAGGATCTGTTTCTGAAGTAATATTTGCAAGTTCAATATCTGTTTTTTCAATAAAAATTGATTTTTGTACAGTCTTAACATTACCTGCATAATCTTGAATTTCTATTTTTATAGACTTATTTTCTTTTGGAATTTCATTGTAAGGCACTTTAAGTGTCCAAGTTCCATTTTGATTAGGATTAATTGTTTTTGTTGAATTCCATTCAAAAGTAAAGTTTTTAATTCTATTAATTTTAGAATAAGAATTTTCCCCCCATGTACCATTAAATGTTATAGTACTACTACCAGATAATTTTGGTAAATTTGGAATGTTATTATTTTCAAAAGAATAAGACTTACCATCTACAGTAAGGGAATTAATTTCCAATGAAGGAGATTCTGTGTCACCTTTAATTGTGATGAATTGAGTAGTTGTTGTATTGCCAGTATCCATAACATTAAAAATAAAATCTTGGGCAGTTAATTCTTTGTTTACACCATCAATTTTAAGATTGTCAAAAATGTTAATAGTTTTTGTAAATGAATAAACATTATTACCATTTTCATCTTTTGAATTTGTATTTGGCAAATCAATAGAAAAAATTATATTTTTATTTGAATCTTCACCATTAATATCCCATTTAGGGTTATATCCATTAATAAATTCAACGGCAGATTCAACAGAACTATTAGCAGGATTTAAATGAATAAATTTTAATGATTTAATTTTTCCGTCATCAGATACAGTTCCTTTAAAAGTTAAATTACCATTAGAATCAATTAAATCAATAATATTTTTATTAATATCTGGCTCTGAAAGTTGAATTTTAGGAGCTTTTACATCCATAATTTGGAAATATTTTACATTTTGATCTGTTTTTCCATAAACATCTTTTACAGTAAGAATTAATTTATAAACACCACCTTCTTGAGGTGCTTCAAATGCCCACTGAGAAGCTTTTGTGGCTTTTTCAGACAAATTTAAGATTTTATCTTGTATATTTTCATAAATTGAATAAACTCCAGTTCCTGCTTCATCTTTCTTATAAAGACTATATTTAAGGGAATCTATTCCATCGTCATCCTGAACCATACCAGAAATTTTAGATTTAGGATAAATTTTAACTTCTTCAACATTTGTATCTGAATCTGCTCCAATATATGGAGAAATCCAAGGAGTATCAGCTGCAGGGTCAAGAATAAAAAATCCAAGAACTTTACGTTCCCATGCATTAGATTTACTAATACTTGTAGCAACAACTCTTATAATATGTCTTCCTGAAGACAACTCTCCCCTAATAAAATCATCTTGAGGAATTTCGATGCGCCAACTTCTTAAATCATCCATTGTTGTTGGCACTAATAATGTTTCATAATAAGGAGTGGAAGCAGAACCAATTGGATATGAAATTGCCAAATCTTTAGCATTTATTTTATCATCAATATTTATATCTGTTGTATTAATTTCACCAGAACTTTGTCCATTATCAAGTTCAATAAGAAGTTGTCTAAAAGAAGCAGAACCATCTAATCTACCTTCTAAAACAATATTTCCATTTAATAATTGAGAAATTACATTTCCGTCTTTTAATGTAAAATTATTTTTGTTAGTAGTTACTGTTTCAAAATCTGTTTGTAATTCTGGTTTAATAATACTTGCAATTGGTTTATTTTCATCAACAATTACAGCACATTCAATTTTAGAATCTTTTCCTGAGTTACCTATTTTATCTGTTGCTTCAATTGAAAAGAAAAGATTTGTATCATTTTTGTTACCTTCATTATAATCTACAGGGATTTCCCAAAAAATTTTAGAATCTTTATATACAGATTTAGCTTCTTTAAAAGATTCCCACCCTTTATTTCCAGTTTTTTTAAGCCACTGACCATTTTGATATTTAAAATACATAGCTGAATCTTCAAAATTTATATAAATTGATTCAACCCCATAATTATCAGAAGCAGTTCCTTTTAATGTAAAAGTTTGAGCTACAGAATCGTTATCATTATGAGAAGTTAATTGTACTTTAGGTGGTTGTAAATCAATTGCTTCACCTAAACCAATTTGACAAGAAATAAAAGAAAATAAAATTACAAAACTAAATAAAACTTTTTTAAACATATTTACCACCTTTGCATATTTTCACAATAAGTTAATTCTCCAGGATACATCCATCCCCAATGCATAGACCAGTTTGTATTAAAATGAGGACTAAATGTAGATATACTTAGAATTTCATAACTTATCCAATAGTATACATTTTTAGATTTATATACGCGTCTTAAATATGGAGTACCATTTGAATTATCCCTTAATGGGAAAGGTTGATAATCTGGAAGTCCATGTGTACTTGAACGACCTCGAATGGATACACATGTGTTATGATCTGATGAAAATGCAACAACTGTTTGGAAAATTCCTTCTTCAGAAGAATTCTCTTTACCATTTGCAGATGCTTTTACCTGTACCAAAGCTATATAACCTTGTAAATTTCCAGATCCGGCTAACAAATGAGAATCTTTAGTGTAACCGGTCCAACTTTTATTATCAACAACAGAAGGGAAAGTCACTTTCCAATACCTTGTAGTTTTCTTTTCGGCTGTATCAACAGTTGGCAATTCCGTACCGCCTGTAGAATAATTTGATACATTTGTTTTTTCTTCAAACAATCTGTATTTTATAGTAGAATTTTTGGTAGCACAGTCAATTCTATATCTTACTTTTGCAGAGGGTTCTGTATTTTGTGAATCATCATTACTAACATTTGCATTAATTTCTTGCATTGTTCCATCATTTTTTGGTTGTTTAAATCCATGACCATAACTATACTTATCTACACGAATAACTGGTTTTGCAACACCTGCAGAATTAAAGTTATATGAATTACCAACTTTTAACAGAACAAGATTTTCATCCTTAACAAGAGTATTACTATTTAAGCTTGAATTTCTAAAAGAATAGTTATTTAAAGTTGAAGCATAATTTCCATTATCTTGCATAACAAGATTACCAACTGTTTGGGAATCTGCAAAGTAATTTCCGGCTTCGTCCATAAAAGCTTCTCTTGTCATTAAAATTTCCCAGTTTCTTCCACTTAAATCAGAATCAGATGTAAGACCGTTTGGAAATTTTAATGTTATTGTAGAACCATTTACTGTAACATCTGTTGAAGAAACTTCTAAAACTCTCTGGTGATATCCAGCTTTTTCAAGAACATTTCTAATATCGTTTACAGTAGTTTCATCATTAGGGGTTATTCTTTTAGAATAGTCAGCATTATATGTTTTA
>JAEIGA010015930.1_pt1 | contig 11442 bp, 6 predicted proteins | sample 9270691 | NCBI WGS metagenome assembly JAEIGA01 (sample SAMN17057246, study PRJNA624740) | gut metagenome | biome: biome; isolation source: fecal sample | host: Bos grunniens | place: China: Xizang | collected 2019
CCTGATTGGTAGATATGGTCTGGATATCCATAAAGCCTTCTTCCCATGCAGGAAGGTACTCTTGAGCAGCCAGACCAGATGCACTGAAAACGGCCATCATTGCGATGGCTGCTTTCAATGCGATGATTGCTTTCAAGTTGGTGAAGATTCTATTCATATTCTACTGCATTTCCGTCAATGGATACCAGCTTTCTGCCATACAACTCGGCTATCTCCATACAGTTGGCGGTACGCCAGCTTTCCGGGAATGTAAATCTGAGGTAGCGGCCTTTGTTAGTCTGAGTTCCAATGACTCTCTCGTCGATTTGTTTGTATAATGGCGCAAGTCCTTCAGCAATTGTTCCTTTCGGAATATCCTTCCATTCCAGGATTCGTTTCCAGTCGTTACCCTCGTCCACTGTGTCATAGTTTGCAATGGCTGCTCGGAATGCATCAGTGCCAGCCTCATATTCTGATGCTGTGCGCAATGTGAACTGCTCTTCAATGTCGACGTTCATGTGTTTGAGGTCAAGATTACCGTCACTGCCCGCCATTTTTGCTACGCCCAGACTATGTAGGGCTATCACTTCTCCCATATCAATCACGACAACGGTTTTGGTGAAGTGTCTTACTCCGTCGCAGCATGGATACAGGACGTTGATTGTTGTGTTCTCTAGTCTACCGTAAGGGTATACGATCGTTCCCGGGTATGTTCCCTCGACAGGGTATCTGAAGTCATCGACATTCTCTCCTATTATAGTCTGATTTGCCGTATTCCAATACGAAGCCCAGTTTGTCTTCAGATTATTATCCAGCATATTTTTCGCCCAATATGTCGAATTGCGGTCTTCAGCACTGCAGAATGCAATCGTCCATCCGCTTCTATCACATTCCCGGTAGCAGTAGTAAGGATTTGTCACCTTGATATACTTAACAACCGGCAGAGTTCCTGTCACCACATTGTCATTATCCACAGATTTGACGGTAAGAGGAAGAAGATATTCCTTATCACACTCGAGACCTTCTCTCTTCAATGTGAGAGTACTTTCAGCAGAGAGCTTTCCACGCGAGAACACCAAAGGAGACACCTCGAAAGAGGTTTCAGGAAGCAGGAGATATGATGTGCCGTTGGCCTGATTATATTCCTCAACCAGCTTCTCTCCACTCTCGACACCAAAGGTCACTGTAACATCCTCAGACATATCCACACTATTAGGTCTGAATTCTCCGGCAAAAGTAAGTGTCGCTTCCTGGAAGGTAATTTCCTCGGTTTCTTCCGCGTTGTCGAATGTAATGATTCCCGGTGCAGGAATCACGAAACTCGGGCTCTTGAGAAGTTCGGCACGTGACACCTCGAGATTTGAAACGCTTTTGCTTGAACCTTCAATCACGTTGACGCCGTCCGTGATATACATGGTCAGCTTGCTGTATTTTCCTGCGGGGAGAGGAATATAGAAAGCCATACTGTCTGCATAAGTAGGATTTGAGAAGGTGATGGTCACCTTCTTTCCCTCAGCTCCGTCTGAAACAAGTGTCGGGGTCTCCGAAGACAGATCCGCCTTGAAATTGCCCGCGATAGCTTCTGTCTCGGACTCCAGTACGAAGGCGGTAGCCTCAGGGCATATTACTTTATATACAACCCTTAGCAGACCGCTCATGTGCCGGAACTGGAGTCTTTTTCCATCCGTAACAGTGGCCGCCATAGGCACATAAGCGGCACCTTGAGTCCACTGCCTTTCCTCATGGAGTGAGAAAGACAATGTACTGCCGGAAATCTGATATCCGCGAGGATCATGCGGATGCACAGCATACCCATCCAGCACATCAACTGTGTTCAAGACACCGGTGAATTCACCATATGATGTTCCGGTCTCGCCTATATAGTCGAATTTGCTGCACTCACCCGCGTTGATTACAGTTATGGAATCGGAAGCACTCCAGCTGAACACTCCATAGTCAGACGCATCCGTCTTGGTCAGATCCCCCTCCATGGAAGCGGTCAGAGTGACCTTCTTGCCGTCTTCCTGCCTGAAGACAGGGTTTTCCTCCACGCATGACACAGCAAGATAAACTGTGGTCATGATAAATATGATTGTCTTTTTCATCTTAGTTGTTGCTGTTGAATCTGTCATTTTCAATATCAGTTACATTCCAGTCCTCTCCATTTCCTTCACCCTTCTTGAAAGGATAACCATCTACTGCAATAAGCTGGGTGGCATATAATTCAGCGATTTCCATAGGATTGGCAGTGCTGCGCCAACTCTCAGGGAATGTCAATCTGAGGAAACGTCCTTTGCCGTTTCCGGTTCCGATGACCTTGTTATCGATCAGTCTGTACATCGGAGCCAGACCAGTATCAGTGCTACCTTTCGGAATATCCTTCCATTCCAGGATTCGCTTCCAGTCGTTACCCTCATCCACTGTGTCATAGTTAGCGATTGCCGCATAATACTCAGCAGTACCTCGCGTATACTCGGATGCCGTATGGAATGTGAACTGATCTTCGACATCGACATTAAGAACCTTCAGATCAAGATTTCCATCATTTCCGGATTTCTTCGCCACCCCGATGCTATGGAGATAGATATTGTCCCCAAGGTCTACCACGACAGCCAGCTTGTTGTATTTTCTGATACCGTCACAGCATGGATATGGTACCCCTATCGTATTATTCTCTTGCCTTACTCCAAATGTGTATTTGATGGTTCCTGGATATGTACCTTCCACTGGATACCTGAAATCATCCACATCGGGTCCGACAGCAGTCTGATCCTTATAATACGATGCCCACTGAGTCGTCAGGTCTCCATCAAGCATCTTCTCTGCCCAATAAGTGGAACTACGGTCCTCCGAGTTGCAGAATGCAATGCTCCATGCACTTCTGTCACATTCCTGATAGCTGTATTTCGGATTGGTTATCTTCAGGTACTTCACCTGATCGGAGTACTCTATCTTGTCGGTGCTGATGCTTGTGATTCTCAGCGGAAGTATATATGTCTTATCAGATTCAAGTCCGTCGCGTGAGAGCTCCAGATTGATGATAGAAGATAGTTCTCCCTGTGCAAAGGACGGCTGTCCGTATGAATAAGCCGATTCCGGAAGCATCGTATAGTCTGTATCGTGGTAGCGATTGTATTCATCCACATCAGTCTGACTGGACTGAATCACGGCATCAAATGCAAGATTGTTGTAATCGGCATATTTCACCTGCGCTACGAAAGAGTATTCTTTCTCCCTGAATGTAATTTCTATATCTTCTTCAGCGACTTCGCATATATCCACCAACGGGACCTTGACATCCACGATATACAACAGTTTGCCGCTATTACGGTTTATTGTCGCATCCGGGCTGTTCAAGATGAAAGGGAGCACCCAAGTCTTGCCTGCATTCTCCGCAAGAATCATATATGTCTTGAGAAGAGCTGGACGGAATGTCACATTCACGGTCTTCTCCTTATCTGTTTCGGAGAAGTTGATGCCGTCTGCACCCTCCATACTCCAGCAGTCATCCGGGATGAGCATCGTCTCATCCTTACGAAGTCCCCAATTACTTTCGACATCTTCAAGAGTCAATATGGACAGATTTGCTGAAGAAACCGATTCCGGCCTGGAACCCGCCTTGATTATCATCAGTTTCTCAACAACTTCCTGCTGGGTCGTATTGAAGTCTCTTTCCCTGGTATCGTTGTCCTTGATATAAAGGACGCTATGGTATTCTTCAGGGAAGATCTCCTTCTTGTGGTCATTGTCACAGGCTGTCATGAATGCGAGCGACAATGACAATAATATATATATGTATATCTGCTTCATTTCAATATAATTTACAGATTAATATCCTGGGGCCTGAACCATTTGCGGATTAGAGTAGACTTCATCATTAGGAACCGGCATCAGGTATTGCCTGTTATTCCATGAGAACTGCTGTGCAATAGGAACAACAGTATTGAACTCGGCAAAGGATGGAGCTTCACATACTGCATTAAGTCCGGTATAGCATTCCTTGCTCAGTCGCTCGCGCCCGTTGAGGTAACGACGGATATCATAGTACCTTAGTCCCTCCATATAGAACTCCACAAATCTCTCCTGCAGCACTGCATCAAGTACACTCTTGTTGCCTAATGACGTTTCATTATATTCAGGTATTCCTGCTCTTTCCCTTATCTTGTTGAGTTGAGCGAGGGCTTCGGCAGTTTCGTTCAGATGGGCATGACATTCTGCAAGGCTGAGATACAGCTCAGGAAGCCTGATCATTGCCATCGGATAGCGGCAGGAAGTCGAGTTCTGATTCTTTTCCGAACCAGTGTAATAATAGTTCGGGTGTATCCACTTCTTGTTAAGGAAACCGGTCACACAATAGTTTCGCGTACCCCATTTGGTGGCATTATAGCCTCCCTCCTCAGGATTCCTCATTCTGCATATGAGCGGCTTGCGGGCATTGATCACTGTAGAATATTCATCTCCGTCAAACGAAATCCATGCATAGAAACGTGGCTCCCTGCCGACGTTGAGGTTGATGATATCCGGATCCGGCAGTTCCGCGCTGGCAAACCATTTATCCTTTGACGGGAACGACGGATCCTCTGCTGGTGTCAGTCCGTTGGCTGTAAAGAAATTTTCCACTGTATACAGAGTTGGAGAAAGTCCGCCCCAAGCACCATAATTCTGCCATGCAGAGCCGATCTGAGTGTAGACGGCATAGTGAGGTACTGATGCCATTCTGAAATTATAGTCCATGGCACCGTCTCCGCTACCTCCGGCAACACCCCAGAGAACTTCCCTGTTTCCATCTTTCGGAGATGTGGTCATAAGGAAGCGCAGCATCATTACTCTTTTCTGGAACTCCTGTCCCTCCGGAGTAGAAACATTAAGCCCCGGTACCTGAGGAAGCTTGATATTGAGATTTGTACGGATAAGTTCCGAATCCTCGACAGTAAAAAGCTTGGCTCCCGACTGTTCGGCAATCGTGATTGCTTCCTGGCAGGCCACCTTCGCTCTCACCCACTTCTGCTCGTCGTAATCGCGACTGACAAGTTCGTTTCCATAGCCAGGAGTCTCATATAAAGTATTCTTCCATGCAAGGTCATAAAATGCCCCATTCCACATAGGAGATGCCGCAAGAAGCAGAACCCTGGCTTTCAATGCCTTGCAGATCACACTTGTAGCTCGTCCGTAGTATTCTGGATTTGTGTGCTCGTTAGGCAGAACTTCCGCTGCTTCATCAAGGAGCCCTACGATATAATCCACGCAGTAATCAAAATGAGACCTGCCCGGAATCTCATCCTTTGGGATATTTGGATCGGTGTGCGTATCCATGATAGGAATCGGCCCATACAATGAAAGCAGGCGATAGTGATAATATGCCTTGAGGAATTTGATTTCAGCAATGTACATCTGCCTATCTGCCGGCGTTATGGAAGGTTCATATTCATCCAGAAGCTTAAGGGACAGATTGCAATATCCGATGGCACTGTAGCATGGACGCCAAGGATAGTTGTATGTATCGTTGATGGATGAAGGAGTGATAGCTCCCCATTGAGCTTTGGAACCGAGGTTCCCCCATTCCTGAGGAGCGACGCACTCATCCGTACCGCCACCAGTTATCATCGTGTAGCAGTTTGGATTCAGTCCTCTTCCATTGATATATCCATAGCAGGAATATACCATATCCATCACGGATTCATTGTCCGTGAGAATATCATCAAGATCCGGTTGCTCCGGTGGCACGACATCCAGGTACGAGCATGAACAGACCAGAATTGACGCCAATATTATTATCAGGTTTTTTGTTTTCATATGTCAGGATATTAGAACTTGAACTGGAGACCGAGATTAAAGGTTCTCGACAAAGGATATGAATTGTATGACAACTCAGGATCCCAATATTTGAAAGGCGACCATACTGCAATGTTGTCTCCGCTCAGATATATTCTTAAATGAGGGAACGTATATCCGATTTCAAGTGTCTTGAAACGGAAGAAATCAGCCTTTCTCATCCAGAAACTGCTATTCTGACGGTTGTTTGCCGTCTGAGTGGTAAGAGTTCCAAGACGTGGATATATCGCTCCGGTGTTATCAGCACCCTCACTCCAGTGGCCGTCAGCAATCCACTGCATAAGGTTCTTGTCATTGCTGTCGTTTTTGCAGAACGGTTCCATAGAACCTGGAGAAAGCATGATGTTTCTTTTTGCAGATCCGTTGAAATAGATGCTGCAGTCCAGTTTCTTCCACTGCAGGCTGACTCCTATACCATACTGTATGCGTGGCATATTGCCATATGGAGAAAGCATGGCCTGATCCTCAATGGTGATCTTGCCATCTCCGTTCACATCTCGGTACTTTATGTCTCCCGGCATCACTGTACTTCCGAACAGAGTCTGATCAGCATGATTATCGATTTCCTCCTGACTTCCAAAAAGTCCTTCCGCGATATAGCCATATAGGGCCCCGATAGGCTTGCCGGTCTGGCTCTGCCATACATATGGATAATCAGGTTCATCCACATATACATATTTGTTCCTCGAATATGTATAGTTGAGCCTTACGTCGACATTAAAATCCTTATTGAACTGTTTCTTCCAATTTGCGCTAAGCTCGATACCGTTGTTATCCACCTTTCCTATGTTGCTAAACGGGATCTGCGATAACGTATACCCGAGAAGATATGGGAATGATGCCCTCTTCATCAGGATACGGTCTCTATGGTTCGTGTAATAGTCGAAAGTGATGTTAAGCTGGTTGAACAGATGCAGGTCGAAACCGACATCAAACTCACGTGCCCTCTCCCAATGGCCGTTCTCGATGGCATATGTATTCACGAATGCTCCTTGACCGGATGTTCCTCCCGTATAACCGGTGTAGAATGTGTTACCTGCCCCTGAGCCTGAAAGAGTCACAGTATTCAGATAAAGGAAATGTGGAGCTCCTGCCGAGGTACCGGTCTCGTCACTACCGACATAACCGAACGAGGCTCTTACCTTAAAGTAGTCTGCCACACTGCTTATAGGTTCCCAGAACGTCTCGTTGCTTGGAACCCATCCGAGGGATACTGCCGGGAAGAAGTCATATCTATCGTTCCTTCCCAGACGCTCCGTTCCATTATAACCGAAATTGAACTCGACCAGATATCTGTATTTGTAGTCATATGTGAGTCGTCCGGACAATCCTTGATTCCTGTTTGGCAAGACATCAGAACGGTACTCTCTCATCATGTACATTGCCATTGCTGACAGATTATGTCCCTCAAAGCTTCTGGCCCAGTTCAGACGTGCGTCAAAATAGAATGTACTGTTGGAACTTCTTGACGAACCACTCTGACTGATATACTCTGATCCCTGTTGTAGTTCAGTCAAGCTATACTGAGTATAGGTCTCAGGATCTGCCATGTCCCATCCTACTGTATCATAGTAAAACGGAGTAAGTGATCTTGTGTAGTAGGTGTTGGAGTAGTTATTGAAGTTGATTAAAGCAGTCAATGACAGCCCCTTGGTGATAAAATCAAGTTTCTGATCAACATTTAAAGACACGTTCATCTTGCTTGAATTGTCTTCCCTGTAAGAATTGAGCATCATTGCGTAAGGGTTGTCGAAATACCTGCCGGCTGACATCACGGTCGAGCCGAACTTAAGATGGGTATCACCCTCTGCCGCCGGATAGATTGCGGGAAATGTAACAGGGTTATTGGTCTGCACATGCTGGAAAATGGTAGCTGCAGATATATTCGGGGCTTTTGTATTGCCGATCTGAGCATTCATCCTGAGAGTCAGTTTCGTAGACGGAGTCAACTGGTAACCGATGTTGTTCTGGAAAGTATATAGGAAACGGTTATAATTATTGTTGAAACTGTAGTTCTTTGGAGTATTGAGCATACCTCCGTCATGATTCATCTGAAGACTCATGTAATATGTCACTCTCGAGCCTCCTCCGCTCACATTGACATTGGCTCTCTGGCTGAGAGAGAACTTCTTGAACATAAGGTTATACCAGTCTATATCCGGGAAAAGGTACGGATCAGTACGGTTGAGAGTATTCTGAATCTTTTGTTCACTATACTGGAGGATTCCTGCCGGATTACGGGCAAGGGTGGCCTCGTTATGGGTTCTCATATAAGTGACACCATCTGCATATTCCACCATATTCACCGGCTGAAGAAACGAATTCTCGACAGTCACATTGATCTTTGCACGAGTGTTTTCCTCTCCGCTTTTAGTGGTCACGATCATCACTCCATTGGCTCCTCGGGCGCCATATATCGCTGTTGCAGATGCGTCTTTGAGTATAGAGAAACTCTCAATGGATTCGGTAGGGATATTATTGAGGTCACTAGATGTGATCTCAACTCCATCCATGATAATCAGAGGAGCGGTTCTACCACCGAATGTTCCGATACCACGGATATAGAACTCAGATGTGGAACCTGGCTGACCACTTGTGGTCATTGAAATCACGCCAGCGAGTTTTCCTGCCAGATTGTTCGTAAGTGACGAAGTCGGTGCAGTGAGCATATCTCCCTTGACCGCGGAGATGGCTCCTGTAACGGATACCTTTCTCTGTGTTCCGGCTCCGACCACAATAGCCTCTCCCAACACCTCACTGTCAGGATCAAGAGTGACATTGAGCACACCCTGATCGCTTACATACAAGTTCTTCTCCTTGTAGCCAAGCGAACTTATGACAAGGTCGACCTTCTTGCCTCTGATTTCAATCGAGTAGTTACCGTCAAGATCTGTCACGGTGTACTGGTCAGTGCCCTTTATCATAACATATGCGGCAACGACGGGACTTCCATCCACTGCATCCATTACTGTACCCGTGAGCGTGCGTGGTTTTTCGGGGGGGGCAGCAGCAGACCTCTCCGCGACAGACAAGGCAATGATAAGCGATATAAACGCTATCTTGCATGCCATATTTCTAAGCCCATGTTGAATCATAGTATGTTTATAATTAAATTGTTAGATATATATTGTTATCTTGTCTGATCAAAAGTAAACGCCTCCCAAGGAAGGTGGGCATCCTTGCCTTCGTCGAGCACTGCGTTCGCGTGGCAGAGCATAGGGAACATACTCAGATCGGCCTGGCCGAGTTCGGCCTTGCGGGCCATCGCTGCATACACGCGGCGGGCAACCACGAGACTTTCCAGGGTGACTCCGGCGAGGATATCAAGGGCCTCCTGGTAGGTCTTTCCTTCACCGAGGAGGATACCGATCTTGCGTGTGCGGCCGCCATAGACAGTCACATAGAGGTCACCTATACCGATATTCTCGCAGTCCCTGCTGGCGCCCTGCATCTCAAGAAGATAACGCATCTCCTTGACAGCCTGATAGAAGGCACCTGCCTGAGAGTTATAATGAAGTCCTGCATCGGCACCAAGGTCACGATTCACAAGACCGATGGTCATCGAGATGGCAAGGGCATATCCGTTCTTCAGGGCAACTGCGCTTTCGAGGCCGATGACATCGTTGGTGAGGGAGATGTGGTAGTAGTCTGTCGCCATGGCCTCCTTCATCATCTTGAGGACTGCCGAGTTCTCTCCGCAGAAAGCTACTTCAGTCTGATCGTGGAACACGAGTTCGTACGATGTGCAGGGGCCTCCGATGGCACAGACCTCCCTGTCGATGCCCATCTTTGCGAGCTCCCTCTTCCAGTAGTCAGGGTAAGAGATCAGGGTTCCGTCTTCAAGATTGATGAGGCCTTTCGTTACGGAAAGCACCGGCACGGAAGGATCAAGATGAGCAAGCACCTCGGTCAGGAACCAGTCCACTCCGAAAGACGACACGCCTCCGATGACGAAATCTGCGCCATCGACCGCTGTCTTCCAATCTTCGAAATGATAATACTTAATTCCCTGTGGGAAAGGGATGTCAAACTTAGGATGCTTGTTGTCTTTCAGACATCCGTCGATGATGTCCCTGTCAAGAGGAGTTCCGACAAGACGGACTTCATTGCCGTTCTCAAAAGCAGGATAAGCAAGGGCTGAGCCCATCATTCCCGCTCCGATAATTGTAATTGTCTTCATCGCTGCGTATCGTTTTGGTTTCTATTTTTCTATTTGGAAACAAAGGAAAGAAATATATTTCGATTACGCAACAAAATACCATAAACTTTTTATGCAAACGGATAAAAAAATCTGCGTTGTCCTTGAACAACAAGAACAACGCAGAATAATTCTACGGAATATCAATATGTATCAGCTTGCTATTATGACCTTTACGCCCTGTTCCTCAAAACGTTTCTTCAGGGACTGAGGCAGGCCGTCATCGGTTATCAGGATATCGATCCGGGAGATGTCACAGATCTTTCCGAAACCGCTTTTCCCGATCTTGGTCGAATCCGCCAGAAGGATGACCTCAGAGGCAACACCCAGCATGGAATCCGTGACACGCGCCTCTGCAACAAAGGCTGTCGTGACGCCGCCATCGAAATCGAAACCATCACAGCTGAAGAACGCCTTGGTGCATTTCACATACTTGAGGCCCTCTTCCGTATATGCATCACGCACAGAAAGCGACTTGACAATAAGACGCCCGCCAAGCATGAGTATGTTCACGTCCTCTTTCTCACTCAGATAGATTCCCACCCTGATGGAAGGGGTCACTACGTTAAGGGTTCCCTTAGGGGTGAGTATCTTTGCAAAGGCTTCGATCGTCGAACCGGAAGTCAGAAGAATGGAGTCTCCTTCCTGGATCAGTTCGTTTGCAGCACGTGCTATTGCAGCTTTCTTCTCAACATTGAGCGAACTTTTTTCCTGTACAGGAAGATCCACTACATTGGATCTGGAAGGAGAGGCACTGCCATGAGTCCTGTGCAACAGATTCTGAGCCTCCAGCATTCTGAGGTCCTTTCGGATCGTCACGACAGACACTCCGAGTTCCCTGGCCAGATCCACCACCTTGGCATAGCCGTCTTTCTTCAGATTCTGGAGAATATACTGATGTCTCTCCGATATAGTTTTCATTATGCAGTCAAATTTGCGCAAAAGTAAAAAAAAAGTCCGGAAGTAAAAACTCCCGAACATTTTCAACTTTCATTCAGTACATTTCTTACATGAGAAAATCCAAAATTTCAGGCAGTTTCGTATAGTCCTCGATCTGCACATAGTCCATTCCCTTGATGCGGACATGACTGTCGCCGCCGCCGTCGCCGAAGTCATCGCCTATGAAGAGAATTTCATCTTCGGCATAACCGTGTTCGGCGGCGTACTTCATGATGGAGTCATACTTGTTGTACCTCTTTGGGGCTATATCGAAGGATGAGGAACCACCGATATAGATGACATGCTCCGGGAAAAGCGCACATACTTCCTCGTACATGACACGGCGCTTGCTCCTGTCTGGGTCAAACACAACCTTATCCTCTATCATCGCCCCACTGCCGAGCAGGCAGAAGGTAACCATACCCGAAGCGTGGAACTCAAGATGTCCACCGGCATATTCGGTGTAGCCGTATTTTTCACGGAGATACCGACAG
>JAEIGA010015931.1_pt1 | contig 11442 bp, 6 predicted proteins | sample 9270691 | NCBI WGS metagenome assembly JAEIGA01 (sample SAMN17057246, study PRJNA624740) | gut metagenome | biome: biome; isolation source: fecal sample | host: Bos grunniens | place: China: Xizang | collected 2019
GATGACTCCTAAGAAGCCGAACTCCGCTCTGCGTAAGGTCGCCCGTGTGCGTCTTACCTCCGGCTACGAAGTTACGGCCTACATTCCCGGTGAAGGCCACAACCTTCAGGAACACAGCGTCGTGCTCGTTCGCGGCGGCCGTGTGAAGGACCTTCCCGGTGTGCGTTACCACATTGTCCGCGGCAAGCTTGACTCCCTCGGAGTTTCCGGTCGTAACCGCAGCCGTTCCAAGTACGGTGCGAAGCGTCAGAAGAAGGAAGAAGGGAAGTAAGATATGTCACGCAGAGGTAAGAAGATTGTTAAGCGCGTAATTCTTGATCCGAAGTTCAACTCGGAGCTGGTTGCGCACATGATCCGCGTCATCATGAAAGACGGCAAGAAGACCGTTGCGGAAAAGATCGTTTACGGTGCCATCGACAAGGTCAAGGAAGCGCTTGAAAAGGATCCTGCCAAGTTTGTCAAGGAAGAGAAGCAGTTCGAGGATGCCCTTGAGGTTGTTTCCGCCGCCATCGACAACATGAAGCCGCAGGTCGAAGTCAAGACCCGCCGCGTCGGCGGTACGACCTATCCGGTTCCGGTGCCGATCGCTCCCAATCGTCAGCTTTCGCTCGCTTTGCGTTGGACCACGCAGTACGCTTCGGCCCGCCGCGGCATGGGTATGCCCGCCGCTGTCGCCGCCGAGATCGTCGATGCGTTCCTCGGGCAGGGCAGCGTCATCAAGAAGCGTGACGATGTCCATAAGATGGCTCAGGCCAACAAGGCGTTCGCGCATTACGCCTGGTAACAGGATCCGCTCTTGTTTCAGATGAGTAGAGCACCGCGGTCGATCCGCGGTGCTTTGCTGTATCCGTTTATGGCGATATTTGGTATAATACGCAGATATGAGAATTTTAACTGGTATTCAGCCTTCGGGCAAACTCCACTGGGGTAACTATTTCGGCGCGATGAAGTCGATGTTCGACCTTCAGGAGAAGGGCGAAAACTTCATGTTCATCGCCAATTTCCATGCCATGACCACGTTGCGCGACGGTTCCGTGCTGCGCGATGCGACGAAGGACGTGGCGCTTGATTATCTGGCCTGCGGACTGGATCCGGCTAAAACGATCATGTACCGTCAGAGCGACGTTCCTGAAGTTCAGGAGTTGGCGTGGTATCTTTCCTGTCTGACGCCTATGGGGCTTCTCGAACGCTGCCACAGCTATAAAGACAAGATGGCGCACGGTTTCGATGCCACCCACGGTCTTTTCGCCTATCCGGTTCTGATGGCTGCCGATATTCTTATCATGAACGCGGATCTGGTTCCTGTAGGCAAGGATCAGAAGCAGCATCTGGAAGTTACGCGCGATCTCGCGCAGAAGTTCAACAACGCCTACGGCGAGATATTCAAGCTGCCCGACGCCTACATCCCCGAGACGGTGGCTACGATTCCGGGTACGGACGGACAGAAGATGTCGAAGTCCTATCACAATACCATCGGACTTTTCGAGGCTTCCGGGGCAATCAAGAAAAAGGTGATGGGGATTGTCACCGATTCCAAGACGATGGAGGAGCCAAAAGAACCGGAAGGGAATTCCATCTACGAGCTTTACAAGCTTTTTGCGACCAAGGAGGAAGTCGAGTCGATGGCCGCGTCGTTCCGCGCCGGAAACTACGGCTACGGTCACGCGAAGAAGGCTCTGTTAGAGGCGTATCACCGTCTTTTCGACCCGTTCCGCGAGAAACGTGAGGCGTTGGAGAAGGATCCCGATTCGCTTGAAGATATCCTTCGCGACGGTGCGGTCAAGGCGCGTGCGGCGGCATCTGCGGTGATGGAAAAAGTCCGTCGCGCGGTGGGTCTCTGAACGGTCGAAAGGGGGTTGGGGCATGAAACGTCTGCTGGTTGGATATAAGGCTTCGGATCTCAACGACGAACTTCTTTCCGGCGATACGTTATGTCATGTGCTTGATATCTATCACGCTCATGCAATTGAAAAGACCCGCCCCGACGCAAAGGTTGTCTGCAGTGCGCATCTGCCGAAAGGCGACTGGGACGAAATCTGTTTTCGCACCGGCCCCAAACTCATGAGCGGCGAGCTTTCGCTCGACCTCATGCAGGAGATTCATCTTCTTGCACCTCGCCGTTTCAAGCTTGATTTCATCGGACGCGAGCGGGATCGCAACGATCTGCTCGACAAGATCAAAAGCAAGCCCGACCGGGTGCGTGATTTCTCGGCTGTCTGGCCGGCGAGCGTTCCGGGCAGCGGAAAACTCATGTTCACGAGTTTTCCCGGCTGTTTCTGCCATCGGCGGCTTGACGAGGGCGGACTCGCGCTTGCGGAGGTGGTCTCACGGGAACTGGCGCAGAACACGCAGAGCGTCGCTTCGGGGCGCAAACTTCTGGATATGGGATGCGGTTGCGGTCTGGTCGGGTTTCTCGTCGCCAACGCCGTCGCCGGCGTCAAGCTTACGATGATCGATTCCCATACCCGGGCGGTGGAGGCGGCGAAGATCAATTCGGAGAAGTTTTCAATTCCTGCGCAGGTATGTCTTGCCGACGACGGGATAGCGTCTATGGACGGGCTTTCCGGTTCATTCGACGTCTTTGTCGGCAATCCGCCTTATTATTCCGACTACAGGATCGCCGATGTTTTTTTGGAGACGGCAAAAACCGCGCTGAAACCGGGAGGCCTGTGTTACACGGTCGTAAAAAACGATGCCGGACTTAAGCCGGTTCAGGAACGGTACTTTTCGGCGGCGGAAGTCATCCGTCGCCGCGGGTATTGCGTACTTAAGTCTATTGCGTAAGTTCCTGCGTACTTTTGAGCGTACGCAGGGTCGGTGTGTCAGGTCGCGTTGACCCAAAAGACGCGCTCGCCGTCCATCAGTTCGATGATTCCGTTTGCAGCCAGGGCTTCAACGGTCTTTTCGACATCGTCGACCTTGAACTGGGTGGAAATTGTGTTTCCGAGCTTTTTCACTGTTTTCGGGGCTAATTTGCGCAAGCGCTCAAGCTCCGCTTCATCCAGCTTAAGCGCGATTTTCTTTTTCGCCCGGCTTTTGGCCGGCTTCTTCCTTTTGGTTTCGTCCGACTGTCCGTCGTCCTGGTCTGTCGTAGCAGTTTTGGCTCTGCCGCGTTTCGCCGCAGTTTTCTTGGGCGCTTTCGCCGCTTCTTCCGCCGCTTGAGGGTCGGGCTCGCTCTCTTCCGGCGATACGTCCGGGGGAGTCGCGGTCAATGCGTCGGAAGATGGAATCGGAAGTATTTCCGGGACGGGTGCGCCGTCGAGCATGGCAAGCACGGTTTCCGGCGATTCTCTCACTTCATAGTCCAAGCCGTCTCCGACCGGGACAACCAGCGATCCGCCGCTTTTGCGTTGCGGTTCGACAGTGACGATAAAGGCCGCATTCAGCCATATCGGCGAACCGTCTAATCTTGTAAGTTTGATGTACATGATTGGAATTATACCATTAACCCGGCAGGCTGCGCCATAAAAAATCTGGGATTTATGTTTGTCCGATGGCAGAGAGGGGATTTCCAAAGTGGCACAGGAAGGTCACCTATTTGTGTCAAAATTATAGGTTGCGGCGCCCAAGCGAAGGGGTGGGTGCGACGGCAGCCCCAATAGCGCAGTTCTTGAGGTTGACGAAAAATGTCAGGATGTGATATCATTCAACAGAACAAAGAATGGTATTTATCCTCCTATTGGATGGTAGTGCATGAACAATAAACTTCTGGCAATTGCTTTTACGGCGGGGACGGTTTGCTTCGCATGCCGGCTTGCCGCCGAAGATCTGACGGTTGCGCGCGGCGAGACGTATGATTTGCCCGCAGACGCCGCTTATGAAACGGTTACGGTGAGCGGGACGCTCAATATTCCTGCCGGACTCACGTTGACGGCCGATACGCTCGAGCTGGGGCCGAACGCGGGTGATGAGGCCGTGGTGAACGTCCTCGGTTCGTCAAAGACAGGACTCAAGGTTACGCAGGCGGTGAATGTGGGGTCGAACGGCGGGAGAGGACAGATAGTAGCCCTCTCGCCCGATGCGACGCACAATACGGGATATGACGCTCTGGCGGTAGTTGATTTTTTAAAGCTCTACATTTGCGAAAACGCGGCGGTCTCGCCGTCGGGGTTTGTCGATTTTCTCAAACTTGGCCCCGGCAGCGTCGATTTCCGCACGATGTACAACTATTCAGGTGCACCCGCCCGGGTTCTGGTCGGTAACGGCTGTATCGGCTTTACGCAGAACTGGGGTCATCCCATGTTTGTCGGCGATTTTCAGGTCGAGTCGTTTGATGGCGGGGATATCCGTTTCGGCTGTAACTACGGTCAGCGCAATCTGAATCATACCGGCACTTTCACCGTCAAAGGAAACGGACGTGATGTCTATTTCTGCCGCTATACCGATGCCGATACGCAGTACTTCTCCTTCAATGACGGTCTTGTCTGGGATTCGGTACGCGATATTGTTCTGGTAGAGCGGCATCCGGTGAAAACCAATGCCGACAATCTTTTGCCGTATGGCCCGTCAGCCGGCGTTTTCCGCATTGATTCCGTAGTAACTGCGGCTCTCGATATCTTCTCCACGGTTCAATATCTCAATTCCTTTTCTTCCGCCCGGTCCATTACCGGCGATCCGACGCTTAACGGTTCGGCGGGAGGAAAAGTTTTTTTCGGAGAAGGCGATACCGATGGTTTTCTGAAAGGGCGTATCCACGGCGACGTCGGCGTGTTCAAGGTCGGAACCGGTGTTTTCAGCATTACGAACGAGGCCAAGGTTGGGACGATGACGGTCTCGAACGGAACGCTCAAGGTTGCGGCGCCCTTTGAGATTGAGGAATTGACGGTCGCTTCCGGTGCGACGCTTGAGATCGACGGCGTTACGCTTGCGCCTTCGTCCGGACGGGCTGTTGTGAGCGGACGACTCGTGCTCAGGAATGGCGGTCAGCTTAAGACGTTCCTTTCGTCGGAGGAAGACGGACGCCTCTCCGGGTATGCCAATTCAGGCGAATGGACAAAGGAAGGCGCGGGAATGTTGGTCATCGAAGACCCCTCCACGATGCCGTCGAATGTCCATGTCAAGGCGGGGACGGTGGCGTTCGCGTCGGAAGGGTGTAACTGCGACCTTTTCAAGTGGACGGTGACGGCATGGAACAATGTCGGCTACTACGATACAAAAGAGGGGGCCAAACATGATATGTTTTATCTTGGTGAATTGGCGTTTGTCGATCCGGACGGTATGCGCATCGGCATAAAAACCGTTTCGTCCGCGGCGATCGGAACGCGGCCGGAGGATCTGCAGCCGGGAACCGCCGCGTTCGCCGGCGGAACTGTTTTGATGGCGGAGGGCGGCAGCGGCAATGTCGGCAGCCTTTTCGACGCGAACCAATGGCCTCGCGTGGGCGTCGCTTCGCCGCTGGTGACGGACGAGGGCGGCGTGACGCTTTATGTGCGGCTGCCGGACGGATCTCCTGCCGTTTCAGCCATGAATTTCGCCGGCGCCTACGGCGGCTTTCCGAAATCATGGACGCTGAGCGGCAGCGTGGACGGCGGACTGACGTGGCAGGTTCTCAACAGCGTATCCGACTATGTCGTTCCGGTTCACGACAATACTTCCGAGGTCTGGATGGGCGCCGACAGCAAGAACATTATCGCTCCGGAGGTGCCGAAAACGTTTCTTTTACATACCGCAGACCCTGCCTTTGCGTCGCCCGGCGTCAAAAATATGCCCGCGGTGATGCGTGTTCGCGTCGACGCCGGGGCTGTCCTCGATTTCACGAACGTGACCGGCGGACAGACGGTGGATGCGTTGACGCTCGACGCTTCCGGCGGCGGCACGATTCGCAATGCGCGCTTTGCCGAGTCAGGAACGATCTTTCTGACGGGCGCGGACATGGAGGCGTCCGGCGGTGAATTGGCCGTTGCGCTTTCGCTTGAGAAGTGCGCTCTTGAGAACAATCTCGCGGCATGGACCGTCATCGTCAATGGGCTTGAGATTCCGGCCGGCGAATATCGCATCCGCTACCGAGGCGGTAAGCTGACTCTCTCCAGACGCGGTTTGACCATTTTGTTGAAATGAGGCTTGCGGGCATGGTGTTTTTGGCTTTTGTCGCGTTTGCGGCGCAGGCCTCGTTGACCGGAATCGTCTGGGAGCCGCTCGGCGAACCGGGCTGCGGGGGAGCTATCGTCTCGCTCGGCGTTTCGCCGCACAATCCGCAACATCTGCTTTCTGGCGGCGATATGCTGGGCACGGCCGTCTCCTTCGATGCCGGCGAATCATGGAAGCCGGGAATGGGACTGCCTTCCTACGAGATGGCGACGCCGACCTTCCATCCGCAGAGGACCAACGAAATCTGGATCGGTTCGTGCATGGGACCGTTTCTGAGCCGCGACGGAGGACGGACCTGGCAATGGCGCCGCTCGGGGATGCCGAAACCGTGCGGTTACCGATATTCGGCGATGATTGAGAAGGTTCTGGTCGTTCCCGGCAACCCCGAGCGTCTGCTGGCGTTCGGCGGCAGTTCGCGGCGGTGGGGAAGGGGCGCGTCCATGGGTGCGGTCTGGATCAGCGAAAACGGCGGCGATCGGTGGCGGCGCGCCGGCACCGTCACGGCTGAGGGTTTTACGACCAATTCCGTCAAGGGAGCGAATATCGTCAAGGCATGGTGGAGCGCCGAACGGAAAGCATGGGTCAATGTTTTCGCCGAGGGCGCGGGCTGGTTCTCGTCGACGGACGGAGGTGTGACGTGGCGGCGGCGCAAGATCTCCGGCTTGCCCGGCGATGTGACCGGCGTGACTACGCATCCGACGGATCCGCGCATCGTCTGGGCGGTCGTCGCCGCACGTGGAAAAGGTGGCGGCGGACTGGTGCCTGGATCGATCTGGCGCAGTTCCGACGCCGGCAGGACGTTCAGTCCCGGCGATACGGGCATCGTCAAGACGGAGGATCGCGATTCGAATCGGGTGACGCATTTTTCGGAAGTCGAAGTTTCTTCCGCTTGTCCGGAGCGGCTGTACGTAAGCGACCTAGGTTGGCGTTCCAATGCAATATGGGTGAGCGACGACGGCGGAATGTCGTGGCGGAAAGGGTGTGATAAAGGGACCGTCGAGACGGCGTGCTATGCCGGTCCCGGGTGCAGAATTTCCGCTTCGCCGACAGAGCCGGACGTGGCGTACGCCTATAATTCCGAATACGTCCTCAAGACGACGGACGCGGGACGCACCTGGCATGACGCGACATCTTCCCGTCCCGCCGCATCCCCCGCCGGATATTGGCGCGGCCGCGGATGGAACGGATGGTGTTCTCGCGGCATAGTTTTCAATCCCTACCGGCGCGGGCAGGCGGTGGTGCAGGCTATGGATGCCGGGCGCGGCTGGCTCTCTGACGACGGGCTCAGGAGCTGGCGGTATGCGCATGCCGGCGTAAGCCCCTGGTGCGGCGGCGTCGGGGCGGCGTTTGGCCGCGACGGGAGCATCTATCTGACTACGGGGCAGGGCGGCGGCAACAACGGCATCGTTTTCAGCCATGACGGCGGGAAAACCTGGAGCGGTCGGTCGGGCGCGGCGTATGGGCTGCCGGAACGCGGCGCAGGGGTGTACGGCGGCGTGTGGACCGATCCCGGCGACGGGAGATGCGCCTTCGCGCTTTGCGGAGGAAAAAGGTATGTGACGCGGGACGGCGGAAACTCGTGGACGGGCGAGAAAATCGACCGGTACGGGGAGTTCGCCGCGGATCCGACTACGCCGGGGAGGTTTTACGTCAAGAGCGCGCACGGAGTCTTCGAAACGCGCGACTGGAAGGAGTTCCGGTTTCTCGGACTTCCCGGCGCCGCTGAAGGACGGATAGCATGCGATGTTCGTGGCCGCGTACTTGTCTGTCGGGGGCGGACGGGAGAGGCGAAGACGCGCGGGCTGTGGCGTTACGATCCCGCAAGCGGGCAATGGATGCGCCTTATGGAGAATCCGCTCGTATCGGCGGTCGCCGCGGACCCGTTCGATCCGACGCGGCTTTTGCTGACGACGTCCGACAATCCGTATCACGATTTCGCCGGTGCAAACGGCGTTTTTGCGAGCGCGGACGACGGACGGACGTGGCAGGAAGCGAACGAGGGTCTGCATGTGCGGCGCCTTACGTGTGTGGCGTTCGATCCGTTCGATGGCGAAACGGTAGTCGCGGGAACTCTCGGCGGTGGTTTCGTGAAGGCTCTTTGGCCGCGCCTGCCGCCACGCTCCGCCGTTGGAAAGCGTGGGGACTGCGTCGTTCATAATTGAAACTTCTTAAACCGAAGAGCGATAAAGTTGCAAAAAGTTAGGAGAGAGGGGTAATTTATGGCAAATATTCCAAGGTTTTGATTTGACAGTAACCTTACGTTTATGATATCTTACAAGGCAACCGAAAGAAAGGTTGCTGTCTGCTCAATTGGGTAGCAGTGCAAATAAGAATGATTCTGTGGCTATGCAACGTCCAAGACTCATTGTTTTAATCGTTGCATATAGAAAGATCGTCAAAAAAATGAAATTTTTCGATAAACCGTACGGCAAGATCTTGATTTTATCGGTGTTTTCGCTTGTTTTCACCTGCTTCGCAGATGTTTGCATAGACGGCGGCACGTGCGGATCGTCTTCGAGATGCAGTTTTGGCGGAGATGCCCGAGTCTCCGACGGAATGTTTGTCGCTCCGGTTGGAGGCGGGATCGTTCTTTCCGATACCGGAGATTATGTCTTTGCGGACAAAGGTTTCACAATGTCGACGACGGTGCGCATCCGCAGGCCGGAGAGTCGCGCGGCCAACGAGGGCGTGATGCTCTTTTCCAAGGGAGACGAATGGCTTTTCGGCCGCAGCGCTCTCGGAGAGCTCGTTTTTCTGTTTCGTGATGAAAACCGTCAATTTCAGCGGCTTTCCGGCGGCAAGACGCCCCCCGATGGACAATGGGCGCATTACGCCGTGCGGGTGGCGCGGGTGAGCCGCCCCGAGAAAGGCGAAATCGGGTGGGCGCTTAATATATTCGTCAACGGAGAACTGATGCTTGGCAGGGAGTTTTTGCATAAGAAGGCTTTGAATACGCATGACGATGTCCGCTTTGGTCTCGGACCCGACCACGCGAAATGGTATTTCTGCGGTGATATGTCCGCCGTCAGGATGTGGCGCAGAGAACTTACCGACGATGAAATCGAGAAAGACGCACTGTCGAGCGGCAAGGTCAAAATCGCCGGCGGAGCCAAGTGTGAATTGACGTCCGAATTCAAAGCTTCGCTCGAAAAACTCTCCGGTGACGATGCCGGATGGCTGCGCAGATCGCTGAGTCGGGCCGCGGAAGGAGGTGCCGATCAGAAGATTCTCTCGGCTGCGGCCGTTTCCGGAGGCGCAGGGGTGTGGGAAGTTGTTGAGTTTCCCCGCTCCAAGGCGCTGCTGCTGCTCAAAGGTTTCGGCAGAAGTTTTCCGCTCGCCGGATTTCTCGACCGTCGGACTGGGCGGGAGGTGTTCGGCCGGCGCACTCTGGGCTGGCAGCTTGAGACGGGAACCCATACGGATGCGGAAAACCATTTCAGTTCCGATGAAGGCTGGGAACGGCGGGTGAAGCGCACGGCGAACGGCTTCAATGCCGGTTGGCGGCGCGACGGTCTGACGGTCAAGCTGAACGTTGTTCTTTCCGACGGTCGGATCGAAAGCCGTATCCGCGTCGACAATTCCGACGATGCGCTCGTGCTGCGCAACGTACGCTGGCCGATGGCGAGCTTTGCGCGCCTGCCCGGCGACGACCGGTTGATTCTCCCGTTCATGAACGGAGTCGAGCAGCCTAATCCGGTGGAGACTACAAGTGAAATCGCCAAGCACGACGGTGTGTATCCGTCGAGCTCCATGGGACTGCAGATGGGCGCGTATTACAACGGTGTAAGCGGAGTTTATTATGCGCACGAGGATCCGACCGCCTCCGCTAAACGCATCTGCGCACAGGGCCGTCGCGGGGGAATCGATGTATTCTTCTCTCAGAACGTCGCCATCGACCATGGCGCGAGCGGTGGCAATTCATACAGTCAGCCCGGCGCCGGGGTCATTGAAATCTTTGCCGGCGACTGGTTTGATGCCGGTCAGATATACAAGCGCTTTCTTGCCGCCAAAGCCCCCTGGTGGGTCGCGGAACTGCCGCGCAAGGAGACGCCGCAGTGGTTCCGTGAAAACTGCGTCTGCACCGAACTTGTCATCTACAACCGGACCGGGCGGACCGAAAAACACAGGCGCCGCGAGATTCTGCGCATGCGTGAAACTTTCGAGCTGCCGGTTCTCGCTCATACCAGATATTACGTCAATCACGACAAGACCGGTTTCTGGCCTCATTTCACGCCGGATCCGGACAGGATGCGCTATTTGAACGAATTGCGCAGTCACGGCGTGCGCGTCGTGGGCTACACCGATGACCGGCTATGGTGCACAAAAGACGGTCCCGGCCGGAAGTCGGATTGGATGTATTCTACTCACGGCAAAAAACTGCGCATTGTCCGCGAAGACGGTTCGGTTCCGCGCGAGGTTTACGGCTCGTGCGGCACGGTGAGCGACGACAGCCGTTTCGTCTGCGAGGTGATGTGCCCGTCGGCGCAGGGGTGGCGGCAGTGGCTTACGAAAGAATGCGAGAAAATCGCGCGGAACGCCGGCCTTGACGGCATCTATCACGATCAGATTATGGCATGCGCTCCGGTCATGTGCTGCGATCCGGCGCACGGACACGTGAAAAACGATCCGCAGGCGTGGGTCAACGGAGGTTACGTTCCTTATCTTAAGGAGATGCGCAGCCGGGTGTCGGCGATCAATCCTGAAACGGTGCATCTTTCCGAAGACGGGGTTGAAGTCTACTGTAAGGGGCAGCTGGACGCCTGCCTCAACTGGCGCTGGTGCTATGAAATGGTTCCGCTTTTCACTTCGCTTTACGCCGGGCGCTACCAGTTTTACGGCAGAACTATGGGCGACGGCGTGCGCAAGCCGTCCCAGCGCGGCGGGTTTTTTGCAAAAATGGCCGAGGAGCTCGTATGGGGCGAGCAGCTCGGAACATTCCTGAAGCTGGGGCAGGAGGATAAGGTTGACGATATGGAGACGATGATCTTCGTCAAGAAAATGGCCCACTTGAGAAAGGCGCTGCTGCCGTATTTCAACGAGAGCGAATTTCTGCGTCCGCCGCGATTCCGCAAGCGCGTTCCCCGCGTCGAATATGTCTGGAACCGCGCATACGGCACGGGGAAGGTGACGACCGACCACGTGCGGGCCTCGGCCTGGAAGCGGCAGCGTGACGGAGCGCTTATGGCGGTGTTCGTGAACAGCGAGAACAAACCCATTGAGGTGGAGCCGGTTCTGCCCGACTTTGATAACGCTGTTGTCATGGTCGCCGGCGCTTCCCCCGTCAGCGTCAGGAACGGAGATTTCAGACTGAAACTGCCCGAACGCGGCTTCGCGGTCGTCATTTCCGGCGGAGAC
>JAEIGA010015932.1_pt1 | contig 11442 bp, 10 predicted proteins | sample 9270691 | NCBI WGS metagenome assembly JAEIGA01 (sample SAMN17057246, study PRJNA624740) | gut metagenome | biome: biome; isolation source: fecal sample | host: Bos grunniens | place: China: Xizang | collected 2019
CGATCCTCCAACGTATTTAGCTATAACAACTGCCGCATCATTCGCACTTCTAAGAAGTAAAGCTACCAATAATTCATATAACGTAATAACTTCATTTTCATTTAAATAAACGGCACTACCTACAATAGTATGAATTTCTTCACCAACCGTAACAACATGATCTAAATCCATATATTTATGAGCAACATAAAAAGTCATAAGTTTAGAAATAGAGGCAACACTTTGAGTAGAATAATAATCTTTTCCTTCTAAGATTCTTTTACTATCTTTTTCAATAACTATATAACTTTTAGCATAATATTCCTCAGCTTTAACTTCTTTAACATTTATAAATAAAATCATTAAACATAATAAAAAAAAGAAAAGTTTTTTCATTAATCTCACCTTTCTAATTCTATGATTTATTGCTTTTAATTATTATTAATTATATATTATTTGTATAATCTAAATAATATTCTATTTAGAATATAATTATAAAATATATGTAATACTAAATATGGAGGAATCAATATATGAAAATTAAAGATATAAAAGCTAGAGAAATTTTAGACTCAAGAGGAAATCCTACAGTTGAGGTAGAAGTAATTCTTGAAGATAATTCAATCGGTGTTGCTAGTGTACCTAGTGGTGCATCTACTGGTGTTTATGAAGCTCATGAACTAAGAGATAAAGACTTAAATAGATATTTAGGAAAAGGTGTAACAAAAGCAGTTAATAACGTAATTAGAGAAATTAAACCATATTTATTAAATAAAGAAGCTAATCAAGTTGAAATTGATAATTTACTAATCAAATTAGATGGCACACCTTCAAAAAGTAGACTTGGTGCAAATGCTATTTTAGCTACTTCTTTAGCACTACTTAAAGCAAATGCAATTTCAAAAAAAGAAACATTATATAATCACATTGGAGGAATAAGTCCTAAATCATTACCAACTCCAATGATGAATATTATTAATGGAGGAGCTCACGCTAATAATAACGTTGATATTCAAGAATTTATGATTGTACCTATTCTAAATACATCTATTAAAGAAAAAATAAGAATGTGTGCAGAAGTTTTCCACTCATTAAAAGCAGTATTAAAAGATCATAATATTTCTTTTAGTGGTGTCGGAGATGAAGGTGGATATGCTCCTGCTTTAAATAATGATGAAGAAGCGCTTGATTTAATTGTTAAAGCTATCGAAAGAGCAAACTATAAAGTTAAAAAAGACTTCATGATTGCTTTAGATATAGCAAGTAGTGAATGGTATAATGAAAAAGATGATAACTACACTTTAACTAAAAGTAATAAAACATATACTAAAGAAGAATTAATTAATTATTATGACTATTTAATTAATAAATACCCTATTATTTCTATTGAAGACCCTCTAGGAGAAAACGATATTGAAGGATGGAAATTAATTACTAATAGATTATCTAATAAAGTTATGTTAGTAGGTGATGATTTATTTGTAACTAATAAAGAAAGATTAAAAATGGGTATTAAAGAAAACTTAGGTAATGTAATTTTAATTAAATATAATCAAATTGGCACTTTAACAGAAACATTAGAAACAATTAAATTAGCAAAAGAAAATGGTTATAAAACAATTATATCTCATAGATCTGGTGAAACAGATGATACAACAATCAGTGATTTAGCAGTTGCAACATCTTCTCCTTTTATTAAAACTGGTGCACCAAGTAGAATGGAAAGAGTTAGTAAATATAATCGTTTAATGAGAATCGAAGAAGAACTTAATGACAACATCTAGTTGTCATTTTTATATTCATAATGTGTTGATTTTATGCGTATAATATATTAAAATGAAGACGAGGTGAAAAATATGGCAAAAGTTAGTACAAATATCAGCTTGGATCCTGAATTAAAAGAAAAAGCTATTAAATTATTTTCTAATTTTGGTTTAGATTTATCTACTGCTATTACACTTTTTCTTTCTCAATCTGTAAGAGAAGAAAAAATACCATTTGAAATTAGGATGAATATTCCTAACCAAGAAACTATAGAAGCTTTAAAAGAAAAAGAAGCAATGAAAGATAAAAAGAAGTATAAACGTTATGATTCATTCGAGGAGATAATAAAGGAGATTAAATAATGTTAAAAATAGTTCGGTCGAATAGATTTATGAAAGATTTAAAACTTGCTTTAAAACGTGGTTATGATTTAAATGAATTATCTAAAGTTGTTAATTTACTAGCAAATAGAAAAACTTTACCAATTAAATACAAAGATCATGCATTAAGCGGTGATTATTCGAATTTTAGAGAATGTCATATTAAACCGGATTGGCTTTTAATTTATCATATTGATAATGAAGAACTTGAATTATTTTTATTAAGAACAGGTACGCATTCTGATTTATTTTAATGTCGTATAACATCAAAAAACCAGTTACCAAGAACAGTAACTGGTCTTTTTTATATTTTCTTCATTCTTATAAAACGTGGATGATAAATATCTCCATCATCATTATTTAAATTATTACCATTTTCATTTAAGTTATAAGTAATAATATATTCATCCTTACTAGATAATACTGGATGCATTTTTGCATTATAAAATGATACGCCACTATTAAAAAGTTTATCAGGAGCAGCATAAACTACTTTTGAATTAATGAAGTCTCCATAAGGAGTATCACTAAGCGCAACACATATTTCATTACCTATTGTATCTTTTTGATAAGTTAATAAATACTTTTTATAATATTCACTATTTTCATCATTAATTTGAACTACACTCATTTCACAAGAAACTCTATCAATTAATGGCTTAACTTTAGTAATATCATTAACCCATCCTTCACTTGATAAATATTCATAAGATTCAAAATTAGTAAAGTTTTCTTGTTTAACTCTAGAAACAATTAAAGGTCGAGATATTTTACTATTTCTATCATCCATATATCCATAATTATAAATATAACCATCCGGATTAATTACACCAGCTTCACTTGTGTTTTCAAATATAGCACTTCCAAAAATAATATCTAATTTCCCGTCTTTAGAAAAATATGAAAGTTTATTAGTATTTTCATCTTTAATAACAACCTTAGAATTTAAATCAACTTTATTATCTATAATATCAAACATCGCTAAATCAACACCCTTTTGAGAAAATCCTAAAACGCCTTCTTTAGCTATATAATGACAAAATACATAATATTTATTACCTAACACTAAAGAATCTCCAAGCCAATAATAACAATCTTTCGATGATCTATTTTCATCTTTAATCGCCTTTATTATTGTTGATTCATCCGTATAAAACTCAATATTCCCATTTTCTAAATTAGCAAAAGTATGATTTCTAAAAGTATAGTTTTTTCGATCTTTAGAAATAGGGTCTACTTCTCCAACATAAGTATCACTAAAATTAAACATGACTGAATAAGTATGTCCAATACTTTGATTACCATCTAGATTCGTAGTAAAGATACCATCCGCACCAGTCCAACCACTATATCTAGATAACATTCCTGTTAATTCCATATGAGGCTCACTTACTCTTCCATTTCCATTAATAAATCTAACTTCACTTAATCCATAAGTTTTACCACCATAATTAGATAAAAATTCAAACTTAATAAATTGAGCATTAACATTATCTATTTCTATAATATTACTTACTTTTTCATTATTACTTCCACTTGCTTTATTTAAAGTTACTTCCTTTAATAAACTATAATCTTTTCCATTTAAGGAATAAGATATTTTTAAATCTTTAACACCTTTATTTAAATTATTTTCTTCATTATAATTCCATATCCCTATTTTTCCTATTGGATAATTACCATTTAAATTAAAAGTAAATTCTTTTAAAGGTGATTCCATCATAAAATATTCATTATTAGATGAAGTAGCATCTAAACTAAACACATCACTCATTCCACTTCCATCAATCATATAATAATTTTTCTTTGGAATATATTTCTTTTCTTCTTTTAATAAAGACGCTGGTATTAAACTATTTTCTTTTAATTCATCTTTATATTGATATAATCTAATTTCACTTAGACCATAATAAATTCCACCATAATTAGATAAAAATTTAATTTTTATATATTTAGTATTTAAGCCCTTAAAATCAAAATATTCTTTATCATCAATAAATGAAGCACCTTCATCATTTTTTCCTTCATATTGACTTAAAATGTGGGTTTTATCATCAAACTTAGTAAATGTATGACCATCCGAAGAATATTCAACTTCAAACTCTTTTACACTACAATCAATCTTTGAAAAATTATTAAAATTATAAATATATAAACGACCAATTGACATACTATTAGGTAAGGTTAAAATAATGAAATTTTCTTCTCTATTAGCTTGGGTAATAAACATATTTTTTCTTGGTTCATTAGAAGTATGTTTATGTAAATAACTTTGACTTCCAAGCATACCACTATCATTAATTATGTTATTTACATCATATAAATAAGACGATGCAAAAACACTTATATTATCAATATATTGACCTACTTCTTTACTTTCTTTTAAAGTAGCATTAACTTCACCTTTTATATTAACTTCATCTTTAGATTGAAAAACTTTATTATTAGAGGCTGAACTACTATTAACACTTGAAGTACTATCTACTTTTTGACATGCTAAAAGAGTTAATAACATAAACGATAAACTAATAACATTTTTTAATTTCATCATTAATATCCTCCAATCTAACTTTAATAAATCTAGGACGATAAATATCTAAATTTTTATGTTCTTCATTTACTAATGTATTAACATTATAAGTTATAATTAATTCTTCTTCATTTGATAAAGCACTTTGAATTTTAGAGTTATAACAAATAATATTTTCTTTATGTTCTAAACATTCATATAAATAAATTTCTTTATCATACGGTTTAAATAAATCATCAATCACTAATAAATAGATATCTTTTCCTATACTATTTTTAGTATAAGCCATATAGAATTTATCTTTAATTTTTATTATTTTACTTTCTGCAGCAAAATATTCTTTTAAAATCATTAAGTTATCTTTTGATTTAGAAAAAACACCATCTTTGTTTAAATATTCATATTCTCTATTAATTAATGATTTTGTTCTTGCCAATATTAATTTTTTATTATATCCATCATTAATATATCCAAAGATTAAGTAATATTCCCCTTCTTTAATTAAAGCGATTCCTAAAACAATATTATCTATTTCATAATTACTTATTTCATATGTTTTATAATTTATTTTGTTATAACAAGGTAGATCTAATTCTATTAAATCGATTGCTTTAATTTCAAAAATTTTATTAGAAAAAATATCATTATACATTCTTAAAGCATAAATATATAATTTATCATTTTCAATAATTCCATCTTCTAACCAATAATATCCTTGTTTAGGAATAAAGACACTTTTTAAAGGATTATTTGGATAAATAAAATTAATATTATTTAATTTAATATCACTAATAGCTAAAGAATTATTAATTAAATCAAATGTTAATCTTTCATCTAAATCATTACTATCTCCAATAAAAGTATCGGAGAAATACATTAGTATCTCTCCGTTATAATTATATGTATATATACCATCCGCGCCGCTCCAACCATGATATCTTTTAAATTTATTATCGATATCACTTAAGCGAATAGAATTAATCATTTGATGTATCTTTTAAATTTAAGAAACGAGGATGATAAATTGAATAATCTAATTTATTTTGCTTCATAGACATATCATTACAGTTATAACTTACTAAGATATCTTTTGGTCTAGATAAATGTAAGTGTGCTTTTGCATTATATGTATATGTTGTTCCTACATTATAATTACTTACTTCTTCAGTTAGATAGATAACACGTGGTTTAGTAAATGGTCCATGCACTGTTTCACCGATTGAATATGCTACTTTGTCTCCAGTTGAATCATATTGGAATACTGCTAAATATTTCCCTTTATTTTCTCCTTCAACAATTTTTTGAACGCTCATTTCACAAGAAATATGTTCAAGTAATGAGCACGCTTTATTCATATCGTTAACCCAGTTTTCACCATCATAATATTCTAAATTATTTAAGTCTTCTAATTCATCGAATTTAATTCTTGCTACTATCATATGTCTTAAGAATTTCTTTCTTTCATTATAATATCCATAGAAGTAACAATATTCATCTTCTTTATGAATGGCAATTGGTAACATATACTCTTTATCATTTTCTAATAAATAAAGAGGGACTTCTCTCATCTTAACATTTCTATAATCAACTTTACCATCAACTATATCCATTTTAATATGAGCTACACCATTCATTTTAAATTCAAAACCTTCAATTCCATTTAATTCTTCTTCAATAATTCCAGGATAAATATGAAGTGCATTATCTTTAATAATACCGTCTTGTAACCAATACCAGATATTTGCATATTTATTAAAGAATTCAGTATTTGAAGTAGTTTCTACATCATGTAATAAACCTTTTTCTTGATAGAAATAAACTTTCTTTAATCCTACGATTTTGTCTTTAATAGTTTCTCTTCCTTCTTGATGTTTATTAGAAGGAATAACAAATTTAATATAACGAGCATCAAAAGTGAATTTATAAATATTTAATGGTCTTTCTTTTGAATAATCATATAAATTTAAATGTCTAATAATTTGATAATTAATACCATCTAAAGACGTATATAGATCAATAGTTTTAACTCCACGTTTAGTAGTGCTTACACCATATTCAGGATCATCATGATAGTTCTCAATTGCAATTTTATTAATTGTATGTAATCCTTTAATATCAAATGTAATTTCAATATCTTTATCAAAGTCCATTTCAGAAATAAATGGTTTTAAGTCAATATCTCCTAAATATTGTGTTAAGTTCTTAGCTAAATATCCTACTTTAGACATTTCTTTATTTGGTTCGAATAATGATTCATAAGCTCCTAATTCATTACGCGCTATTTCAAATTCAACTTCTCCTTTATGATAATAACCTAAAGTATTATTAACCATTGCAGTAGGTTCAATTCGGTTTCCTTCATCATTAACTTGTCCACAGAAAGTATCACCAAAAACAAATAATGTCTTATCTTTTATTTGATTATAATTTTCTTCTCTTTCTAAGTTAAATGAATAAATACCATCTGCACCTGTCCAACCATGTCTATTTATGAAATTTTGTTCAAATTCAGTATTTTTAATAGCAACATAACCTAAACCCATATAAATAGTTACTTCTTGATCTACATCAGATGTAATCTTAATATAGCGAGCAGTTTCATCGTTAAAAGAATCTTTAACATCTACATTAAAGTAATTTTTATTGTCATATGATAATTCAACTTTTATATTTCCAACATAGTCAATTTTTCCAAGTGGAAGTATACATTTTAAATCAATAATTTTATATCTATTGGCATTTAATTCACATTTAAATAATATTTCGTTATGTTTAATCATAGTCTTATCTCCTTAAAGGATTTCTTCTAATTTCCCTTTAATTATATTTGTAATAATAGTATACCCATATGTATTTACATGTAATCCTTCAACTGTATAATCTAATTGAATATTACCATTTTTATCTTGTAAAGAAGAGTTAACGTCTAAATAATTAACGCCTTCAATAGTCTTTAATAATTCATTTAATTCTAATATTTTATTATTATCTTTTATACCTACTGATAGCTTATCAATTTTTGGATTCTCTTCTTTTGATATTGGATATAGTGATTCTAAAATTATTTTTGTGTTAGGACAATTTTCTTTAATATTTTTTATAATTAATTTTATATTATTAAAAATTGTATTAACATCAGCATTTTCTACTAATTGGAAGTCATTAATTCCAATTAAAAGCACTACTACTTTTGGGTCTAAATCATAAATAGATTCTTTCATTCTATTTAATAATCCTATAGTAGTATCTCCACCAATTCCACGATTATAAACATTATAATCTTTAAAGTATTCATAAACATTATAGTTTTCAGTTAAGGAATCTCCTACAAAAACGATTCCTTCTTTTTTTACTTCTTTATTATAAATTTTAAAATCATTTACTCTTTTTTCATAACCGCCTTTAAGCATCATTGAAAATAATTCATCGCAGGCGTTTTTTCTTTCTAACTCAATTTTCTTTTTTAAATTCAAATTATTAACGATAATATATGCTATTAATATAATTACAAGTACACTTAATATAATAATTGTTTCAATCATTATTTTAATTCCTTAGCTTTTAAAGCACTACCTATATAAGCTTCATATTTTTTTTCAATATATTTGATATTTAAAGAAATATTTTTTAAGTTTTTTAATAAATAATTTTTATAAAGTGTATCTGCATTACCTAATGAACCAATGATTGAAAAATAAACTTCTTCATTTTTAAAATCTAATTGATTATATACTGATTTAATCATAAGTAAGATTTCATCAACAGCATTAATAATTATTTTTTGAGCATATTTATCTAATTGATGTCTTGTAACAACTCTTGAAAGTGAAGCAATTTGTGTTCTATTTGCATTAATAAAATAACTTGCTAATGATGCATAATCATAACAGTTTGTTACTTTCTTTAAGTCTAATGAAAACTCTGTTTCTTCATAACGATAATCAATAACTCTAGCAAGATGTTGAAGTGCCTTATAACCTAAGTCATAACTACTTCCAGCATCTCCTTCTTGATAACAATATCCACCTGCTCTAGCAACTTTATCTTTATTTTTACCAAAGCAAACTGAACCTGTACCAGCAATTATCATTAAACCATCTAAGCCACCTAAGCTTCCATATAAAGCATTAACAACATCGTTACCAGCATCTACTTTTGTAGTTTCTTTACAAATAGGAAGTTCTCTAACAATATCAATTACTTCTTTAATTTGATTGTCATTAGCAATACCACCTAAACCTACAAAGACACTATCAACTTTATAATTAAAACCTTTTGTTCCTTCTATAAAAACTTCTTTAACCGTGCTTAAAGAAACAGTGTCTAAGGAAGAGGCACCTTGTTCATTAAAATATATTAATTCGTTATTTTCATCAATGATAGCGAAAGCGGTTTTAGTACCTCCACCATCAATTCCTAAATAATATTTTTTATCTAACATAAGCCTTAATCACTCCACATTTTTGGTTTTCATTTAGTGGGCGAATATAATATTCTTTAATATGTTCTGGAATAATAAATGTTTCAGCATAATGAACAATAAATGGATCAAATTCATTATTAATTGGTTCAATTACAGCAGCTTCACCTTCTACTAGGTTATTCATATTTACTGAACCCATTGTATTCATTTTAATTCTTTCATTAAAGAAATATCTTCTTGTTTCAATAAATTCTCTTTCGTGTAAACCAGTTTTAGTAGAACCGTCTTCCATTTCCACAAAATTATTCACTAAATTATTTTTTACCCATGTTGTATCACGGTCAAATTGAATTACATGTTGTCCATGATTAATATGAACTGGTCTAGGTAAACCATCTAATCCTAATCTATCCCAATCCCATAATTTAAATGTGAAAATATAAGGTGTTGCAGAAATTTCTAATACCATGGCATTTCTTCCTGAACAGTGAATTGTTCCTGCTGGAATTAAGAAGTGGTCATGTTTTTTTGCAGGGAATTTATTAATGTATTTTTCATCATTAAATGATTCTAAACCTTGTTGTGCTCTATTTAAATCATTAATTAATTCTTCTTTATTAATTCCTTCTTTAACACCTAAATATACTACTGCATCATCTAAAGCATCAAGAATATAATATGATTCATCTTGTGTATAATGCATACCAAATTTATCTTGAATATATTCAGTTAAAGGATGTACTTGTAATGATAAGTTTCCACCATCAATTGTATCTAAGAAGTCAAAACGAATTGGGAATTCTGTACCGAATCTAGCATGAACTTTATGTCCTAATAAATTAATAGGTTCAAAGAAAACAACGTTAATTGCAGGCACTTCTACTTTAATTCCATCAAAGTTTAAATAAATGCTATTTTCTTCTGGTACACCATCAAATGACCATGCATAGTTACTTTCTTTTGGATCTAGATTACATACTTCTTTCATCCATTGTCCACCCCATACTCCTGGATCAAAGTATGGTACTAATCTAAATGGAGATGTACTTACTTTATTTAAACCTGTAAATAAAGCATCTTTAGAAATCATTTTTGGATCATTTTCTACGTTTGTATCAATATAAAAATCACAAGTTTTTAAAACTTTCTTCTTTAATCTATCTGCAGTTCTCCATTCAATAAAGAAACCTCTTTTATATTTTTTAAGTCTATCTTCATTTGGATTATCACATAACCAGTTAGACATTCCTTTACGGTATCTTAATTGGATTTCCCATCTTGCCATATCAAAATACACTAAAGAATCATGGTTAACTAAACTAGCACCAAAACCATACACTAAAACTTTTTCTTCATTTTTTAATGTTTCATTTAATTCATTGATTTTATCCATTTTATAAAAGTCTTCAATAACAAAGTGAGACATTACACCAAAAACTCTATCATCAGTTAGATTTCTTTTAATCATTGCATCGATTTCATTTATTGGTAATGCATAATCCTCGATATTAATAACTTTTTTTACATTTAATTTAGTAATTAAATTTTCTAAAACTTCTTTATTATTTACTCCTGGATAAAATTCTAAAGCAATAATATTTTTGTTTTGAATATGATTATTTAATTCATTAGCGATTTCACTATATCCTCTAATAGCTTTGTGATTTTCTATTTTTGTTGATGGGTATTTGTCATATTGTGACTTAAAATTCAGATATTTCATATTGATAACCTCTCCATATATATTTTAAAATTAATGATTCAATATAAATCATTAAACCGAAAATGATAAAGATAAATGCAAAACTAACATATATTACTAAATATACTGATAATATTGCAAATATAATAAATAGAATAGAAATATAAATATATTTATGTGCAAATGCAAAACTTAAATATAATAATTCTAATTTTTTACCATTAAATTTAGCGATGACTGGATATAAAAATGAAGAAACTAGGAGTATTTCAAGCACTACTAGGCCAAGTACTGCAAAACAAATAAGTTTAATTTCGCTTGATCCAATTGTATTAATCATAAGAATATTTAGATATGTCGCTATACCTAATAAAAATAATACAATATTGAATACGATTGTTTGTTTGAAGTTATTTTTTAAGTGTTTGAAGTAGTTTCTTATATAGTAACCGGAATCATCTGTTTTTAAATCTAAAAAAGTAGCATAAAGAGCACTTAAAGCAGTTCCGGTGCATAGTGAAAGTGATAACACTGAGGTTAATATAAATAATATATTTAAGATGATTGTATTACCTATGATGTTAACGTACTTTACTATTGCCTTCATGCTACTTTTCCTTTTTATAATTTTAATTTAATAAGTTTTTAAACTATTTTTTCTTTC
>JAEIGA010015933.1_pt1 | contig 11441 bp, 5 predicted proteins | sample 9270691 | NCBI WGS metagenome assembly JAEIGA01 (sample SAMN17057246, study PRJNA624740) | gut metagenome | biome: biome; isolation source: fecal sample | host: Bos grunniens | place: China: Xizang | collected 2019
TTTATTTGTTAGAAAAAATTAAATAATAAGGGAGATAAGGGCATAATTGATGGTACTTTTGTGCATAAAACTTGATTTTTTTTTATATTGACCTGCTAATATATTTATGATAAAATAAGCTCATAACAAATATAAAAACTAAAGGAGACTATTATAATGAAGAAATTTTTATCATTAGTGTTGGCGTTTGGAATGATGGCGTCGATGGGGGCTTGCGGGTACGACGAAGAACCAATAACGCAAGGCGGGAGCTCTACCGTAGAAAGCGTCTATAACGTACCCGGTAAAAATAAAACGGAATTGAAGGTGGTGAACTTTCACGGCGGTGTTGGTTCAGTATGGATTGACGAGGCGGCTGAACGTTTTGCAGAATTAAAACAAAACGAACACTATGCTTCTGGGAAAACAGGTCTTTATATCAATATCGTTAAGACGATGGCGACCAACACCTCTCAAATGGCAAATTCTGCGTACTCGATATATTTCGACGAGCGTTTTTCCGACGTTAACGCTTTAGCGCAAGCAGGTTTGTTGTTGCCAATTACGGATATCGTAAAAGACGAAACGCGCGTCGGCGGTACGCTTGAAAGCAAACTTTTCGAGCAAGTCAAAGGTTCGCTTAAAGGGAATGACGGAGAATACTACGGATTACCGCATTATGAATTTTACGGTGGGCTTTCCTATAATAAAAAGGTATTTGATCAAGAAGCTGCATATTTTGCGGCACCAGAAGCGGAGGATAAGTACGAATATGCTTCGAGTAAATACGGTTCGGCGTATATGGTAAACGATTTAGAAACGAAGAAATCAAAAGGACCTGACGGAGAATACGGCACGAATGACGATGGTTTCCCTTGTTCTTTGGAAGAAATGATCATTTTGATGGATTATTTTAAAATGCGAACGGAATACGCGCCTATAATTCTTTCGGGGAACTGCTTAAACTACGTAAATTATACTATTGCTGGTTTATGGGCAGCTCTTGCGGGAAAAGAACAAATGCAGAATTATTATAACTGTACCGGTGAAATTGAAGTAATCGACTACGACAATAATGGCGGATTCAGTAATGAAAATCTCTTTCCCGGTATAGATTACATCAAAAAGCCGTATACCAAAAAAGTGACGATGACGGAAGATACGGGGTATCTCGGAAACGATATGGTGGCGAAATATTATGCCCTCGCAATGCTTGAAATTATTGAAAAGGAAGATTTCTATTCAAAAGATACTGATATCCCTACGAGAAGTCATTACGACGCGCAAAAAAATTTGTATTACGACGGAGCAGGTCAATATGAAAAGTCTGCAATGTTAGTGGAGGCAAGCTATTGGTATACTGAAAGTAAAATTAATGGCGGGTTTAACGATTATAGCATCGTGACGGGTAAAAATCCCGACGATTTGGATTTGCACATGTTGCCGTTGCCGACCAATTACTATACGGAAGGAGCAACGGGCAGAGAAGAGTGCTTGTTAGATATTGGGCAAACCTTTGCAATGATTAACGGCAATATTAAAAATAACGAAGAATTAAAACGCGCCGCAAAAGAATTTTTGACTTTCTTATATAGCGAAGACGAGTTGCAAAGATTCACCGCTTCCACAGGTATGTCGAGAGCAATTTCTTACGAGCTTACCAAAGAACAAAAGGAAAATATCAACCCGTTCTATTTAGAGCTTTTAGATAAGAGGGATAACGTAGTGTATTATTCTGGTGTGACCGATGCGTTTAAAAAGGCAAAGACTTCTCTTCGGATTGAATTGGCGGGACCTGTATTAATGCCTAATGGAAAAGAAAGCCCGTTCGGATATTTACAAGACGGGTCGGGTACGAAATACGTAATGGGAGAATTGAGAATAACCGCTAAGGAGTGGGACGGAATTTATTAAGCAAAAAGCGTTTTTAAAAAGGACTCTGTTGTGTTTTGGGTAATGTCCAAGCGCGACAGAGTTCTAAAAAACAAAATAAGTTTAACAAAAAGGCAATAGCCTAACAGGATTAGTTTATGGAAAATAATGTTTTAGAAAATACGAAAAAAGTAAAGAAGAAAAAATTGGTTTCTTTGCAATCGCAACGCAAGATTTTTTACATAACGATGTTTGCGCTGCCTAGCATACAATTCGCTATATTTTATATCTATGTAAATTTCAACTCAATTATATTTGCATTCCAATCATATACCCCTAATTTAAACGGTTTAGGCTATGATGTGAAATTTGCGTTTTTTGATAATTTCAAAACGGCGTGGGATAAGATTATGTCCGCCGACGGCTGGGATATGATTCTAAACTCTTTGCAACTATATGCTTGGAATTTGCTATTTGTAATGCCGACGGCTTTGCTGTTTAGTTATTATATTTCTAAGGAATATAAATTTTCGGGATTTTTCCGAGTGATTTTGTATCTTCCTACCATTGTTTCTACTTTAATTATGGCGCTTTTGTATAAATATATCGTGACGGATGTGTATGGATGTTTGACAGGCGATAAGGTTGGACTTTTAGGGGGCCCGGATACTGATAAAATTTATTATACGGTGCTCTTTTTTAATATATGGATAGCTTACGGCTCGAACGTTATGCTGTATACGGGAGCTATGAGTAATATTGATACGTCTATTTTGGAAGCTTGTAAATTAGACGGAGCAAATACTATTCAAGAATTTATATATATTTATTTGCCCTTAATCTTCCCTACGATTACTACCTTTATTTTAACGGGAATTGCGGGAATATTTACTAATCAAATGGCAATGTACCATATTTTTGGTTCAAATGTACCAAGCTTTGACGTCTTTGGGTATTTCTTCTATCGACAAACTGCAGGAAATCCGACGTTATTCGCTTCCGCTAAGAAAATGAGTTTGCCCGAGCTTTCTGCGTTAGGCTTAATCATTACGGCGGTAATTGCGCCGATTACCTTGTTAGTGCGTAAGGGATTGGAAAAAATAGGCCCGACTTCGGATTAAAGGAGATAGATGCTATGAAAAAGGATAAAACGAAAGTGGCTAAAAAGCCCATTAAGTTTAATATTGTAATCGTTCTTTTATTTACGGTGTTGATGCTGTATGCTCTTTCTATTATCGTGGTGTTGCTGTGGGGATTTTTAACTACTTTGAAAGACCCTATTGACTTTCGGGATTTTGGAAACGTTTTGGGCTTGCCAGATATGAAATGGTCGGCGAATGAAGTGAAGTTTTACAACTACGTAGATATGATAGAGCGTGGATTTAAAGTGAGAATCAACGATAAATCCTATTATTCGGGTATATTCGGGGCGGTTTCTTTACCTGAAAAAACCGTTTATTTCCCGGAATTATTATTGAACACGATTGTTTATGCTGTGGTGGGCGCATTATTAAATGCCTTTACGGCGATGACCGCAGGATACCTTTGCGCCAAGTTCAAATATAAATACAGTTCGATCGTTTATTCGACGATTCTTATTACAATGGTTGTTCCCATCGTTGGTTCAACTCCTTCTATGTTGAAAGTTTTATACGATTTAGGGTTATTCAGTTCGTATCTTGGCATGATTATAATGAATATAAATATCGGCGGAATGTATTTCTTGGTATTTTTCGCCTTTATGAAAGGCTTGTCAAATACATTTATAGAAGCCGCAGAAATCGACGGGGCGTCGCAATTTAAAATTTTTACGCAAATTATTATCCCTTTGTCTTCAAAGATTATCTTTACGGTATTTTTGTTGCAATTTATTACTTATTGGAATGATTATCAAACTCCGTTGGTATATTATCCTACGTTGCCGACCTTAGCGTATGCCGTGCAGCAAAACGAGGCGGGAACGCAGGGCGGTACGAGATATAATTCCGTTCCCTTGAAGGTGACGGCTTGCTTTATTATAGCGATTCCTATCTTAATCATTTTTATTTCTTTGAATAAGGTAATTTTAGGTAGCTTGTCGCTGGGCGGGGTTAAAGAATAATAAATTTTACCTTTAATCTATATAAAAGGTAAAATTTTAGCGAAAAAAGGGTAATATTGTAGTTTGCTTTAAGCTAACTAAATTAAGCAATATTATATAAGTGAGTTATGAAAAAAACGAAAAAATTTTTAATTAGTATATGCACAGCTCTGTGTTTACTTAGCGTACTATTTGCAGGTATTTCCTTAATCAAGGTCGAACAACAAAGGGCGTTTGCAACGACGGCTACGTTGACTCTTGACTTAGATTCGGTGTATTACGTGGGAGATTCTATGGAAATTCCCGAAACAGCGGAAATTGATGTTGGGGGAACAAAGATTACGGGGAACAACGCAAAACTTATTATGCCCGACGGTGTTGTATACGGATGCGGTTCTTATACTCTTTCTAAAAAAGGCACGTATACCGTAATTTACTACGGAACCAACGGGCAAGAAACTGTTTCGGCAAGTGCGAGCTTTTTGGTAAGTGGCTATAACTGGGAAACGAACGGTAGCGAAGCCTACTACGGTCCGTTTACTCGTGGTAAATCAGAAGGGGTTATTGTTGACCTTGCCGATGGGGACGTATTCAGGTTGAATACGGTTAAAGACATCAGCGGTTTAAGCGAATTGGATATTTGTAAAATAAATCCTGATGTCCGTCCCGAAAAGACGGGTACTCCTACGGCGGCACTGATAATCGTACGGGTCGTTGATGCGTATGACCCTGATACGTTTGTAGAATTTTATTTATGGTCAGGGGACTCAGGGTTATTTTACTTTGGTTGCGGAGCAAGCCATCAACCGCTCGTTGGGCTTGAACTTAAAGCAAGCGGAACTATGTATAACGGTCAAATATATAAAGTTCATACGATGTCGAGATATGCAACGTCAGCCGTTTACGGTGCGTGGGTTAACGGATTGGAAACTTCACATGGGTTAGCGAACAATGGCGGTATGACGTATACTTGGGATTTGACGAATAATCAAGTATGGGTTAAAAATAGGCTCGTAAACGATTTAGATGCTCCTGAAATTTATAACGAAAATATATTTGAAGGATTTTCTTCTAATTACGTATATGCGGAAGTGCAATGCTACGGATATTCCAAATCATCTATTAATATTGAAATTGAATCCCTGCTTGGTTTTAAGGGCGAAGATTTAATCAAAAAACCCTCGCAAGACGGGATTGCTCCGATTGTGACGGTAGATGCTGAAATGACGGACGAAAACGGCGTATACGTCGTCAAAGGAGAGGAATATTTCATTCCGCAAAACGTTAGCGTGAGCGACGTAAATCATAACGGTACTGTTTCAAAAAAAGTATATTATAATTACGGTACAACAGAAGAAGTGGAGGTTTACGTTGAAGACGGAAAATTTAAGCCGACCTTTACAGGCTTATATACGGTAGAATATAAAGCAATAGACTCTTACGGCAACGAAGGAGTATTCCTTCTTCCGTTGAACGTTGTTGAAGCCGACGCTGCGATTGCTTATAAGGAAGAGAAACTTGACGGTATGTACGTAGCTTCTAAGGTACACGTGCCGAAAATTACAGGGATAGGCGTCAATAAAGAAGTGCAAGTAAAAGTTGACGTCACGAATCCAAAAGGTCAAACGAAAACTTTAAATGAAAGTTATGAATACATAGTGGAATATTTAGGTGATCATACGATTACGTATACTTTTACGGATAACGTATATACAAAAACGTTTAGCTATACGGTAAACGCAGAAGATAACGGGTTGGCGTTATTTAACGATACGCCCAAATTGCCTGCTTACTTTATCAAAGACGCTACGTATTTGTTTGATAAATATATGGCATATACTTTGGGGAAGGATGGATTAGTTCCCAATGAAACAGTGATGCAAATTTCCGTAGACGGTAGCGCATTTACGGACTTTGATATTACGAAACCTTACAAAGTGACTGCAACGAAAGATATTCAAATTCAATATAAATATAACGAATTGAAAACGGAAGTGTTTACCATTCCTGTGGTAGATTTAGATTATGCTGGAACAAGAAAATATGAAAAATATTTTCAAGGTACGTATGACCGAGTGACGAGTGATCCGGTTGCCATCAGTTATTTTTTCGACGGAAAGGAAAGTGAAGGGAAAATGACGTTTGTCAACACGCTTTCGCTTGAAAATTTCTATTTTGGCTTTGGAACGGCAGAAGGACAAGATAATTTTGATATATTGACGTTGACGCTGACCGATTATTCTAATGCGGATAACCAAATTATCATTTCTTACCAAAATCTTGCGGAAGAAGGAAAGATGATATATTCCGTAAAACAATGGAAAAACAAAGAATTGATAGTCGACAATTCGGCGGAAATCGAAAATGAAATGACAGCAGTATCTTTAGCGGTTTTTCAAAAACAAGGCTTTTTGAGGAATAGCTTTGGCGCAAAATCCTTCCAAATAGAACGCTTTGAAAATGATTGTGCTATATTTACCATAAACGTTTCAGGCATTGACGGTGAAACTCGGTTAGACGTAAAAAAGATTAACAATCAAAATATGAATAACCGTATCAAAGAGCAGGGTGCGCAAATTAAGTACTTTGCAGCTGAAGGCGTATTCGAAGTGGGGGACAGTTTCGTAATTCAACCTGCTATAATTACTAATGTGTTTAATATTGCGCTTAAAACGGATATTCAGCTAACAGTCAAAGAACCGACGACGAATGCTCAAGAATCGAAGATTGTCTCTTCGAAAGACGGCAAAAAGTTAGAAAAAGTTAATGGTAGTGAAGCTTATGAAATTGTATTGAGCAAAGCTGGAAATTATAGAGTTATTTATGTTTATAGCTGTGAAACGAAAACTGGCGTAAAAACAGAAGAAGTTTCTTTTATTATCAGCGTCGTAGACAAAACTGCTCCAAAACTGAGCTTTAAAGGTGGTTTGAACGAACAAAGCGTAATAAAGGTAAAGTTGAATACCCTTTATCGCCTTGCTACTTATACCGTAAGTGATAATGAAACGGCAGTTGACAAATTAAAACACGGAATTAACATACACAATAATGTCGGACTCGTCGTTGCAAACAACGTAGAAACTTTTGTGTTTAGAAAGGCGGGATATTATACCGTGAGAGCTTGGTGTATGGACTCGTATGGTAATATGACGGCGGTATATTATAACGTATTGGCAGAATGAGGTGAAAAAAATGAAAAAAAGAAGAGTATCAATTTTATTGTCTATCCTAATGAGTTTTTCTTTCCTTGCAAGCTGTGTCGGTAATAAGCAAAACGGACAAAACAATTCCGATTCGGCGGTAGTGGTAGACGACGTACAACGTTATCCTTATGAAGGGATACATATTATGACGGCAACGGAAAGGGAAGATTATATCGTACAAAACGGACAGACGCAATATAAGCTTGTTTTACCCGAAGTACAAGATGAATATTTAACGATTGCAAAAAATGATTTTATTTCCTTTTTCAAGCAAGCAACGGGGATTACAATGGACGTAATAGTAGAATCCGGTGAAGGCTTGACCCATTCCACGACGGAAAAATATATTTCCATTGGAAATACGAAAATGTTCCAAAGCGCTGACATTGATATGAAAAAAGATGTTTTGGAATCGCAAGGCGTAAGAATAGTCACCAAAGACAACACGATTTACGTAAACGGCGGTGCGCAAGGCGGCGCATTATATGCAACGTATGATTTATTGCAAATTTTATTAAATTATGAAATTTATTCAGAAGATTGTTGGGTTATTGATGAAAACGTCAAAAACTTGAAAATGCGTCAATTTGACGTTATCGACGTACCCGACGTAGAAATGCGCGCTAACTTTTGGGGGGCTATTACTAAAAATACGGAAAATATTGCTTATCGTTTCCGTATGCCGAAAGAATATTACGACGCTCTTATGCCTATTGGCGACGTGGATAGCGGAGAAAAAACCTACACGATTCATAATTCACTGGAAGTTGTGTCGAAAAAATCAGGCGTAGCAGAAGATAAATGGTATTCTCTTAGCGGAAGTCAGCTTTGCTATACGGCAAGGGGCGATAAAGAAAGTTATCAAAGAATGGTCGCGCAAGCGGCGAAAGTCATTACGAGATGTCTTCAAATTTATTCGCCAAAAGAATTCCCCGACTACACCTATTGTGCTTTCACTATGGAAGATAATTTCGGGAATTGTACTTGTGAGTCTTGCGGAGCCGCTAAGAAAAAGTACGGGACAGATTCGGGCGCAGTACTCGTATTTTGCAACGACGTTATGAAATTAGTTGCCGAATGGCAGGAAAAACCTGAAAATGCAGAGTATAAACGGGAAAATTTCCGTTTAACGTTCTTTGCGTATCAAAGTTTCGTTGATGCACCTGCTCATTATGATGAAGAAAAGAAAACTTATGTGATGAACCATCCTGATTTAGCAATACGTGATGACGTAGGCGTATTCTTAGCACTTTTACCTGGTTTTCAAGGTGCAGAAAATATCTATCACGAAACCAATGACGCAGCGAGAGAAATTTGTTTAAAATGGTTTGCTGTAGCGAAGAATCTTTATATGTGGACGTATAATGCCAATTTTGGAGGCTCTTATTTAGAATATAACAGTTATTTGAATGTTTTCAATTCAGAAGGCTATCAATTCCTTGCAAACGGAAATTTAGCAATGCTTGCAAATCAAGGGCAATATACCAGTATGAATTATACGGGATTTCAAGGCCTTAAGCCTTTCTTGGATTATAAGTTGCAATGGCAAAGTAATTTAGATTCTGATCAATTAATCGACGATTGGTTCCAAGCAATGTATAAAGAGGCTGCGCCGATTATGAAACAGTTATTTGTGGAAGAACAAGCGCACCATTACTATATGGTGCGAGAATCGGGTGCTTATCAGAAAGGAACTAACAATGATGATCCTTTTGAGAAAGACTATTGGCCTATTAATTTGTTGACAAGATGGTTGGGGTTGATAGAGGAAGCTAAAACGGTTGTAAAAGAAAAATACGAGATAGGGAATCCTTCGTTATATGCAAATTTGAAGGAACATATTGATATGGAATGGGTTTCCCCTGCATATTTCTTATTGTTGTATTATAATGCTACCAACGCCGACCCTCATTTAATCAAAACTACGAAAGACTATTTTCAAACTGACATCGCTAAATTAGCACCGTACAGTGTTGCTAATAATAACGGGATGTTAAAAGATTGGTTAGAAAGCTTGTCTTAAGGAGATTATTCACAATGAAAAAAAAATCTTTACTTTTGTTTCTTTTAAGTGTATGTAGTATGTTTACCCTTTTCGGTTGCGATTCTTGCAATGAACAGAGTTCGGTCGGGAACGGTAATATCGGCTCTATTGTTGGAAACCAACAAAATCCTTTTTTATCCTTAACGAAAACGGAACTTAATGACTTTGTTGTGGGGGATAGCCAAATTATTTTTGCTGACTTCGCTGAGATTGAAGGGGTGAATTTGGAATGGGAAATTTCAAACGCTACCGCTTCTGAAAGCGATAAGATCGTTGAAATGGAAGTTTTGAACAAGTATTCTTGTAAATTGACGGCTATGCGAGAGGGAGAGGTGACCCTTACGGCGACTTACGGTACGCTCAAACAGACTTGCAAGGTCAAGGTTTCTTTAAATAATTTATATCCTTCTTTGGAATTTGAAAGCGATAGGACGGATGTTATAAATATTTTCCCTAACAGTAAGTTGGATTTATCCGCTTACGTTGCGTTTAACGGAAAAAAATTTGACGACGCGGATATCAATTATACGGTAGCCGATCCGACTTTTGGTTCTATTGACGAAGAAAAACAAGTCTTTACCTCTTTAAATAAATTAGGGAAAACTACGATAACGGTGCAAGCGAATTGGCGTAGCGTGGATTCCGAATTGTTAACTCGCACGATAACAGTACAAGTAGTTGCGCCTAAAACAGTGATCTTAAAGGATTCTCAAGGAAAAAATCTTCAAAAAATGCATTTATATACGGTAGGATCTTTTGAAGGAAATACCTATAAAAACGAGCAAGAAATTTCGGCAATACTTATTCAGGAAGCAAATGTTGACGTTAAAGAGTATAGCCTTGAAATCACTGATAGCGTGGCAGGTGATGGAAGCGATACACCTGTGGCGATTTGGGATTCTGAGAATAAAAAAGTTGTTGCCAATGCGTATGGTAAGGCAAAATTAACAGTTTCCTTTATGTCTTTGGCAAACAGCGAGCGGTTTTCGTACTCTTTTGACATTACGGTCGAAAGACCTGTGGCAGAGTATAAAAACTCTATTCAAAACTTTTCTTGGTTAATAGGCACTCTTCCTGTGGATACGATTTTTGACGGCGGATCTACGGAGATTATCAACGCCGAACAAGACGGCAGAGCATTGTCGATCGTTGATAATAAAATTATTGGCGTGCAAGCAAAGGATCATACGCAAATAAGCCGTGAAACAGTGACGGTCTATAACGATAAGGTAGGATATATTTTACAGTTAGAAACCTACGCTATGGCAATTGATTCGGCAGAGGAATTTCAGGCGTATTTAGATAGTGGGGAAACTCGCACTATCACGGGATATTTTGAGCTGAAAAAAGATATAACTATTGAAACGGCGTGGTCCAATAGAGCGGCAAAGCTGACGTTCGGCGGTGTGTTGGATGGAAACGGACATACCTTAACCGTGCCTATGCGCTCTAATGGGGTGTTCGGTACGCTCACGGGCAAATTGCAAAATCTTCATTTGCACGTGACGGAAGTGAAGGGAAAAGGTGTGGAAAAAGCTACCACCGTAATCGCGCAATCAGTGGAGAACAAAGCGTTAGTCAAAGACGTATACTTGACGATTGATTTGGCAGAAAACGCAATATTCCCTAATTCGTTCAGCTTATTTGGGTCAAGTGATAATTCTTTCCAAATGACGAATTTCGTGGCGGATTTAGGCGATAAATTGCCTGTGGACGGTTATACCGCGAACGATCCTAGATATTACAAGTATTATGGTTTATTATTTGGATATATAAGCGGAATTAGCGAAAGTAAAAAAAATGAAAGCAACTATAATAACGTGTATATTATTTCTTCGGGCTTAAAAGAGCTTGTTGCTCGTCACGATAAGGCAGAAGGGACTGTAGATAATTGTAATATTTATGCTGGAAACGATACGGAATTATTTGAAGCGCATACTCCGAAATCTGGTGAAAGTAAATATCAAATCAGCACGATTAAACGCTATAATACGTATGAGGCTTTCGTAAAATCGGATAATACGTATGAGAACTTTACTACAAGATATTGGGAAATCATCAATAACGGTTTGTATTGGAAAGGTGAATATGAACAAGGCGTGAAAGTCGTAGCAAAGGACGAAGCGGACGTAGAAATTGAAGAATACGAATTAAAAGAATTGACTGACAAAGTTAAGGTTTCTATGATTGACGGATACGGCAATGCGCTTGAAATCGCCGAGTATACTATCGAAAATAACGACGGAACTCTTAAAATGGAAAA
>JAEIGA010015934.1_pt1 | contig 11441 bp, 15 predicted proteins | sample 9270691 | NCBI WGS metagenome assembly JAEIGA01 (sample SAMN17057246, study PRJNA624740) | gut metagenome | biome: biome; isolation source: fecal sample | host: Bos grunniens | place: China: Xizang | collected 2019
CGCCGGTTTCGAGGTTCTTAACGAATCCTCCGGTTTCTGTGATTAACATACACATAACTCCTTCCTTTTGTATGCATTTATTATACTACGTATTTTAATCCGTGTCAAGGATAAATACGCAATATTTTGGATTATCTGACGCCTAATTTACGCATTCTGCGATTAAACGCCTTGAGGTCATCGTATTCCTCATAATTGAATTCACCGTAATCAAAGCCGTCGAGTACGTCATCCAAGTCATCGGTTTCGCCGCGGACATCGACATACTTACCGTCACGATACAAGCAGCAATGCATTAAGCACAACCGGTTGATTTCGTAACTGTATTCTGTCAAAGCGATGCATTTATCGCCGGGCTGATAGTGTTCATTTAGCCAATCGTCACAGCATCCGTGTAAATAGATGATTTCATCGTCATGCTCTTCTTCCCAGTCTTCCAGGTCTAAGCCGTCACACCATTCCATGTTTGTCTCCTTTCGTATGTTGGTGTAAAAATAATCCCCGCCAGCCGAGTGGCGGACGGGGATTGTGGTTGGATGTATTATTGCTGCTCAGCCTTCAGCTCTTTGATGACATCGCCAGCCAACTCATGCAGGTCGCGATATTCAATCTTGATGCCGTGAAAACCAAGAATGTAGTTTGCATGCTCAAGTGCTCTTTCTGCCTCAGAGGGGCAGCTTGTAGCACAAATATATGCATGCTCAAATGGTAGATTGCCTTCCATTTCGGCTAAATAAGCGCTAACGTAGGACTGAATCTGGCGTACGCCTGCGACAGTGAGTGCACCTAATTTCACTTCGTACAGAATCTTATCGGTGAAATCCAGGATATCACTCTTCTCGTCGGTGATGCCAGGTACGCGGGGTTGATGCTCCACATTATGTCCCATCTTTGCAAGCTTACTTGCCCATGCTTTAGTCACCTTGAGCTCTTTTAAACCGGAGTTCAGCTCGCGGTTGATGATGTAGCTAAGATTGGGGACCAAACCGTAGGTCAAATCCAATAGCCGATTGTAGTCCGGGGAAGACTGAACAAAACCGGTTTTAGCAACACAGGTCTTGGGGCCCTGGGAGGCGCGGTCCAGTCTCATATTGACAATACCGACCATACCATTCAGTGCGGGGTGAGTGCCGCGTTCGAGGCACAAAGTGGAGGTGCGACCGATATACCGCCAATTGATAAAGAAATAAATACCTTGGCTCACCTGGTTCTTCTTGAGATAACCCAGACGAGTGCGTGCTGCGGTTACATTACCGAACCAATAATCCACCGGGAACTCGCCATCACCGTCAAAAGACGGAAAATAGCTCACTCCTTCGGTCTTACGCTTCACACCCAAGGTCGGGTCTACTGCGTAAAAAGACTTCATGGTCCAAGCAAGAGGCTTAACGGCATAAACCTCCTTCTTCGCCTTATCTACGGCGGTTACGGTGATTTTATAGCCATACTCCTTCATTCTTCGACCGTGCACCAAGCCGATGGTTTCAACCAGGCATTCAACCAGGGTGAAGAAATTCTGCACGCTACCAGCACCAGTGTACTCACCCCAGCGCTTATTGTCTGCTTGCAGGAACTTGTAATCCAAATCAAAACGCACTTCGGTGCCGCGCTTGAGACCAGGAATACACTTATGCTTTTCGACCTTAACCCTTTCAACGATAGGACCGCGCACAATATAAGCGGTTCCGTTACCCAGGTCTGTCATCAAAACATGATTGCTGGTGATAATGGAGCAGTTTTTGAGACCAAAATTATGGTCATTGCCGGCAGTTTCGGCTGCAGTAGTGTCGCCCAAAGATAATGCTGCTTTAATGTTTTTGATGCCGGTGCCATTGTCGCGGATGCGAATGCTGACAGTCTTACCTTCGTTGTTTTCGATGTACACCTGGATATGACCTTTGATGCCATACTTTACGATGTTGGATGCGTCATTATCAATGTACTCCATCACAACTTCGGAGCAACGGCCGTAATGACCGCACAGCTCTTCTAAAACGCTTTCCATGCAAATGGGGTTATCTGCTTCAAAAATCTCCTCAGGGGTCAGGTCTGTGCTGGTGGTTGCCTCATACATTTTTTCAGTGTTCTTAGGTGCCATTGTCTTTCTTTCCTTTCAGTGTTAAAAATTTTTAGTATAATATGGAAACAACGAACAACACTATACCGTTTCTCGGGTATAGCGGCGAGGGGTGCTATGCCAAAGGGCATAGGTTTTGATATAGACAATTTCTCATGTCGACTTATCAATACAATTTAATAAAGCCATATTCATACATACAATAAAAGCCGGCTGCATCGCAGCCGGCTTCTTATTCCTTCTTGAGAAATTCTTTCATCCATTTACTTAATTTACGTTGATTGATGGGTTCATTTGCATCGTGCGTGGCAAACGTAAACAACTTTCTGTGGTCGTCTGTATAAATTGTCCACATATACCCTTTCTGGGTTAACGTTCGGTGGATACCGGTGAGTGTTTGTCCCTCCCCACGGTATTTAGTGCCGTTGAATACAAATGAACATTGATTATATCGGTGGTCGTTAAAGGTTTGGGTAAGTTCTGTGACTCTGTACTGACGGCGGTATTTGAATAGACACATAAGCAGCCTCCTTACTTCAAGCCGGAGAGCTTGCACATGTTGTCGATTTCTTTGATGAGGTCATCCTGAGGTACGCCGGTGGATTCACCAACAATCTCACCTTCCTGCAAGAGATAAATATTGAAATGTCTCTTGTATGAATTTCCGCAAGTACCGGTTACTTCAATGCGATGCCCATCCGCTGTTTCCTTGTACAGACAATCATCACCAAATTGGTATTCGCTTCCTAATACGGCTTGTACGCCTGCCCAAGATGTGTTTTCAGTGGTCATGGAACTTATCCTCCTTTCCGTTATATTTGTATTATGACTGCGGGTGCAGCCTAAGCGTTTCATAGAAAGTATGCCATATTGCACAAAACCGGTCCACAAACTTTAAAGCATCACTATTGATGATGTATAAACCTTTGTGTATGTCCGTCAGAAACGAAATGTATGATTTGTTTTCAGTATTAACATCTAATTTGTGATATATTGTGTATATCTAATTTGTGATGTATTAAGACACCACCTCGTTAGTGCAAGGCTGGTTTTCACATCTATTATGTGATGTCATATACGCATTCTTCTCGTGGACATGCTTTGGCGAGTTGTGTATTTTTGTTATGATAACATTGTACGGCTTCAAAAATTGTCAGCATTTCTGTCAATGTGCACAATTTACAAGAAATGGATTGTGATTCTTGCAAACTTTTTATTAAAAATGAGCAAAAGGACTTGATTTTATCAACATTGTGATGTATAATATATATGGGTCAAATTAAGGCTATCTGTCTTAATTATAAAGATGCAAGCGGAATGTACAAAACCAGTAATACCAATGGTTTGAGCTGCTTGTGTTTGTATAATAAAAAGCATATTATACTTATATATTAATATGCCGCGGACGTTTCGGCTGCGGCATCCCGTTCCCTACTTTTGTAGGATATGTCATAAACGTTGTTTCGCAAAGGAGGAATATGCATGAGTAAGTTTATGATGTTGGTCGGTGTTAGCGGATGTGGAAAGTCTACCATTGCTGCCGAATTGGCTAAAGATGGGACTGTAATCTACTCCTCTGATGCCATGAGAGAGGAAATGTGGGGTAATGCTGAAGACCAGCAGCAGCCTGGCGTTATCTTTGATGAATTGAATAAGCGTACGATTGCATCGCTTAAGGCTGGTATTGACGTAATTTATGATGCTACCAATTTGAGCGCTAAGCGCCGCGCTTCCCTGTTGCGTCACATTGAACGTAATGTGCCTGGCACAAGTATGGAATGTCATTTGGTGGTTGCTGAACCTCAGCGTTGCCTTGATAATCAGCTTTTGCGTGCACGTCAGGTGCCTGAGTATGCAGTACGCCGTCAGTTGACTTCCTTCCAGTTGCCTACTATGGATGAAGGCTGGACCAAGCCCATCTATGTACATAACCCCTTCTATCGTGAAGGACTTTTGGATGAAATGACCAAAGCTATGGTGGGCGTCTCCCAGAAGGGACCTTGGCATCAGGAGACCCTGGATGCGCACAACGTTCTGGTCGAAGCTCATGCAAAGGCTATGGGGTACTCCCCTATTGTGGTTGAAATGGCAAAATACCATGATATTGGTAAGCCCTTTACTCGTAGCGTTGGCGAAGATGGCAAAACGCATTTCTTCGGACACGCTAATGTTGGAGCTTACTCTTATCTGTGCGCTATGGCGCCCACCGGCGAACTCGCGCATGACGTATGGTACCGTGCAATGATGATTGCACACCACATGGACTTCATGGGCAACGTAAATCACGATAAGCTGCGTGAGCAGTTGGGTGATAAGCTTTACGAGGACCTTGTACAGTTGCATCACGCTGATGAGTTTGGTGCAGTCCGCGCTGAGCATGCTCAGATGCACGTTCTGGACTTCATCAATACCTTCTATGACTGGGAACTTCGCTTGAAGTTGTCGCCTTTCTGCTGTAACATCAAAAAGGACGGCGAGTACGTTCTTTTGCAGTATCAGCAGTTGAACAGCGACTTTTCTTCCCGGGTTGTACAGGAGTGTCGTGGCTCCATTTTCCGTAAGGACTCTTGTGCGAATTGGGCTTATGTCTGCCGCCCCTTTGATAAGTTCTTTAACTATGGTCAGTCCGAGGCGGCTACTGTAGATTGGAATACTGCACGAGTTTTGGAAAAGGTCGATGGCTCGATTATGAAGGTTTGGATGGATAAGGGCGAATGGCACTTGTCTACCAACGGTAATATCGATGCTTTCAGGGCGCCTGTTTCGGACCTTGGTTACAGCTACGGCGATGTTTTCAACCGCGCTTTGGGTCAGGACTTTTGTCTGCTTGGACTTTGGCTGGACCCTGAGTATACATATATGTTTGAGCTGACTTCTCCGGATACTCAGCTCGTCGTACCCTACCCCGATGGTGTGTGGTACTTGTCCCGCCGTCATACGCAGACCGGCGTAGAGCAGTTTGACCGTCCCAACTTGCCCGGTGTGAATCTCCCAAAGGAGTTCCACATGGACAAGTTTGAAGACGTGCTTGCTGTTGTGCAAGCTATGCCTAAGGAGGAAGAAGGCGTTGTTATCAATGACGCTAACGGCAATCGTATTAAGGTGAAGTCGCCTGAATACTTGCTTGCTTCCCATTTGGCAAACAACAAAATGGTATCCAACCGTAACCTGGTTGAATATATGAAGGAAGGCAAGATTGATGACTTCCTTGGTTATTGTCCTCAGTACACCTCTCGTGTTGACGGAATTCGCGAGAAAATCCGTGCGAAGTGTTCTGAACTGGATGATGCTTGGGAGCGTTATCATGATGCTGCAACTTCGATGTCCCGCAAGGATTTCGCGGCACTTGTGGCTGGCGAAAAGAAATGCAAACCGTATTTGTTTGCAAAGCTCGAACGTCCTGAACTGACTTCTGAGGATTACGTCATGAGTCAGCTTACACCTGCATTGATGCGTATGTTGGGGCTCAAAAACGATGAATTGGGCTTCAAGCCCCAAGTACCTATTGACGTAGATGAGGAGGAAAGATGAGCGAAAGTAAGGAACAAAAAGAAGCAAGAATCCGAGACGCCGCCCATAAAGCGGTCTCGGAGCTCTTGTCGGTAAGTGAGGCGCAATACGGCAAAGTAATTGCGGAGCAGTGCCATCGTGTTGCTGTTGAAATTGGTAATATGTTGGCGCCTCAGCTTTATGGAAACAGAGTGCACGGCGTTGGTAACGCAGTAAGCGTTTGCGTCCGGCACTGTAGTGAAGCCCTGTTCTGGCTTGACATGACCCAAGACAAGCCAGAGGATGTCGTTCAAGCTGTGGAAAATTTGCTGGCATGCCTCTCTACCCCAGTACTGTAAAGGAGACATAAGACATGCTAAACGAAGAGCAACTGGCACAGCGTCGTAATCGCGCAATGACATGTATTATGCTGTGTCTCGGTATTCTTCTGATGGTGTTATTCGTGACATCCTGCCAAGACAGTTTAACACCCCCGGAAGTTACCACACCCGCCGAATCTACGGAGGCTACGACGGAGCCCACAACCGTACCGACGGAACCGAGCAAGTTTGCCGGTTATACCGCAGTATTTGGCGAGAATTCCCTGCAATCTGCCTTGACCGGTGTAGAGTTTGAGACTCTGACGGAGCAAGACAAAGAAGCGATTAAAACTGTTATGCAAAATCTCGGTGGTACCGTCGAATTTGCCGAAGAGACCATCACGTTAACTTTGGAAGGACAGTCCGTAGTATTCTATTCTGACCTTTCGACCGTTCTCATCGATGCCGAAGGTAATGCCGGCGGCACTCGTTGGCTCGAGTCCAATCTATCCAAGCTTGTTACTCCTCTGTCTGAGAAGCAGCCTGCTATGTGCCTGACTAAGGCTGATAGCTTTGCCGCTAAGTATCAAGTAGACTCTGTGGATGTCTACAATACTTATTGCACTGATATGGAAAAACTTGGTTGGACTACACTTTCCAATACCGACATGATGTACACCGCTGAGCGCACCGTCGAGGAGATTGGTAAGTGCTCTTTGACTGTTTCGTTTGCTGATAACGTGCTCACCATTCTGGTGAAGGTTATCCCCGAAGAAACTCCCGAGGCGACGAACTAAGTCCACAGAACATTGTGCACAAAATCTGTGCACAATGTCTTACTTTAGACGATAATTTTACACAAGGAGAATGTTACATGGCAACTATTTGTTTATACGGAGCCGCAAGCGACCGTATTTCTGATGATTACCGCGATGATGTATTCGCGTTGGGCGCAGAAATGGGTAAGCGCGGTCATAAAATGATTTACGGCGCCGGTGCTACCGGCTTGATGGGTGCAGCAGCCCGAGGCATGGACAGCGTTGGCGGTCATGTGATTGGAGTGACCCCTCACTTCATGCACGAACTGGAGCCTGTGTATGATTGCACAGAGCTCATCAATACAGAGACTATGGCTGAGCGCAAGAACATCATGGAGAAGTATGGCGAAGCTTTTGTCATCGTTCCCGGCGGCATCGGCACCTTCGATGAGTTCTTCCAGGTGTTGACACTGAAGGAGCTGGGTCGTCTGGGCAAGAAGCCGATTGTTCTGTTTAACGTCGATGGCTATTACAACCCCTGGTTGATGCCATCCGTTATGGTTTCAAGCGCGGCTTTATTCGTCCTGGCGCCATGGAGCTGTTCCATGTGTGCGACACTCCAGCTGCAGTTCTTGATATCATCGAAAAAGAACTTACAATGTAACACGAAACCCCACCGGATTTCCGGTGGGGTTTTATTATTTACGCTGTTGTTTTTGCATTTCTGCGATGTGCATCAAGTGATGATACATCTCCTCGCCTACACACTCTTTTGCGTGTTCACACCATTGCACACAGCTCAAATTGTCGTTATATGCGACAAATCCGCATTTCTCGCATGGCATTTGGGTATCAATTGAGAACAGCTCTATTACGCTGCCACATTGCGGACAGATTTTCTCATGAATCGTTGGTGTGCGTGGCTTTCCCATACATCCTTCATGTATCATATGCATGCTCCTCTCATTAGAACACTTTACCTGTCAGTAACATCTGGATAAGTGCTGATGCGATAAGAAGTACACTTATCCAATTTAATGCGTATGCAATTTTCTTTTGTATCACAACTAATTCTGCATCCGACGCCCACTCAACGTGACCGTTGGAAGGGCGAACTAAAACATGGCGTTTACTTCCCTCTTCTACTAAACCCATTGTTTCGAGTGTAGCGGTACGCAATTCTCCATTGTGCATGAATTCAACATCGGCATAATATCTTAACGCTGGACTTGTTCCTAATTCGTTACGTGCGTATTTCTTATATGTTTTGACACATGTGGCTTGTATTCGTACACGTTGTTTGCTGTATCCCAGATACTTTTTGCAGATTATGTACCACGGTCCGCTAAACACCAGCAATAAGATGGAGCCAACAATCCGTCCCATGGGACTTTCAATCATAAAATCTATCATATATCGTCTTGCCTTTTCATCTTTTGATGCTTTTTTCTGTTTTTGAACGCATCTTTTGCCTTTTGATGCATATCGCGCAATACCTGCAACGTGTTTTGGTCATTAGGGAATAATTGTTTGAGCAAAGCTATGGCAATTGCTACGGTAACCAGCTTTTCAGGTGTAAACGGAAACCATAGAAACGCCATATACGCGCCGGATACCGCCATCATCCATTCGATGCCCAGCCAGGTTCCGATGCCTAACAGTATGTAAGACCATCCATTGGTCAGCATCCATCCAATACCAAGGCAAAGCAGCAATCGTGGATTTAGAAGAAATTGTACTATCTTCTTCAGTTTGTTTTTCATAAAACTTCTTCGATTTGATTCTCTGCTTTCTCAGGATTTTGCGTATCGCGCAATTGTTGCATCTCCTTCACGATATCAAGCACTTGGGACGGCATTTGTAAGCGACAATTTGAATACTGATAAATGGAATCAAGTCTACGGTTGTTAATCCATTCGGCTTTTGCAGTGACCATGCCGCATTTATGTGCGCCCATGAGTTCGTCATGTCCGCCATCTCCGACATACAGCATCTCGGTTGGTTTACCCATTTTCAAGTGTGCGATATGGTAAAGCCCCGCATCCGGTTTCACAATCCCAACCTCACACGAGAAGACTGTGTCATCAAAGTACTGTGCTAATGGTGATTCATGCCAATGCATAATATCTACCGGCGCTGCGTCGCTGATGACACAGAGTTTGCAGCCTGCTTCTTTCAGTTGTTTTAACATATCTAAAACTTCTTGTGGCGGGTTCATCAAGGCTTCTTTCATCTTTGCCTCGTAATAGCCGGCCATTTCGAAGATGCTGCCGTGCTCCATAATCCCGGGGGTTTGTGTTGCTAAACGCCAAATTGTTGTTTCAGCGTCAGGTAGCTTACCTAAATCGCCCAGGCGGTCTGTTTCGCGGTCAAAATACGGCTCTAAATAACCGCGGTCCACTTTGACTAATGTATCAAACAGGTCAAAGTAAATGGTTGGTTTAGACATCGTACATTCCTCCTTGTTGTATCCTCATTCTAAAGATGACAACTTTACCACCGGAATAAGATGAGACCATATTTCGCAATGTGTGTTAAAATCAAAACAACGATAATGAACCATCCAATCGCAACCATCGTTCGGTTAGATTTTGCGGCGGATACGGGATATATTTGCTCAGGCATTTCAGGGTTCACCAAACAATCAATTGCTTCATTAAGACAAACCTTTGGGGTGTTGTATTTTAGCTGTTGTTCGTACGACATTCCATTATAGAGATATTTGACCGTGGTGCGGTATGAGCCGCCAACATTCTTTCTTCGTCCAAAATCATATTCAGAATGTGTTACATAGGCGGTGACGGGCGTGTATTGCGCAATTTTCTTATCTTGCTGCTTGTAGTAGTAAATCAGATATGCCATTAAAGCAATAATAATTATCATAACTTTATCACACCTTGTTCAATCAACAAAATGACAACACCTGCAATTAAGGCTACAACACATCCAATGGACATTAACAAGGGTTCATGCTTTTGTCGTGCTAAAATAATGAACTCAGGGTTCTCGGGGTCACAGCAACAAGCATATTCCTCATTGATTTCTAATGCCTTGGTCATAGCTGCGGCTTCTTTTGTGTATGTGCGTCCGGCGTAATTATAAACAAATACCGGTCTGTATTTCTTTTCGTTTTTGCCGCAAGCACGTTCACATTCTGTACACATTGCTGTGACTGGAACCAAGTTTTTACGTCTTAGCCAAGTTTTTAATAACAACGGACATCCAATGAGCACCAATAATGCTCCCATTCCAACTGCTATCCAAATCATCTTGCATCCTCCTTATATTCGGATGAATGAATACATCCCGAAAAATATACATATCATCAATGAAATCCAAGGTTTCCACTTCTCCCCTGCCAATACGATTTGCTCTGGGTTTGCCGGATTAACAATGCATTTCACAGTCTCACCATCTTTTTTAGGAAACAAAGACCGCTCTTCTGTTTTGCTTTCGTATGCATAACCTTCATAGTAATATTGCATTACATGCTTGGCGCCATGTTTTGTGTAATCCGTCTTTTCTATGACGGTTGCATCAACAGGCTTATATTTAATGTATTTCAGCGCTTTATATAGTGATAATACACCTGCAATTACAAAAATAACCAGCGAAAACTCTGGTGAATATTTTGCTAATACCATTTTTCCTCCTTACGCCACAACTGGGCAGCCCTGTCGCTTGTGCATAAATTCACGAATAGCACAGTATTTATCCCAGTATGCAATGAGCCATGTCTCTTTGTGTTTGGGTAACGAAAATGCCATTGGAAACATATGCTTTGCGATAATATCCTTTGATACGTCGGTCAGTTCATATTTTTCTTCCGCTGCTTGTAAGGCTTGCTGTGGATGATAGAAGCACCAAATTTCTTCAAATTTCGTTACGTCGTAGTCTTTTTTATCGAACAATACGAAATCGTGTAACAAACCACCGATGGCTGCGCTTTTATAATCCCAATCATGACGGTATGCTTGCAAAAAACACAGGTATGACACATGCATGCAGTGCATTAAACGAGTTGTGTGTTTGTGATGTGCGTATGCAATAAGCTGCAACCATTCATTGTCTTTGATGTACTGGTCGACAATTTCGGCATATAATTGTTCTTCTTTTTCAGTGCCGGCAGGAACATCCAGGAAAGTTTGCTCCAAAATACTGCGCTCGTTTTGTGCGAGCCACTTCTGATATCCATATTTCAAACATAAATGTGTAGACAAGTGTTTCACGCTCCTTGCGATAATTATGACAAAGGACCACGAATCAATCGTGGTCCTGTGCTGCTTTCACAGTATTTTCCATCAACGCTAAGCGTGTCAGCAATCCTACTCCCCCGGGTACCGGAGAGACGTACTCACAGACATCCAGCAAATTCTGGTAATCACAATCGCCACAGAGTTTTCCTTCTGCATTGCGGTTGATACCTACATCAATTACAACTGGTCGCGTTTGCCCAATCAATCCGCGATACAACACCTTTTCTTTTCCAGCCGCGACGATGATGACATCGGCGTGTTGTGTATAAATCGACAAATCTTTGGTTTTCGAGTGACATACCGTTACAGTAGCGTGCGCATCCAGGCAAAGTTTAGCCATTGGTCTGCCAACGATTTCGCTGCGCCCGATAATGACAACATTTTTGCCGGCGAGCGCAATATTCTTTTCTTTCAGGAACATCATGATGCCAAGCGGTGTACATGCGGTATATGGGCTATCAACGCGGAAACCATCAACATCTTTCTTTTTGTCGATGAGCTCCAACTTTACTGTCAGATGTTTTGGTAACGGCAACTGCAC
>JAEIGA010015935.1_pt1 | contig 11441 bp, 6 predicted proteins | sample 9270691 | NCBI WGS metagenome assembly JAEIGA01 (sample SAMN17057246, study PRJNA624740) | gut metagenome | biome: biome; isolation source: fecal sample | host: Bos grunniens | place: China: Xizang | collected 2019
ACGTTCGCCTTAGAATCCTCAATCTCATTCATTTGTTTACGGAAGCTGTTCAGCTTCATTGCGACTCCAGTAATGGCTGCGACCACAGCGGCCCCGGAAGCAGCATACTTGTTGAAGAGATTGACCCCTTTATCCAATGTTGATGTCTGCTCGCGATTGACGCCCCGCAGAGCATCACGATGCTCATTGAGTATGGTATTAAGTTCGCGATAACGTTTTGTTTTCTGCACATATTCGTCTGAACCAACTGAGCAGGCATCAATTTCAGTACGGAGTTTTCTCATCTCCGCTTTGATATGGGAGACACTACCCTCTACCTCTTTACCGTCGATATATAGGGTTACGCCCCTATAAACATTCTTATTGTTGGACTTTGCCATTATTTCACGATTTTAATTTTACCTAGATTTTTCATCATCTGCTGCAATGCAACATCTCCATAAAACTCTTGAGCCACATCTGCAAGTTCTTCTATAGTGTTGTCAATATGAACGTCCAACCAGTTGAGTGGAGTTCTTCGACGTTTTATCTGCACATCACCCGTATAGGTCTTTTTCGCCCGATTCACCTGACGTAGATTGTACCCATCCTTCAACATATAGAATGCCTCGTCCCTCATTGTCTTCTGTCGAATTTCGCTATCAGAACGTACACGATAACCTCGCACAGGAACTCCATTAACGATAACATATCCACGGCCTGCGCCATATGAGCGATATACGCCATGACGATGGAAACCAAAATGCACACGATTTGTAGGTCCGTCTGCATCTCCTTTCGCTGGGTCATTCCATCCCTTAAAAGTAGAAGCAAGGGATTCATGCTCCATCTTCGGATTACCTTTAGTTTGAGAAAGAGTGGCAAAAGCTTTCACCCTTATTTGTTCAGTCCATACACGCACTTTAGCGTTGAACTCCCCTACCGTCATAAGTTTTGCTTCAGCCATAAACGAATGCCATTTCAAATCCACTTATAACCTCTTCGCGAACAGCTTCAATACCATTCTCCATGTATGCCATCGCTGAGACAATAGCTACCATTTTCTCTCTATCAAAGATACCTATTGGAGTATCTGCATCAAGGTTGGAACGTGAGCACACAACACGGACATACTTAATAGTATCATTTTCCGTAGGAGGCGCCCACCTGGATATCCATTCACGTATTGTGTGCAGTTTATACTGTTTGGTGTAGGTTAAGAGTGTACGAAATGCCGCCCGATATCCATATTCCATAGATATGAATTGACAGAATCGTTCATCAGTTTGTTGTGGACGTAACCCCTGCCACTTAGTGGCATTACGTTCGATGTTCAGTGGATTACAATTTCGGATTCCTCTGGGAGTACTCATATTGCTTCTGATTTTTAATCAAAAGTACAATAGAGTCATCAGTGAAAGTAGGACACAATTGAGGAGTTTTAAGGTTCCCGAGACTCCAAAAGAGGTGTGAGCATAGCCTTATACTCACCGTTACGGAGCTGCGCGCGTAGTTGTTGACGCTTCCGATATTTCTTTATGACCATGAACTTTCGGCAATGGCCATCAAAATGCACATACTTCCACCATGCGGGGTGTATCATATACATCACCTTCTTCCGGATGTTGTAAGTATTATAGTGCACCATCATGCCAAGGTAGCTGTTCATGGATTGAGCGAAGTTCTCCACATGATCGAGCGCCTTGCCCTGCTCGGCAATTCGGTTATATTCGTAAATTCGGGAATACAACCGCCCTCGTGTTCGGTTAGAAATGTAAATTCTATTCGGATAAACGAAGGTACCAATCCACTGGAAGCCCTTGCGTACGGGCTGTATGTGGATTTTCTTTGGATGTAGATGCTGGTGAAGCTGTTCGCTCAAATAGTCCTGCATTTGAGGAACCAGATTTACGAGCTCTTCCCTTGTTGGCCGGAATATTATGAAGTCGTCCGAGAAGCGGATAACTTCTTTATATCCGCACACGTTCACGAGATAGTTATCGAAGGCACTCAACATGAAATTGACGAGCACCTGACTCACCAGGTCGCCCACAGGGCACGCTTTGCCCGGAGGCTGAGCAACGAGGCTCTTGTCTTGTGGAATCTTATGCCACAGGCTTGTGTCTCCTTTGACATGATAGTCCAGCTGGGCATTATGGCATATAAGAATAGCGTTGACATACAGCAGGCACTCGATATCTGAACCAGTGTAGTTGTCTCTGATGAAGATATCCATCATTTCCCACGCCAGCTGCTTGTCCACGCTCATGAAGCATCCCTTGAGATCGAACTTTCCGACCCACCAATCAGGGTGCTCGGTCACTATCCGTCGAGCGTCATCGACAGCTGCCTTCTGTCCCTGGTTCTTACGGCAGTTCTTGGAGATGTCTCCCATGGAGCGGTAACGTCGCTCGATAATAGGATTGACGCGAAGGAACCACCAGTGTTGCATCACTCGGTCAATGAAGGCTGCCGTGCCGATTTCTCGGATCACTGGCCAGTCCTTGATGAAAACACTGATGGTTGAGGGTTGATAGCGAGCATAGCACACATCTTCCCAAAGTAGATGCAGCTGCTCCTGGTACTGCGCCATGAAGACGATACAGTCGTTGTTGGACTTCTTTGTGGCGATACAGTCATAGAAAGCCTCTACAATTGAATCAAAGGATATGTCGTAGGTTTTAGGCTCATTAGCGCGAGCGACGGCTCGTACCCTATTTGAATTGTTACGATTGTTGTTGTTACAATTACCATTATTCATATTACAATTCCACGAATTCGAGGATGCTTGTGGCCACTGTTAATTCTTTCCTTATGGTGCTACCACTGAGGGGGCCACCCAAATAAACCTTAAAACTGCTCACTCCGTATCACCTTGACGATACGAATTCCGGCTATCCGTTGTGGGGACATTAAGCGAGGTCCTGCGCCATCCGGTTGCTTGTCTACCGATTTCACCCGAGAGTTGGAGAATATCGATAGCAAGCGATTCCGAGATGATATGACGGTCTGAACACAACCTTATCATCAATTGTAGAGACTCAAACTTGATTGCAAATTCGGAGAGATAGGCATGACGGTCTCGCTGTGACATGTTCGCAGCCTGGATAAGTTCAGTGCACGCAAGTGCAGTCATGAAAAGATGATCGCCGAAAGCATACTTGAACTCCTTGGGAAAATGCTTGCGCGCATCCAAAATCTTATTGAGAAGCATATACATATCCTTGTATATCTTCGTCTCTTGAGCGAGTGCCATAATCTGTTACAAAAATTTCGTGCAAAGTTATAAAATTTTTGTAACAAAAAAACCGCCCTCACGGGCGGTACTATCTCCCAACCTCGATAAAGAGGTAAAGAGATAAAGAGGTAATTAAGGTTTATTTGCGCGAGCGACGGCTCGTACCCTAAAGGAATAGCCACGACTGTTGTGGTTACAAAGACCACTGGTCATAATACAAATCCACGAAAACGAGGAGTCGTACTCTGTAGATGACCAATACCATTCGCCAAGGCGTCCGGTACCGCCATATACGTCGTTGATGAACTGGTTGAACTCTTCGCGGAATTCTGCGATAAGCTGAAGCTCCGAGAGTGAAGGCAAGTACCACTGCAAGGGGTCATCCGCACACGACTTGTAGTTCCATGCGGCTTCAGCTGCAGGAGCTCCAAGCGTGCCTTGGTTGTCCTTCAGACCTGCAGTCTGTGTGATGATAGCTTGAGTATCGGCAAAGCCGGATTCAACAGCGTATACGCCAGTAGAATCGCTACCATAGTTCTTTACACCTACGAAGTCACGGCCATAGCCTCCAAATTTATGGGTATTACCACCGCTCTCGTTGAGGATATCAGTAGCTGAAACGAAGAGTTCCTTCATGCGAGCACGGAGGACTATGGCCATCTTGTCGTAGGTGCTTTTGGCATTTGACGACAAATCGTTCCATTCCTTGGCTGTGAAGTAGCAGATAACCTTATCCGAACGGAGGGCAGCCAATCGGATATCACGGAGGCCACCAATCCATCGGGTAAGTTCTGCGATTTCAGAGAGAGGAGTTTCCATTGTGGCAGGTATGCCAACGGTCTGCAAGGCTTCAACCATACGAGCCTTATTCTCCTGAAGCAACAAGGCTTCTTTGTTGGGGTTAAGTTCAATATTTGACATAGCGGTAAATGTTAAGATTCATCACACACGGGGCGAACACGGAGTTTAGAGCTTTTGGAAGAGGTCTGCATAAAACAAGAACCAGGATTGACCGTCCACACATTGGTTGCATCATACTCAGTAGACGACCAATAGTTCACGGTCTTGAGCATGCATGCATCAGCGCTCCAAAAGAAGGTAAACGCATCGTTTATCTCCGATTTGAGCTTGAGGCAGATGAACAAGCATCCCAAGCCTGGCAGATGCCAGTCACTGACATCGTCATAGCCATCCTGCGAGTCTATCGAGTAAGCCTTGTACGAAGCTGCAGCTTGTGCTGCTGGGCATCCCTTGATGTTCTGCGAGCCCGTAGTGCCACTCAGTTCGTTGATGACGGCCAAAGTATTGGCCGCACCAGCAAAATCGTTGTAGGCAGTTCCAAACGAACGATTCTCCATATTGTCCACATTCACATGGTTAGACCATGCCATCGTGTAGCTACCAGCATCGTCTGATGCATCTGAAGGGGCCAAGGTGAACGAGTGTCCGTAGGCACGCACACGCAAGCCCTTCTTATTGAACTTCAACTGCTGTGTGGCTGACAGGGCAGACCATTCAGACTTGGTGAAATACAGCGTCTCAATGGTATCAACACCGTCGATAACCTTCACGCGGTCGGCAGCAAGGCAGATATCGAGCAGTCCTGCAGCCCATACGATACGACGTGCAAAATCGCTGGCACGCATGTTCTCGTCCACATCAGTCATGCCGATGGAACGGAAAGCCTCTACTTGCGCAAGTTTATTCTTGCGCAGTAGAGTTACTGATTGTTCTTTTGTACTCATTGTTTAATAGGTTATACAGTTAGTTCAGAATTGGCTTCTACAAACGATGCGACATACTCGTCGTACGTTTCTCCGTTGTAGTAGTAGATATGATCATCGATGTTGTCCATGGTCACCTCATCGACCTCTTCGTCGTTGGAGTAGGCTTCTCCGTTGATCGTATTGATGAGTGAAACAAACGCGGCCAATGAGACGACAACAGTGATGCCCTCGATACTACGCTCAATCTCTTCGATTTCGTACTGCTCACGGATTTGCGTCAACGAGTAGGTACCGTTGATGACAGGCTTGGTGGTCTTGTTGCCGTTGGTATCCATACCACCCACTCCACGTTGGATGATAGCGAGCAATTCAGAGCCATCACCGACTGTGGACTGGTTCGAGATGCGCAACATGGCCAATGACTTCGTAGTGGTCTGAGAAGACACCACATCGGCCAACATACGGATAGCATCCAACATCGGAGAACTCTCGATACGGAGTCTGTTTACGCTCGGGAGGTCTTCCATCTGCAGACCTGCAACGGCATCGAGTCCGGTGTAAGTCAGCTTGGGGAGGCCGATGAAGCGAAGCTCCGTCATAGAGGGAGGTAACGCGATGTCGTTGATGGGCGATGTCTCCGCGATGGTGATAGACTCGAGTTGGCTATCCTGTGCCCATATATGTTCAATACGGGGGCATTTGGAAGCGTCGAGACTCTTGGCACCAGTGTTGCGGATATCCAAGGTCACGAGGAAGGGAAGATCACCGAGCATGTAAGAGGTCAGCTTGGCGAATCCCATGGAACGTTCCACATGATTCTCACCACCTGTCTTGATGGTCTCGGCCAATGTCATCACAGAGAAGTCGAAGTTCTCAGAAAGTGTGAGATCTGAGAGGTCGATGCTACTCATGCGGTCCGTCTGATAGATGTACAGCAATGCGCCCTCATCCTTGGCAAAGTTCGTGAAGGTGTAGCTCTGGCCAGCCTCGAGGTAGCAACTCTCCGAGAGGTTACCGCTCGCGTCGTTACCGAGTCCGAAATAACCCGTAGCAGCTGCCGTGATTTTAATCTTGGCATTAGAACCACAAGCGATACGGCCAGAGAGGATACCGCTGAAGAAGTCACCCGTCTGATAATATCCGTCACGGATGCGCCAGCGAGTACGGATAAAGGCAGGGAGCGATGTCAAGCCAAGTCCTTGCAGCGCATAGAAATAGATGCTGTCCGAGGTCGCTGTATATTGGATATACTTACGATATCCATCATACGAGCTTACCACCTTCGGCCATATATTCTGACGCTTGGTGCAGTAGAAGTAGATGGCTCCATCAGGAGAGAACGGCTTGATAACGCCCTGGTCGTCCACCTCGATTTGGCAGTTACGCATAGCTGCTACGACGGTGCGAAGGTCTGTGGTCGTTCCATCAGCGCCAAGCACGACCTCCTGCTGTTCGCGGCAGCACACCCAAAGGATAGAGTTCCATCCGGCGAATGGATTGGTGTAGTCATCCGTTGAAGGCTTGCCAGGATCAACTTCGGGGTCGGTATCGCATCCACCGTCGTTATCCTTGTCGTTCACGCCATCAGCATCATAAATCTTGTTGAGATACATGATGAGGGCATTCTCCGAGTAGACACCATTGATGACGCTTGCGCCATCCTCCAAGAACCACATGGGCTGCATGTTTTTCGCCTGCTGGTCCTTTCCGCATCCGTAGTCAGTGAATGAGTAGTAGCTCATAACACTGCGAGGGTTGGCGTGCTTGTAGAGGTTGTTCTTCCAGTTGCTCTTCCACTGGCTGTTCTTTGTGCTGTCACAGCTGTCACTGAAGACAAGCATATCGAGCAGTTGGTAAGGCACCTTCTTTCCCATAGCATAAGCGATGGCCAAGTCATCGTTGTCCACCATGCACTCGAAGTAGTACGTCCAGGCAGGGAATGTCTCGCCCGAAATTTCGCCCTTGTCGATGAGCTTTTGAACCCAAGAAGACTTCATCGTGCTTGGAGCCATCAGGTCGGCAACCGAAGACACACCTCGGAACCAACACTGCCCTTGATAAACGAGCAACTCGAAGCCCTCGACAGGGTTGAGCACATCACCCTCGACAATCCATTTTCCTCCACGCTGGTACATAGAACCGGTTGTATTTTTCCAAGCACCGTCGACATATCGCATAAAGCGGTAGTTACGGCCACAGTAGAGAGAGAGGAGGTACAAGGCTTCCGTATCGAGGTCTGCAGAGGCACGGAAACGAGCTTCCACTGCATCGAGGCTTTCGCCCTCTTGGCCGTAGAATTCAATGAACTCTTCGTCCTGATAGTTGAGACATCCGAGGTTGTATCCGGGCGTATTCATAAAGCCGAGGGCAGTCTGCTCGCCCTTATCCTCTTTCCAGTTACCACGAGCCTCGAAGTACACGTTCTGCAAGGTGTCCGAAGTAGATCTATAGACAGCGATAGGCTGATTGGCCGTCGAGTGGTTCATCTCCAGTCCCTCGATGTGGATGTCACCCGAAGTCCAGGTACCATCGAAATGACGCTGTGCCGGAGTAAGGTACAGATCGCCAAGCGCACGATAGGTATGGTTCATCATATCGCAAGTACCGCAGTCGTTCACACCGCTGGAATCCGAGTAGTCAATCTTCACGGTGATGATATCCACGGGGATGGTGTTGTCGCCTACGCGTACCTTCTTCTTGGCGAAGAGAGCGTACGTGAGCAGTGCATCCTCGTTGGTGTAGTCCGGATAGATAGGTATAATCTCGGTAGCCTTGTCGAGATAGTATCGTGGATTCTTCTTCGGTCGCTTGGCCGAGGTAGTACCCTGACGACGCTTGCGCACCTTACGGGCGATGAATGAGCGCCATGGGCGTTTCGGGTCGTAGTAGTAGAGGTCGATGGTAAAGTTCTCGGAGGTGTTGGTACCGCCATCAAAGGTGTTGAAGCTGTCCTCCGTGGCTACCTCGACGCAATACGGTATTCCCCTTGCGAAGAGTTCGGCTGCCGACGGTCTCATCGTCGTGGTTCCCTCTGCGGTCTGACTTTTCAGGACATTGTTGAAGTCGAACTCCTGCACCATGAAAGCGGTATCAGCAAGACGTACGAGGTAGTTCTTATGAGCCTGAGCCCACTCGAAGTAGGTATTCCATGCACAGAAGTTGAAGAGATAGAGGTCACCGTCGGTACCATCGAAGGTGATATCCTTATCCGAGAAGAGGTTACCGCTTCCACCGACATAACCGATGTTGGCGACACGCTCACCATCGAGATACAAGCATAACATAGAATAGCGGATGCCACCTCTCTCGACGAAAATACTGGTAGGCTCCACCACGATTGCAGCCGTATGTTCTGTGCCTACCTCATAAGAGCGCTCCTCCAGCGGACGCACACCGTTCTTGCAGTATATACCCACCTTTGCACCGGTCACATAGAAACCTGCTCCCGTCTCGGGATTGTAGCAGTCGATGAGCTTTGCCTTCTTATCCTTGATATTCTTGGCAGCCCAGTGGAACTGGATTGCACCACCTGTTGCTTCAAGGGATGATGAAGCGACAGGGAGATGGCCGACAAGGCGACCCTTCACTTTCTCGGCAATACGAAGACAGCTTTTGCCGTTGAACTGACCGAAGCCATTGGTAGTGTAGTTGGCACCTTCAAGCACAATCTTATATCCATTAGACTCGATGGTATGGTCGGCTTCGTCGTTGGATCTTGACGTAAGGTCAAAATCATAGATGGTGCCCGGAGTCTGTTCCGCATCGATAGCCGAGCCGTTCACCGTCAGGTGAACCTCATCACTGACTACCGACTTCGTTTCGGCACGATAGACGATGGAGTCCCCAGTAGCATAACCCTTGATTTGCTGTGAGAATCGGTACGAAGTGGTAGCCAATGCGTTCAGCTGAGAAACCTGCTTTCCGTTTGCCATCAACGCAACATAAGACTGGGCCTGTCCAGGAGTGTAAGCTGCGATTTCGAGCGACACGGTATCATACATCCGTACGTTGCCGTTGTCCTGATCATCGTAGCGGAGAGTTACGATTGGAGTCATATTGCCCTCTTCGACAACCATGATGGCCGTGTAGATGGTATTACCGAGAGTTCCGGAAGCGACATCTTCGCCTTGGATCTTGACGGGATATCCACCATGCTTCAGTCCAAGGGTCTTCGGTCTAACCGATACACTATGGGAGAAGCTGTCCGTTACCACGGCCTCTTGGAGAAGAACCCAGTCACCGTCAATCTTGATATGGATACGTGCAAGGATACCCTTATCGGATTGGTTGTTGCCGAAACGATACATGGGTATAGACACGATGTCCGTATCAGGTGTTACGGGAGAATCGGGAGAATACTGCAGCACTTGGACGCACTCACAAGTAACATCCACTGCGGTCACAGTGATGTTTTTGCTTCCGCTAAAGCCTGCATCATCATAGGCTACGAGCTTGTAGCGTTTCACACCAGCTGCAGTGAAGTATGGAGTAAAGTCTATAGGGAACGAGAAGTCCGAAGCGAGATCGCCCGACGACTGTTGGTTTACGGTCTGCTGGAAAACGGTGAGTCCGCTATCGCGGTCTACGATTTCAATGCGCTCGATGGAGTTCTCGCTTATCTCTGTTCCCACCGTAGTAGTAGAACGGATGGCTGCTGCAGTAGTCAGTGAAGAGCCATAAGCACCATAGAGAGGAGAATCCTTGAAAGCCACATTCACGATGGTTGCAGCACCATTTCCGCCACCAGTACCCACCGCAAACTGTTTTTCGTCGCCTACGACCTCACCAGCAGCATTGGCAAGAGCAATCTTGACAACACCTGTGGTCTCCGTATCAATGACAAGAGATACGGGGATATGTGTGTGAGCGCCACCTGTCGAGAAGGCTTGGTTTCCTCCAGCTTCAGGAGTGTCGCTGACTTCAACCTTACTTCCACCTCCGAAGTCTTTCCACAGCCCAGTCTGAGAGAAGTCCGCGATATTGCCATGGAACTGTTTGGTCTCCATGACATTCTCGCCTACGAGATACGAGATAACAAGACCACGCTTGGCATAGCTCACGCTGTTGGCATTCTGATAGGCCACCAATGCACTGATGGCACTTGACAGTGTGTAGTAATCGTCTACAGTAGGAGAGCCGCAGAGATTGTCAATAATGACATAGTTCTCCGAACCTGCAGGGAGAGAACCAAAGTCCAGCCAGTTGCTTTCGTCAATCCAGGCATCAAGTTCAAGAGAGGTACCGATGTACTGGTATGTCTTCCATTTGCGTGCACCTACACGGAACGAGAGGATAAGACCGAGGACAGCCTTCTTCTCGTTGAAAGCGACATGCACAGCCGAGCATGCTTGGTTTTCCGTATCCACGAACTTGTAGTAGCCGTTGATGGGCTTCATGGTGGTGACATTATAGATGTTACCCACCGATGCAGCACCACCAGTCTGCACCCATTCTCCCCAAGCAGAGTCCGTAAACATGCGGTACTTGAGATATACTTCGTCGGTGCCGCCATCACTGGTCAGCATCAACTGGATGACACGGACACCGTCCAATTCATCATCAGCAACGAGCATGAGCGAAGACTTGGCGCTATCGGACACAATATACATACCGCTCGACTTGATGGTATCGAGGTCTTTGGCGTTGACCAGCTTGATTTCCCTCTCCTGCTGTGCGAGAGGAAGAAGCCCATCCACCAAGTGAGGGACATCGGAGATACTCCCAAAAATGAACGAGACGAGGTTTTCAAGTGTCACGCCACGATCGCCTGGGAATGCAGTCGAAGGCGTCTCTCCGAGCGCAAGGTCACCGCCAATGACAGCGAGTGTACTGCCGCTCCAGCGATAAGACTTGTTGTTATCCTTGCAAAGGAATACCTTGCCCGATTGAGGAACTTGAAAAAGGAATCCTCCGATGGTGACGGGAGACTGATATTTATCCGAGTCAAGCCAAGTGTCGTAGTAGTTTACGTTCTCCTCACCACGGATAATCACGACAGACCTAAGCATAAAACGACCAGCATAGGCCCAATAGAAAACCTCACAACCAGAATCGGTAGAATAGTAAGAGCCCTGGACATTATTGTCAAGATTTACGTTACCATCCAGTTCAGTACCCTCCTCGATTCTTGCGAATTCAAGGACATCGTCCATGTACGACGGAAGGAATGAAGACGCAATCTTTCCCGACTCGTCCAATGGGACGACGCCATTTGCCGCTCCCTTCTGAGAGGAAGGTATCGCTGCATTCGCCTTATTAAGCGCGGACGTGGCGGTACTGCTTGCAGAGTTAGCTGCATTACTTGCAGAAAGAACTAATGACTGCAAGCTACTGTCGCCAGTCAATCTATTAGAGATTTCCTCACTGAGGGCATTTCTTAGAGCAGTCGTTTCCGAAGATATAAGTGCTTTGATTGAATTAAGTTCTTTATCTGATAGACCACTATCAGACAAAAGCCTGTCAATAATAGACACAAACAATCCGCCAATGAGAGCTGC
>JAEIGA010015936.1_pt1 | contig 11441 bp, 16 predicted proteins | sample 9270691 | NCBI WGS metagenome assembly JAEIGA01 (sample SAMN17057246, study PRJNA624740) | gut metagenome | biome: biome; isolation source: fecal sample | host: Bos grunniens | place: China: Xizang | collected 2019
CCTCCAGCATCGACTGCGGCAGATGTGGGTACATCATCGCCCATCAGGCACACGAACGCCCCGGTGCCACCCACGTGCGCCCGCCTTTGGCGTTCGCGGCTCCCCCACCCTACCACCCTTAGCGCGGGCGCCTTTGGCGCCCTCAAAACCCTCCCCGTCGTGTGCGCATTAATCATCTGGTCGCGACGCGCCCTGCCAGGCGCCCGGTCTTCGTTCTTTCGGTGGGGTCTGTTGCGCGTGCCCGCGCTTTATATCATTGTTGGCGGTGATGGCGCGTCCGGAATCGCCGTCTAATAATCAATCGCTCATATGGCAAAGCGGGCTTTTGCGGCCTTGGTCGGTGGGGTGCGCCTTGTGGGGCTTTCATGTTCTTCTTCATCGCTTTTGCGTGGGCGCACCCCTCTCCCGCGGCCGCGCCCCGCCCCCCGGCACGGCGGGGCAGGCATGCGCATCCCATGGCCTCGCTCCCTCCGCGCGTTTCGCGCTTGTCCACTCGGTTCCGCCTTTCGGCGGGGCACGGGGCTACCGCCCCTCTCCCTTTGGTCGGCACAGCGGTAGGGGCAAAGCCCCTGTTTTTTTTCGGCTGGCGCGTGGTGTCTGCGGCTGCATTATGAATGGGTTTCCCCTTGACAGCAGACTATCAAGGTTTGCCCCATTCATAATGCATCCGAATGCCCGGCGGTGTCACTCCTTTTTTATCGGCTACCGCTTACCAACAAGCGCGTAGATGTAGAAATTATTTGGCCGATTCGGGGACGCTGTCCCCGTATACCCCTGGTCGCGGAACGCGCGCGACGGCGCGGTGTTTTTCATAGTTATTAGGCTGGCGCGGATGGCCACCCCGATACGCGAAAATCATCATTTGCGTCCTCGCGCTACGCGCTCGGATATTAAATAAACTTAAATAATACTAACAACTTCCGACCAACTCCGCACATGTTTGTAAAACTTTTGTCAGTTAATGCCGACCAGCTCCCTACCAACTCCCTGATTGCTCCCGGTTTGCACCGAGAAAAAATTTTTTGTACCTTTGCCGACGTTGGAGAATACCCAGGTTAATCCGACCGCCAACCCAAGCGTCAGCGGGATATGTTAAACTAACAATAAGTTTTCGCACTATGGCAAAATCAAAAAATGGTGGTACACGTTCATATATCCGTGGTCGCATAGGCTCGGACGTGTACAGCGTAGGCAAAGACGGTAAGGGAAACAAGCAGCAAGTTGTTCGCTCCCTGGCTGAGTCTGTTGCCAATCCTCAGACCGTTGCACAGATGCGCGGGCGCATGATTATGAGCACGGTTATGCAGGCCGTTTCGGCCATGACCACAATTATTGACCACTCCTTCGACGGTGTGGCCGCTGGTCAGCCCTCAATCTCCCATTTCATTTCACAGAACTACCGTCTTATAAAGGACGATGTGGCTGCACATCCTGCATCAGGAAATGCTTTCGGACTGAACGAGTTTGGTGAAAAGGGAATCAAGAAAGGTCAGTATGTTGTTTCTGACGGTAAGGCCGCAGGTATCTCCGGCATCGCCGTAGACACGACAGAAAAAACTCTCACAATTGCTTTGGGTGCTAACGCTACCATAGCAGACCTGAAAACTGCCCTTGGCATTTCTGCTAACGACTACTTTACGGTCGTTGCTATCGATGCAACTGCAGGATTTGTTTTCGTTCGCCTTGATCTCAACGCTTCGCTGGCCGCTGATACAGCGATCGCTGCTGGAAATGTTGGCGACATCTTTAAGGCTGACGGTAATATCTCCGTTGCCGCTTCGCTGAGCACTAACAACATTGTGCTGACTCTCTCTGCCCTCTCAGAGAACTACGGTATCATCGTGTCTCGCGACACTATCGAGGGCTGGAAGCACAACCGTGTGCAGCTGGCTTCCCCGACTGCTCCAGCATTCACAAGTGATGTCGCTCTGCCGACATATCCCGTAGGCGCACAGCGTTTCCTGAATGGTGGTGACGATGCAAGCGGCGCCGTGGCTTCTACCACAGAGAACGGCGGTGGCTCCAACGGCGGTGGCGGTGGCTCCAACGGTGGCGGTGGAGAAGATGATGAGAACACCTAAGCGGCTTTCTCCTTAGTTCATCATATTTACCTGGGGCGGTGGGCATTTCGCCTGCCGCTCTTTTAAATAAAAAAAGCATATGGGTAGGAGTAGGATTGCTGGTGCCAGGGGCAAAGTGAGAGGTGCGGTTGGTGGAGAGATTTACCAAATTGCAAAAGATAGTAATGGTACCTTGCAGCAGATTGTCTATGCACGGAACCGTGAAAGAAGAAATAATAATACTCCCGAGCAGGCTAGGGCAAGGATGATAATGGGGCAGATACAAAGAATGTTTCATATACTCCCGAATATCATTCGTGGGGCTTTTGACACCATTCCTAATGGTGCGCAGTGCTTTTGGCATTTCGCTAAGCTTAACTACCCGCTATTGCAGGCAGATTTTGATAATAACTTTGACGGCTACGGTAACTTTGACTTTAGGCCGAAATATGAAATGACAGCTCCCGCTGGCGCTTGGATCCTGACAGATGGTGTACTGCCCGAAGTAGTGCCAGACGTCGTTACTTCTTCCCAATTCGTTCCCGAGGAAATAGGGTTTGAGTTCGATATGAAGTCGCAATCTGCTACCTATGGATACTTGCTTAGGCGCATCGGCATGCAGAGGGGTGACACGCTATATGTCCTATTCTACAGAAAGGACAATGGGTCTGATCATCCTATGATTGAAACATGCTCCTTTAGGGTTAAAACTGATGTTCCGGATGATACGCTGCTCAATGACATGACGGAGGACGAATATTTTGACTACAAAGGGGCGCTGGACTGCCACCAAAACTTTACGTTCACTGACAATCATTTCAATATTACTATCGGTGATTACTCCATCGATACCCCCGTTAGGTTGGCATGTATAGCTTTCCTGATTTACCGTCCTACAGACGGATACCCGTTATTTAGTAGTTCCCAGTTCAGGTGGTTTAATTCTGAATGGTGGCGTTACTATGAATCGCGTAAGATTAGTCAGGCTTATCAAAATTGGTGTGATACCGTTATCAATCCTGATAATCCCGAACCTCCGACACCGCAGCCATCATGGCGCGATGACTACCAAGAAGTTGAATATATCTATAACATTGACGCTGCTGCATATAATTCTAACCATATGTTTAATTCTAAAATTCATTCTTTGGAAATGAAAATTAGATCCGTAAAGGGAGGTGGTTCTTTGGTATGGGGTAAAAGAAATTCTGCTATGGCTTGTTATTATTGGAGACCTCAAAGTCTTGGTGATGGTCATTTTTCTTTTTTCTTATACTATACATCATCTCAAAGGGAATCAGTCTCGGTATACCCCCGTCAAATAGATGCAATTCAAAAAATATTATACATGCCTGATGCACAAGGATGGCGGGTTTATCTTGATGATTCACTTGTAGGATCTATTGAATATGATTGGCCGGATGATGTTGCTGGTTTTACGCCTGCTTTATTTGGAGCTACTACTGCTAATAGCGTGTGGCAGATATTCTATTTGAAAGTTCGGGATGCTAGTACAGGTGAATTGCTTCAAGACCTTGTGCCCTGCATCCGTAGATCTGACGGTATACCCGGATTCTACGATACGGTAGCAGAAACTTTTATAACTTCGTCTAGCCCGCTGACACAGTTGGCGGCTGGTCCTAATGTTGAATAATGATTATGAATAGAAGCTCTTTTCCTGAGAGGTTTGCAGAGAAATGTGTGGCGGTTGGCTGCTTCATTGCGGCTGTGGCTCTTGCATTCACTTCGTTGATAATAAGCAAAGACCATGACATAGCCGCTGGAGTGCTGATGATGTGTGCACAGTTCCTCACATTATGCGCTACCATTTTTGGAATCGATTACAAGTTTACAGACGCGTTACGCCGTGGAAAGAATAAGGAATAATATAATTGCCTGGTTGATTATGCTAGCGGTGGCCGTTATTTCCGGAACATCGCCTATATGGTGTCAGAGTCATACCGTACAGATTGGAGATAGTACGCTGCTAATTCATTATGATACTGCGCTGCTGATCGCGCGCTATGTTGAGTGGGTTTTGTCTCCAGAGTTCCTAGGGAATGCCAAGCGCAAGGCCTCGTGGAAGTTTACCCAGGACAATAGACTAAAAGCTCCTCAGGCATCGCACGATGATTACACCCTTTCAGGATATGACCGTGGGCACATGTGCCCGGCTGGTGACCGCTCTAAATCAATATCCTCGATGAAACAGACTTTTGTCATTACTAACATATGCCCTCAGGCTCCAGCACTAAATAGGGGAGCATGGGAAAAGATAGAAAATGATTCCCGGAGATACGCTGCTAATGGCATTCCTTTGCGCATTCAGGCATGCCCCGTCTTTTGGCAGGCTGATACCCAGTTCATAGGTCGGCACCGGGTGGCCGTTCCTCACGGGTTTGTTAAGACTATACGCCTGCTGTCAACAGACTCCATAATCTTCTCTAGATATTTCACCAACCAATAATCATTGACGCTATGGCTAAAAAAGAACCAAGAGGAATACGTAATAACAACCCTCTGAACATCAGAAAAGGCTCAACATGGCAGGGAGAAAAGCAGAATCAGACAGACCCTGCTTTCGAAGAGTTCGTTAGCATGGAATATGGTATACGTGCAGCCCTGAAACTCATCCGAAACCATATTTCAGGTTTCAACGGTTCTAGGAGGCCGTGTAACACTTTGCGTAAACTGATCACCGTTTGGGCGCCGCCTACGGAGAATAAGACGCAAAACTACATAGATTTCGTTTCACGCTCCACCGGAGTACTACCCTCTCAGATAATCCGCATTGATGATAAGAAAAATCTGCTGGCCATTTGTCGGGCAATGGCCTTTATGGAATGCGGTGTGTGGCTCGACGAAGAGTTATTTGAAAGTGCTTGGAATTTAATGTAACATGAAAAAGTTCTTATCCCTGGTCGCGCTGGCTGCTTTGGTGTGCAGCTGCTCCACGTGGCCGAAAGTCTATCTTGGCGAGTCTGATGGATGGTTGTCCTATCAGAACGGTACTAAGTCCCTCGAAGTGCATTGGAGCCGTTCCACGTCAATTGCTGGTCCTACGGCCGACTCAATGAAAGTCGATTCAGTTAAGGTTTTGGAAATCGTTAATTGAATGGTTTGATTAAGAGTAAATGGATGGTCAGTTTAAATGTTTTTGCTATTTGAAGCCTTGAACGGGCGCGTTCAATGAATCGACTTTCTTTTATGCGGGTGCTAAGAAGCATCCGCATTATTATTTTACAGACCAAAAGCAGCTATCTTTAATTTTCCCGACGATTATATTACGCGCTCCAGCAGTTATGACGCTGCTGATTGATAATAGATATCGGGTACCAACATATTTACATGGTTTTTGTAATACAAATTACAGCGGCCGCTGGATTCGGCTGCGTAAAGGCCTACTGCAGTATTTAATACAATTCCGGAATTTTTTTCGTATCTTTGCACCGCAAACCAATTAATATAAGTTATGGAGAATCTGAAATTAATTTCCCTGCGGATAGACGAAAGAGATGCTGATGCAGTAGAGAGAATTGCCAATGTTAGAACTTATACCCGTGCATCGGATATATACCGGGCTGGCATCCGATTAGCGGCTTATCTGGCCGGGCACGGCCAATTGGATAAGTTGCTGGGTTTCTTTCCAAGAAACGGTGATGTAGTGGATGAATTTGAATTCAAGTACCATCGTACATTCCGTTAGGAGTGATTATTTGTTATTTAGAATGCAGTCTAAATTAAGGCTGAATTTCTTATTTAGACTGATTCTAAGGGCTTTTTTCAAAAACATTTCGTATCTTTGCATCGTCGTAGGATAGGGAAAGCGTAGAGGTACGCCCCCGAACGTAACGACGAAGGCGTGCACAGACTTTGTGTGTGAGGGGTGTTAAAATAACGAGTTGTTTTTCCGGCACCCCTCTTTTCTTTCCCAGGTAAGAGGATATTCTATTTATCACAATGCCGATTCTGTGCCACCTGAACACGAAACTACCTAACACAAAGTCAAAATGATTAAAATTTCAATTTTTCAGGAAAAGCCCTATGATAATAGTGGCCTTTCTACTGTGTGGAGGATTCGCCGTGACAGCGGTAGATCCTTGGGAGAGTACAAGCGTGAAGCCGATGCAATTCAAGCCGCTTGGGTATTAGTTAAGGAGTACGGACTAACTTTGGTAGAGCCATGGTAAGTGTACAGTTGGACGGGATTTTAGAGCAGGAAATTTTGCTTAGTGCTCTAAGTGAGTATGCCAATTTAGAACACAACTTTGGCAACCATGCGAGAGGTAACGCCGTTATGGCCCTGAAAGAGAAAATTGTAAAGCAATTACCCTGGTAAATGGATACAACGGATAAAATTAATAAGGCCGTGTCTTTGATACGCTCAATTGGTTCCCAGCATAATTGTGCACTCGCTTTTTCGGGTGGCAAAGATTCTGTTATGCTTGAATGGTTATGTGTTGAAGCGGGTGTTAAGGTAGATAAGTTTCATAACGTTACTACTATTGACCCCGAGGGCACAATATCTTTATGCATGCGGCATGGATGCAATATTGTCAGACCTGAATTGAGTTTCCTTGACCTTGTGGAGAAAAAAGGTTTTCCGACAATGTTTAGGCGATTTTGCTGCAAGGAACTTAAGGAACGTTATTATTCAGACTACGTTTTCTTTGGCATCCGGAAAAAGGAATCTGCTAAAAGAAATTTGTGTTATTCGGAAGTTGATGATATTTACTACTATTCAAAACATAAATTCACTAACAGGTTCTTTCCTTTACTTTATTTCGATAATGAAGACATTGAATATTGCGTAAACAGATATTCGCTGGATTGTCACCATCTTTATTATGACCATGAGGGGAAATTTTGTGTGGAAAGAAGATTAGGATGTATAGGTTGCCCGCTGCAGGGTGACAGAGGCCTTGGAGATTTTTTGAAGTATCCTAAGTTGCTTTTGCAGATCCTAAGAAGAGGGGTGGTTTACCATCAGAGAATGGGGCGGACTCCGAAAGATGCAGCGTTGAATCTTGTATATAATCTTTGGTATTCAAACCACGGGTATGGTAAGTTTGAACAAACTTATAAAGGTTTATTCGACACTGACCCATGGGAGATCCTTGATAATTATTTCTCCATCAATGAGGAAAAAGTAATGGCGCATTTGCCTAATCCTAAATTTTAATTAACAGAAAGTGTTATGAAAAAACAATATCTTTTCAGACGTGAAAACCAACCCCTAAACGTTAATTCGGTAGTATATCATGTATGGGTTGGTACATCAGAGAGAGAGCAAAAATTTCTTGCTCAGGTAAAGCATGAATCCCAGTTCGCCGGCTATACTATCCAGCAATGGGATGAATCCGTAGATATGTGGCTCCAGGTTGAGAGTGATCGTGTTTTCTCAGGGGCTGGACTGATAAACTTTGGCTTCGTTCGTGCAGATCTGACTATTTCAGAACTGCGCGAACTCTGCTTCAGTAAATGCTGGAAGTCATTTGAGTCCGCTATTCCTCTATCTCAGTCTTTTCTGCGAATGTTCCGCGAAGCGAGACCCGACCTTTATTCACGAAAATCTCTCTCAGGAAAAATCAAGTCTTGTGCCCTCCTTAAACGTAAAAACCTAAGTTCAGTGAATCAGTAAAATTAGTTATATTTTTGTTTAATTCTAAAACCCATTTTAAGTATGCTAAAAGTTGAAGTTATCGGTAACCTTGGCGCCGATGCAGAGAAGAAAACAGCCAATGGTAATGAGTTCATCGTGTTCAGAATCGCCCACACCTCGAAGTGGACGGACACAGAGGGAAAAGCCCATGAAGAAACGGATTGGGTAGACGTGACAATGAGTAATGCAGATTCTAAGGTTTTCCCCTATCTAAAGAGAGGTGAAAAGGTGTTTGTTAGGGGTACAGGTCGACAGAGAGTGTACAGTTCGCCAAAAGACAGATGTATGAAAGCAGGGTTAACGGTGCTTGCTCAGGAGATTGAATTAGTTGGTGGCATCCGTGATGAAGTTCCTAGAGAGTTGGTTGTCCCGGATGACGGTACACTGACTAAAGTATCTAAGTACTATCAGACGGACATAGACACCAAAGGTTGGAAAAAAGATGAAATAAGGGATTTGTACGACCGTCAGGGTAATCTTTACCATGTTATCAAAGGTGGTTGGGTTGCTCCGGTTAAGGAAAATACCGCTGCTGATGGGGAGCAGCAGGAAACTAACGAAACTCAATCCTGATAACATCATGCTGGTTTTCATCATATGCCTTATTGTAGGTGGTTGGATTCATTCTAAGATGAAGTTCACACCATGATGATTTTTGGTTAATTCTAGTGCAGCCCTTACATGCGTGTAGGGGCTGAACTATGCCCAGTTGGTTGGGTTTTAGTAAATCTTAGGTGGGTTCCCGCCTGATTCAGAGTTTTGGTAGCTTTATGGAATGCCCGAAAGTAAGGTGTGTAAACATTGATTGGCTGGAAGTTTATGCCAACGAAGATAATCAGCGTTTTCCATGTGACGCTGAGTATTTCCGTAGGCAGGGGTATTTCATCACTCAAAGAGAGTATGGAACTCGCACATACTCGGAGATGTTTACAATACAAGATGAGCACGGAGATGCTTGGATTGAAGTGCGTAGGAATCCTATGAGCGGTAATTCAAAGTTCACGGGACTGACAGAAAAGAGTTGTCATTTGAGAATGGTTAACCGTAAGTGCTATCAGGACAACCCAATTAGAGACCTGGCTGAGTTTATGATAAAGCACGATTACATCTTTATATCTCTTCACCGTATCGATATATGCTATGACTTTCGGGTATTTGACTCCGGTGATGATGTTGCACGATTCCTCAGGCGTTACATTGAATGTAAGTTCAGTAAGGTAAATCAGACTAAGGTCAGAGCCATAGGCGATGATAATTGGGGTGCGTTTGCTTGGGAGAGTATTTCGTGGGGTGCAAAAAAATCGATGGTATCCACGAAGATCTACAACAAGACGAAAGAACTATCTGCTACAGGTAACAAAAAACCATGGATTGTGCAGGCATGGTTAGAAACGGGACTTATAGATGATGTTTATAACGTTCCTACGGTGTGGAGGTTGGAATTCTCGTTGACATCGAAGATCAAGAATTATATACTTTTGAAGAAATGGAACGGACATTCCATCAGGGAAGAAAGAGTACCACACACACCCGCCATGTTTGACGGACGGGAAAAACTTTGGCAGAGGTTTGAGGAATTAGCATTCCACTACTTCCACTTTAAGTATGTGGAGTATAAAAACCTGCCTAATTCTGAGGGTGAAAAAGAGTTATTAAGGAAAGATCTATGTAAGGAGAAAAAACTATTCGACTTTAATATGAACCGCAATTTCTACACGATAGAAAATCCGGCTAGGGAAACAAAGATTGATACCCTGGAGCAGAGGTTGAAAAAGTATCTCGAAAAGTGGACGCAATTACAGTACACACCCAACTTGAAGAATGCAGCCTACACCATACTTGACGTTATCGACACGCGAGAGATTAAGCGTTACACTAAGCATGGAACATACCCCGAAATCGAAGCCCTGCGGCTGGCTATCAAGATGAGAACAGGATGGGACTACCAAAGAGTTATAGAAACCGCCGACGAAGTAATGAAACTAATCAAGGAAAAAGAGATATGGTAGACAATGACGAATCTAGAAGATGTGGCCAATGCCCATGCACGAATGGCCAAGTGTTTAACGGTATGACGTTCTGTTATTTCTACAACATGAATGTTTATGCTAACTCTCTCATGTGCTACTACGGTGAACGGGTAGCGGATAGTTTCTAACCAATAGGCGGCGGTACAGTAATACCGCCGCGCGATTACACTAAAAATAATACACTAAATCAATGAAAACCCTAGTAAACAAAGGAGAATGGCCGCGCATACGCGTGCGGATTGCGCCTGCACTCGCGCCCACGCTTGCAGGCGCGGGCGTAGCGGCAGTTTTGGAATGCTCGGTGACGTATTCACCACACACTAGAAAATCGACGGTCCACAAGCTTAATTCCGGGTTGGATGAATGCCAAAGGAAATCCAAGACGTATCACAAACTGCAGTAGGAGTATGGAAACAACGATTATCATAGAAGACGATGGTACGGTATTGTGTGGCCCTAACAAAGATGATAGGACAATGTGTTGCTTTTGGTCTGTTTGGGGTCTCGGTGCATGTTGCGGCAACTGCCCCTTAGTGAAGTTTGGAGAAATGTACTACGAAATGAAGTTAATTGGAACGCTATGACACAGTTGAACGTCTTAATTGCCTGCGAGGAATCACAAGCGGAGTGCATAGCATTCAGGGATAGAGGATTTAGGGCTTTCAGCTGTGACATACAGCCATGCAGGAGAAACGGACACCCTGAATGGCACATTTGGGGTGATGTGAGAAGATTTTTGAATGGAGATACGACATTTCAGACGATGGACGGAAAACTGCACCGTATAAAGCAATGGGATTTGATTATTGCACACCCGCCATGCACGTATCTTTGCAAGGTTAGTTCTGTCCACATGGTGAAAGATGGAGAGATAAACCCAGATCGATACAATAAAATGCTGGAAGCACGGGTTTTCTTTTTTGAATGCCTGGCTGCAAAAGCAAATTTTGTAGCGGTGGAGAATCCACTACCGATGGCAAGGGCAGAACTGCCAAAGCCTGATTGTTTTGTGCAGCCCAGTTGGTACGGACACAAGTACACGAAAAAGACACTATATTGGCTAAAAAACTTGCCGCCACTAATGCCCGAAATGGAATACCCTAACCCAAAGGAGTTTGTAAGGGCTAGCAGAGGGAAATACAGAAGTAGAACGTTTCCGGGCATTGCTAAAGCAATAGCCAAACAATGGGGGGATTACATCAAGCAACAAGTTCATAGTAATAACAATGTAAATCAGATTAATTATGGAGATTAACAATGGAATCACTGACAGAGAAAGAAATGAAGTCATTGCGGCGATTACGGAACTATTCAATAATGCCGATAAGAAGATTAAAAATGCTACTGACAGAGAAGAATACGTCTACGCTGTCGGACTCAAATGGGGCATTGAAAAGGTATTAAGCTATTTGAAAGAACGCTGGAGAATGTGATAGGCACTGCCGCGCCGATGCTGACTGCCTCCAGCATCGACTGCGGCAGATGTGAGTATATCAACGCACATCAGGCACACGAACGATTTAGGCACTGCCGCGCCGATGCTGACTGCCTCCAGCATCGACTGCGGCAGATGTGGGTACATCATCGCCCATCAGGCACACGAACGCCCCGGTGCCACCCACGTGCGCCCGCCTTTGGCGTTCGCGGCTCCCCCACCCTACCACCCTTAGCGCGGGCGCCTTTGGCGCC
>JAEIGA010015937.1_pt1 | contig 11440 bp, 6 predicted proteins | sample 9270691 | NCBI WGS metagenome assembly JAEIGA01 (sample SAMN17057246, study PRJNA624740) | gut metagenome | biome: biome; isolation source: fecal sample | host: Bos grunniens | place: China: Xizang | collected 2019
AATCCAGTCTTTTCAATGAACTTATCAAATCCCTCTGCGAGGGCCCGTTTTTCGAACGGGGATGCAAAGGTACGCTTTATTTTTTAATTTCCAAATTTTTTCTCAAAAATTTTTCATTTTTTAATTTTCAGCGTCAGTCTTTTCAAGAACTCTTGACCCTTGCGGGACACCCGTTTTTCAAATGGGAGTGCAAAGGTAGCGCTTTTTTCTTAACTTCCAAACTTTTCTGAAGAAAATTTTAACTTTTTTCACACACAAAATTGGCCCTAAAAGGCCAAACCACTGAGCCACAGCCCATTACACCATATTACAATTTTTAAGCATTTCCGAAGAAATATCCGCCTGGGCCCGCATTTGCTAATTATTCAGAAAAACCGTAAATTTGTCTGTTTGGAAAAACCGATTTCCGAAGCCGAAACCGAATAAACAGAAAACACATATAACTATGAAACGGATAATCATCGCAGCCGCCCTCATGTTCGCCGGAATGAGCGCGGCATCCGCACAGGAAACTCCCCTCTGGCTCAGAAGCAACAGCATCTCCCCCGACGGCAGCAGCATTGCCTTTACATATAAAGGTAATATATATATAACAGACGTCAAGGGCGGTCAGGCGCGACAGCTCACCACCAACCCGGCCTACGACAGCACCCCTATGTGGACGCCGGACGGCCAGAGCATCGTCTTCAGCTCGACCCGCGAACGCAGCAAGGACATATTCATGGTACCCGCAAAGGGCGGCACACCGAAAAGGATCACGACCCATCCGCACAACGAAGCCCTCAGGACCATACTAGGCGACGGCACGATCATCTTCGCCGCAGCTATACAGCAGGACGCGCAGTACGGTGACTTCCCCGGACAGGCCCAGCTCTACGCAGTCTCGCCCGAAGGAGGCCGTCCCGAGCAGGTGACATCCCTCCCCGTCATGAACATGAGCGTAAGCAAGGACGGAAAGGTACTCTACGAGGACTACAAAGGCTATGAGGATCCGTTCCGCAAGCATCATACATCATCCGTGACCCGCGACATATGGCTCTACACCCCTGCAGCGGGCGCGAAGGACTTCCGCATCAGCCCCGACGGTACATTCACAAAGCTCTCGACCTTCAATGGTGAGGACAGAAACCCCGTATTCGCGGCAGACGGCAAGACCTTCTACTACCTCAGCGAGGCAGACGGCACCATTAATATATATAGGTGCAGCATCGACAGCCCCGGCAAGAGCGAGCAGCTGACCTTCTACAAGGACAACCCGGTAAGATACCTCAGCATCTCCGCAAACGGCACCCTCTGCTACTCATGGGACGGCGAACTCTACACCCTCCGTCCGGGAGCCCAGCCTGAGAAAGTCAACATCAGCATCATCACAGACAAGATCGAAAGAGACACAGACTACCAGACAGTGGGCTCAGGCGCAAGCCGACTCGCCCTCTCCCCTACCGGAAAGGAAATCGCAGTGACAGTCCGCGGCGACGTCTACATCACCTCAGTCGAGCACAGAAGCACAAAGAGGATCACCAACACCGCCAGCCAGGAGCGAGGCATCAGCTTCGCCAAGGACGGCAGGACCATCTACTACGCAGCCGAAAGGAACGGCCACTGGGGCATATGGCAGACCAGCCTCACCGACAAGGACGACAAGATGTTCACCTACGCCATCAAGATGGAGGAAAAGCTCCTCACCAAGCCGGGCGAGACATGCTTCCAGCCGCAGGTATCCCCTGACGGCGAGTGGATCGCCTACCTCAAGGACAGGACAGCCATCACAGTCATGAACCTCAAGAGCGGCGCGGAGAAGATCCTGCTTCCGGGCACAGTTAACTACTCATACACAGACGGCGACCAGAGCTTCGAATGGGGACCGGACAGCAAGCACATCCTCTGCAACTACCAGGCTGACGGAGGCTGGAACAACGAAGACGTCGCAGTCATTGACATCGAGACCGGCGAAATCACCGACCTCACCCAGAGCGGCTACTCGGACGGCGGCTTCAGATGGGCCCTCAAGGGAAAGGCAATGACCTGGACCTCAGACAAATACGGATACCGCAGCCACGGAAGCTGGGGCTCCGACCGTGACATCTACCTCATGTTCTTCGACCGCAAGGCCTACCTCGAATTCCACAAAGACAAGGAAGAAAGGCAGATGAGCGAGATGTTCAAGAGCGAAAAGGAAGAGAAGAAGGAAAAGAAAGACAGCGTGAAGGCAGAAAAGAAAGCCGAGAAGCTCGCCCTCGACCTCGAGAACAGACAGGAAATGATCGTCAAGCTCACCCCTAACGCAGGAAGGATAGGCGACCACTACCTCACCCAGGACGGCAAGAAGCTCTACTACATGGTACGTCTGGAAAGAGGCATGGACCTCTGCATGATGGACATGGAGAACCGGAACATCAAGGTCATGTCCAAGAACGTATATGGCTCGCTCTACCCTAGCGCAGACGACAAATACCTCTTCCTCCTCTCCGGCAGCGGCGTATCGAAGATCTCCACCGGCAGCGGCTCGAGGGAAAGCATCTCCTTCAGCGGCGAATTCGAATACAGACCTGCGCAGGAAAGGGAATACATCTTCAACCACATCTGGAAGCAGGTGCAGGAGAAGTTCTACGACCCGCAGATCCACGGCATAGACTGGGCAGGCTACAAGGCCACATACGCCAAGTTCCTCCCGCACATCGACAACAACTTCGACTTCCAGGAAATGCTCTCCGAGCTCCTCGGCGAACTCAACGGCTCGCATACCGGCGCCCGCTACAGCTACCGTCCGGCCTACTCGATGGCCACCCTCGGCGTGCTCTATGACCTTGACTACAAGGGAGATGGCCTCAAGATAAAGGAAATCCTCAAGGGCGGAACCCTCTACATCCAGGACCCTGAGATCAAGGAAGGCGACATCATCGAAGCCATCAACGGCGAGAAGATCACCGCCGGCAGCGACTGGTACAGCCTCTTCCAGCGCAAGGCAGGCCAGAGAGTCGTGCTGACAGTAAAGAAAGGCGGCAAGAAAGCTGAAGACATCTACATCAAGACCGCCGGAAGCGACGGAGCCCGCATGTACAAGAGATGGGTCGAGCAGAGAGCCGAGATGGTCAGAAAGCTCTCAAACGGCAGAGTAGCATACGTCCACGTCGAAGGCATGGACTCCGAGAGCTTCAGAACCGTCTTCTCCGAGCTCCTCGGCAAATACCGCAGCTGCGAAGCAGTCATCGTCGACACAAGACACAACGGCGGCGGCTGGCTCCATGACGACCTCGTGACCCTCCTCTCGGGCAAGGAATACGCCCGCTTCGAGCCACGCGGCAACTACATCGGCTCCGAGCCGTTCACAAAATGGAACAAACCGTCATGCGTGCTCATCGGCGAGGACAACTACTCCGACGCATGCGGCTTCCCATACGCATACAAGGCCCTCGGCATAGGCAAGCTCATCGGCGCACCGGTACCTGGCACAATGACTGCAGTATGGTGGGAAAACCAGGTGGACCCATCCATCGTCTTCGGTATCCCGCAGGTCGGAGTCACAGCCGTAAAGGAAGGAAGGTACATCGAAAACATGCAGATCGAGCCTGACATCCTCGTGTACAACGACCCGGCATCAGTGCTCAGAGGCGAGGACAAGCAGCTCGAAGCAGCAGTAGCCGAAATGTTGAAAGCCATTGACAACAAATAATTTATGGATAGAAAAATAGCCATCATTCCGACTTACAACGAGAAGGAGAACATAGAGAACATCATACGCGCGGTCTTCGCCCTCGAAGGCGGGTACAACATACTCGTCATCGAGGACGGCTCGCCGGACGGAACCGCAGCCATCGTGAAAAGGCTCCAGCAGGAATTCCCCGACAGGCTCTTCATGATAGAAAGAAAGGGTAAGCTCGGCCTCGGCACCGCCTACATCACAGGCTTCAAATGGTGCGTCGAGCAGGGCTACGACTACATCTTCGAGATGGACGCGGACTTCTCGCACAACCCCGATGACCTTCCGAAGCTCTACCAGGCCTGCGCAGACGGCGCCGACCTCGCCATAGGCTCGCGCTACTGCAACGGCATCAGCGTCATCAACTGGCCCATAGGACGCGTCATCATGTCCTACTACGCCTCCGTCTATGTCCGCACCGTACTCGGGATGCAGGTATATGACACGACCGCCGGCTTCAAGTGCTACAGAAGGAAAGTACTGGAAACCATCGACTTAGACAAGGTCAAGATGAAAGGCTACGGCTTCCAGATCGAAATGAAATACAGCACATACAAGCTCGGCTTCAAGATCAAGGAAGTGCCTATTATCTTCGTGGACCGAAAGGAAGGCACATCAAAAATGAGCAGCGGCATCTTCGGAGAAGCCTTCTGGGGCGTGCTCAAGCTCAAGATGAGAAAGATAAAACCTAAACAGGCATAAGGACATGACCCTGCTCTACAACGCAACCATCGTAACCGCAGAAAAGGAAGGCAAGGGAGCCATCCTCATAGACGGAGACAGCATCAGCAAAGTATATTGGGAAGACCAGCACCAGGTGCCGGAAATCACAGAAGACGCCATCGACCTCCAGGGCAAGTACATCATCGCCGGAGGCATAGACGCCCATGTCCATTTCCGCGAACCCGGCCTCACCCATAAGGCCGACATGCAGACCGAATCGCGCGCAGCCGTAGCCGGAGGCGTGACCACAGTCTTCGACATGCCCAACACCAGCCCTGCCACCATCAGCGCTGAAGCCCTCGCCGGCAAGATGCAGCTCGCCAAGGGACGCAGCCTCGCCAAGATAGGCTTCCACATAGGCGCCAGCAACTCCAACGCCGACCAGATCTGCAGCCTCGTCAAGGACGGCGACCCCGCTACAGGGCTGAAAGCCAGCGACATACCGGGCGTAAAAGTCTTCATGGGCTCATCGACCGGCAACATGCTCGTAGATGACAGGAACTCCCTCGAGCGCCTCTTCAGGATCAAGGAAAAGCCCGTGCTCGTGCACTGCGAAGACGAGGCTATGATCAGAGCCAATCTCGCCGCCGCAACAGAAAAATACGGCGACGACATACCGTTCGACCAGCATCCGGCCATCCGCAGCCGCCAGGCCTGCATACGCTCGAGCATCAAGGCCCTCGAGCTCGCCATGACCCATGGCACAAAGCTCGTGCTCTGCCACATCTCGACCAGGGAAGAAATGGAAATGGTAAGAGCCGCGAAGCAGACCAACCCCGAAATCATCGCCGAAACCTCATGCAACTACCTCTGGTTCAGCGACGAAGACTACCAGCGCCTCGGCAGCAGGGTGAAATGCAACCCGGCAGTGAAGACAGCCGCGGACAGGCAGGCCCTTCGCGACGGACTCGCCGGCGGACTCATCGACACCATAGGATCCGACCATGCCCCGCACCTGCTCTCCGAGAAAGATGCGCCATACGCAAAGGCACCGTCGGGCCTCCCGAGCATACAGCAGAGCCTCCCCGTGCTGCTGACCGTCGCCAAGCAGGAAGACATCCCGCTCACCCGCATCGCCGCCGTCTTCTCCGAGAACGCCTCGAAGCTCTACCGCCTCGACACAGGCAGGATAGCCCCCGGCATGAAGGCCGACCTCGTGATCTTCGACTTCGATAAGGAATTCACAGTCAAGGCAGAAGACCAGTACAGCAAATGCGGATGGACCCCATACGAGGGAGAAAGCCTCAACGGATGGATAGAAACAGTATATGTAAACGGACAGAAAGTACTCGATAACGGAAGAATAAACTAAGGCGCAATGAAACAGCAGAAGACCGTAATCTACATCGCCTCGACCTTTGCAATACTTCTCTGGGGCATGTCATACCTCTGGACAGACCAGCTCATCAACCAGAACATCCCCGTGTTCTACTTCGTCTTCGTCAGGATACTCCTGGCCGGCATCATCCTTTTCCTCTTCAACACGGCCAGCTCCCGCATCAAGAGGATACAGCGACGCGACCTGCCTAAATTCCTTCTGCTGTCCTTCTGCGAGCCCTTCATCTACTTCATCTGCGAGACCATGGGCCTCAAGGAGACCGGCTCCCCTACCCTCAGCGCGATGATCATCGCGACCATCCCCATCTTCTCCATCGGCGCCGGACTGATCTTCTTCAAGGAAAAGATCAACGCCATCAACGTCGTCGGCATCCTCCTCTCGCTCGTCGGCATCGTGATGGTAGCGATGGCCAAAGGAGAAGTCGGCGAAAACTTCATCTGGGGCATAGCGCTCCTGCTCATCGCCGTACTCAGCGAGGTAGGCCACGCATCGCTCACCAAAAGCCTCGCCGGTACCTACTCCAGCCAGATCATCGTGATGTACCAGTTCCTCATAGGCTCGGTATATCTCCTGCCGCTCTTCATATGGAAAGGCCTCGACGGCTTCGACGCGGCACGCTATTTCTCGGTCGAGGTATGGCATCCGATCCTGTGCCTTGCCGTGCTCTGCTCAAGCCTGGCTTTCACGCTGTGGGTCAGCACGATAAAGACTCTCGGAGTAGCCAAATCCAGCATCTTCTCCGCCCTCATCCCGGTAGCATCAGCCCTCATCGCATGGCTCATAGGCCGCGAACTCCTCACCGCCCACCAGTGGATAGGCATAGCCATCTCCGCCTTCGGAGTGATACTTTCGCAATATACTTTGAAGAAGAAGCGGGAGGCTTAGGGGGCTTCGGCGGCTGGGCTTCGTGCCTGCGCCCGGAGGGCTTGCCTGCTCACGACTCTAAAAGCGGAAAAGGCTGTAATACAAAAATATGCTCCAAGGTCCCATCAAACCTTGGAGCATAATCATTATCTCAACTGTCGTCCTTACAACAATTCTATCTCAGAAGCAGAAAGACCAGTACAGGTCGATATTACATCCACACCAATTCCCTGGTGCAGCATATTCCTAGCAACCATAACAATACCTTCAGCACGTCCTTCCACAAGACCCTTTGCTAGACCCTTTTCAAGACCCTTTTCAAGGCCCTCAGCAGTCGCCTCCTGCATAGCATACGCCATCTGATTCCTTAAATCTCTTTCAGTTGTCATCTTTTGCAATACTTTATCACGTGTATACTGATCCATATTATATAGCTCCGACACCTCGAATATTCTAGCAAAAACCTGATGATTCAATACCTCAGGACGAGTTTCCAGAGTTGTCATATTCTTAAAGCAGAAATACATTCCATCAAGAATATTGCCATCAAGCTCATCAATTCGCTTGGTAAATTTAGGATATTGACCACATACACAGGCAAAAAGTCATAATTCTCAGCACCCGACTCCACCTGACGCTGAATCTGAAATGTCGAATAATAAAGCGCCCTCTCAGGATAAAACGGTTGCTTCCTCCCCTTCACCCCCACAAAAGTGCAAAAAAATCCGCATGTGAACAACCCCCACACGCAGATTTTTCTTTTTCTTATTAAAATTTTTCCGAATTATTAAATCTCAACTGATTCCAGTGTAGCCTTCCATTAAAATAGTATTTTCAGACTTAGATACATCAATATACTGACAAAAAACACGACCATACCCAACTCTACAGATAATACTTAAGCTTTTCCTCATCCGAAAGCGGGTAAGAGGCGTATGTGTTATTGATGTAGTTGATATAAACTTGCGTATCGTAGAGGCCGACTTCGTGGAAACCGACATAATCATGACATAAAACCGCAGAATCATCAATCCTGAATTGCGGGTTCATACAAGGTCCATCACTAACATGATACTCCAGCACAGACTCGCCCGACGCCACATCCCATACCTTCAGCCATCCATCCTCTGAAGTCGCCGCAATGTATTTACCGGAATGGCTGAACACCACTCCGCTCATCTGTTTCTGCCACCTCGTCGCATGCAGACTCCTTCCCTCAGCAAAATCCCACACCTCAATCTCCTGATTCTCCCCGCAGATAACTGCAGTAGTTCCATTCGGGTTCATACCAACCGCAAGAAAATCGCCATTATTCGATTTTTTCGAAGAAAAAGTCCATGTTGAAGTATCGTACAACCTAAGCTCTGTATCAGCAAACAACAGCAGATGCCTTCCATCCTTTGAGAAAGTCACCCCCTCCTCAATCGAAGAAGTCGCATCCAGCACCCTTTCAATCTGACCGTTTGCCATATTCCAGATAATCAGCTTATTATCAGAAGAAGTAACGCTCGCCAGACGTGAACCATCATGATTAAAAGACAAATCATCAACCCCATCATCATGACCCTTCAAAACTGTGTCAGCCTCACCATTCCTATATACAAGAATAGTCGAATCAACATGAGGCAAGGCAAGCAATTCTCCTCCATTATGACATGCAAACTGATGGACAGAACCCTTAGGCTTAGCACTCTCCCACAAAACATTACCATCAGCCAAAGACATCTTACATACAGATTCAGCCTTCACTACAACAGCAGTAGAAGTATCGGTATATGTAATAGTATCGAAATCCTTAACATAGTCATAATTATACTGTTCCAGATATCGGAACTTTCCTAAGAGCTTAGCATTATGATCCTTTGAGCATGTAACGATCCAATCACCAGACTCATTGAAATCGATATGAGTAATCTCATCATCATGCAACTTCATCTTCTGAATAGGGAATGTAGCTGACTCCAGATCCCAGACACAAATATAACCATCCATATCTCCTGTCACCAGGAATTTATCAGAACACAAGGCTGCTGAAGAAATACTCGTATCATGCCCAGTAAGTGTCTTAAGCACCTTCATCTCCGCCTCATCAATAATAGAAAAACTCTTACCCGAAGCTGCATACAACTTTCCATTACCAGCACACAACATATTGTTATAGCTGACAGGCTTGTCAGAACCCTTCTTAGTGTATTTCGTCTGATAGACTTTACCTGTGTGTATATCAGAATATACTATAGCCTCAGCAAATGGTTCCGAAAAATACAGACGCTTCGAATCAGAAGAAAAGACCATAGACGAAACCAACATAGAGATATTTAAATCCTTATTAGCTAAGACCTTACCCTCCTGCACATCAATCACCGAATACTCACCAACCCCTAATGAACACGTATACGCAAGATAACGTTCATCAGGACTGAACGTCATATGCTCGACTCCATAACTGAAATCATTCGCATAAGCACGCGACTCTCCGCTAGCATTTTCAACCACAATAATGTACTCCTTCAAGTCATTTCCGGATCCCTGCGAAACACATAAAGCTGAATATAGATTGTTCTTGCTGAATACAACCTCCTTCAACACGAGTCCATTCTGATTCATGTTCATAGAATTATCAGCAAGCGCCTTACCTGTCCTCGTATCGAAAATACCCCAAAAACCCTTTGACCCGTAAATCATCAATTGAGACGCATCGCTCTCAAACACCGCATACTCGCAATTATATTTATCCGCATCAAAAGTCTTTACGGGCACATACTGACATGGCTCAGTATCATTATCCCACGCGACATAAGACGGACGTGCAGAGAAAGAATACTTCATAGCCGCCTCTACCTCTGGAACATCAATACCTTCACTCTTCAACCTATTATAAATCTCTCCTGAAAGCCTGTGCGCATCATAGACCTCGCCAGCATCAGTAAGACTACGGATCACGCCCGAAACAAAACGAGCATTATTGATCTTCATCTCACGATTGGCCCGCCTCACATTATCATACTCAACATTCAGCAACTGCTTCTGCCTGCTCAACTCTGTATTGGCCTGAAGCAAACGCGAATGTTGAAGAGCCAAGCTATCATTTGTCCTCATAATCAGAACATTAGTCGAATCCAACTTCATATTCTGATATTCAATGAGCTCATACTGACGGCTCAGTTCCGTATTCTTCTTAAAGACAAGACCGGCTACACTCACAGCAGTGAGCACCAAAAGCACCGCAAAAAATATCCACAAATAAAGCTTTCTACGCTTCTCCTTCTCAAACCTCCTCCACAAAGTATCAAACTCCAGCCTGAACATCCTCGCCACGACCTTCACCATCGCAGCATCGCGACCCATCTCATTGATATTGATACCCAGCAGTTCACGTGAACCAGTAAGATCTCTAAGATTCTTCGGAAAACACTCAGTAGCAATATCAGCAGAATTCGGGAGTCCCTCAATAATAAACGGAATAATATACTCCTCCCTGCCAGAATCAATAAAATGCTGAACCTCCTTACAAACCCACGGCGACTGAGCCGCACGAGGAGAACAAATAACGATAAGATATCTGGACTGCCTCAAAGCCTTATCAATAGCCTTCTCAAGCACACCTCCAGACAAATCAGTGGTATCCTTAAACACAGGCCGAACATAAGCAGGCAAAGAATCATCCCCCATCCTGACCGCAACTGGCATCTTATAATGCTCCAACCCCCTCTGCAACCAAGAAGCCCACCTCTCATCCTCACGCTTATAACTGATGAAAGCCTGGTATTTATATTTATTGTCCATAAGTAAATGTACCCCTATAACGCAAGATAAATCGGCACAAGCCCTAAACACCCCACAATCAGAACAAAAATCATAAGAAGATAAATAAAGTCATCCTTTATCGGCCTTGTAGCTTTCTGCAACAGGTTCCATACTGACTTACCCTCCTTTTTAACACAAGTCAACAGAACGACTATCAGAAGAAGCAGTACAATAGCAGATATAAATCCTACCGAGTTAGAAAGAGTTTTAATTAAAATCGCCACACCAAAAGGACTTAACGGAATAAGCCAATAGAGACAATCCTTACAATTCTTCATCAATCTATAAGTACCAACCAAACCTATGTAAGAAAGAGCGGTTTGTACTGTATAAAACTCAATATCTTGAATTTCAATAAACGACAAGAATAGACTCACAAAACCGCTCACAGTAAAAGTCGCAAGCATAACCACCTCAAGAATATTTATTATCAGTCTTCGCTTAGCAAAAGCTCTTTTAATTTCGCTAAGCTCCAATGACAAAATACTCATCGCAGAAACACCTGATGCTTGGGAAACATGAACGGACTCATTACTCGCCACGTCGGATGAGCTCGAATCCACAACTCCCTTAGGAACTCTTTGGCTCTCCTCAGGCACCCAATGTCGAACAGCACGAACCAGCTGTTCCATCGCTTTCGACCTCTCCTTGCACTCGATATAATCAAAAGAAATGATCTTCATCATCACCGAATCATTATACGGAGAATCATCAATACGAAAAGGAATTATTGGCTTCTTAAATGCCATCGCCGCAGAAATCTCGTTACTGGTCCATCTCGAAGCATTCGAGTTCACAGAAGACACAAACAAAAAGACGGTTGAATTTCGAATAGCCCTGGTAATAACAGATGCGAACTCATCACCGGAATAAATTCCATCCTCATCAAACCAATAGGAAATTCCCGCAGCCGACAATGAACTCTTTATTCGCGAAATAATATTATTCTTAATGATCCTACCCTCACTATCCACATAATCCTTACGCGAATAGCTAATAAACACATC
>JAEIGA010015938.1_pt1 | contig 11440 bp, 8 predicted proteins | sample 9270691 | NCBI WGS metagenome assembly JAEIGA01 (sample SAMN17057246, study PRJNA624740) | gut metagenome | biome: biome; isolation source: fecal sample | host: Bos grunniens | place: China: Xizang | collected 2019
AGGATTATATTGGCACAAACGGATGTTATATTTATGGTAAAAGAGAAGCCAATGAGCGTAAGTATACAAATGTAGAAGATCACCATGTAACATTAGCACCACACGAGGGGTTTGTTGACAGTGATATATGGCTAACCGTACAATATAAATTAGATTCAAATACACAAATTCGTAATAGTGGAACCGGAAAACACACATTCCTAACTGGATTGTTAAAGTGTAGCAAGTGTGGCTATGCGGTATGCGTCACTAGTGGTTATAAGGGCAGTCGATACTTAACGTGTCGAGGAAAAACAAATCTTAAAGTGTGTGATGGATTAGGTAGACCAATTAAGGTTTTAGAAGTTGAGCAGGTCATACAATCAGAATTGATTACAAAAGTACAAGAACTTCGTGGGGTTGCCACAGAAGATGCACCAATCAAAAGCAAAGAAGAAGTTAACAATCTAAAGATAAAATTAGCACAAGTAAAAGAACAGATAGATAATTTAATCGAAGGATTGGCAAACGGTAATGCAAAATTGCTTCCTTATCTTAATGCAAAGATCGATGAACTTGATGAGCAAAAATCAGAGATTGAGTCAAATATATTACAGAAATCACTAGAACATAGAAAGACAACCAATACTGATGCTATACTTGATAAAATAGAGCGTTGGGATGAATTGGATTTTGACGAACAAAGAGATACTGCGAAGGCAATGATTGAAAAGGTCTTAGTGGCGTCAGACGAAATAGATATTCAGTGGAAATTTTAGTTTACTTTCGTGTCGAGTGTTGATACATTGCATATAAAAGTAAACTGCCCTGTAACCCTTGTGGTTATGGGGTTTTAATTTTTTGAAAAAAAAAGAAAAGGGTCACCAAAAGGTGACCATTAATTGTTGCCTAATAGCCCCAGTAAGATATCTCTCGGGCTCGTTGGGGCTTGAGTTTGAATAGCAGTCGGTGTGAATGACAAACCCTTAAGCGGCTCCAACGGCTCGAAAGTTTGCATAACATTGGTGTCATTCATAGTCTTGACAGTTTGCTCAAATTTATTCCTGAACTCTATAATCTTCTTTTGCGGAAATTGCAAGCCAGTTGCTATGATTATTGAGGTTGACTCAGACGTGCCCGTAAACACATCGTAAACGCTTGAGAAAGTGGAAGTAATACTTTCTATGTCTAAAGACTTATTTGATGTACTTATACCTAAATAATAAGCATTTTTGGATGTTATTTCAGCATGTATTCCATTATAAAGACTATCAACGAGTTCAGATGCTACACTTTTAGCCTTACTTACTTTACCAATAACAGCAACGCCTGGGCAAGAAAGCATTTGCTTACGCTCAGCCTTGTCTATGTTGCCGTGTACGCTTGAGTTTTGTAAATTGATAAAGGAGTCGAGCTCGCATGCAAAACGATTATTAATGGCAAATTTGTCGCCTCTGGAGTTATCTAGTAAGAATGTTGCCCCTAACCCTTGAACAGACATTAATTCAGCGCAGGCATTATAAGCATTTTCATTGACTTTTGCAGAAGATCGACTATCTGGTAAAATCATCACCGGAATACAAACCTTACCTATTTGTGTTAAGTATTTAAGGATTGGTATTGAAAGGCCACTGCCTGTTCCGCCACCTGCACTAAAAATAACCACAACATATCTTTGTGTGATAACACTTTCTATTTTTTGAACTATATCTCCAAAAGACTCCATAGCAAGTTGCAAAACTCTTTTTCTATCCTTTGCTGCACCTTCAGCGCCAGGAACCATTACCTTGTGAACTCCTTTAATACAATCAAGATCCTCGACACTTGTATTGATGTACATAGTAGTATATGACTTTCCCTCGAATAAGTTGGCGATATTGCTTCCGCCAGCACCCAAACCTAAAATTCCAAATTGTTCTTTCATATTATAACATCTCCTTAATAATTTGTTCGCCTGCTGGCGTTAAATAAAATGTATTTGATTTTGAATCCTTTAATCCCTGTTTAATATATTGTTCCTCTAATAAAAAATTCATAGCCCTATGTAAAGTGGTGATTGATTGCTGCAAATTCGCATATTTTTGAATTTCATACACGCTCATCGCCGATACGACTACTGTTGCTTTAGACTGTTGAAGTGTTGCCAAAATAAGTAAACCTAGTCTATTCATATCATTTCCTCCCATTGTTTTTCATTGTTATGCAATGTTTACCATTGCTTGGTGTCTTTATGATACCACATTGGTTAAAACGATGCAATACCTTTTAAAAAATAATACCAATTTGACACCATATTATTATTATTTTATAATAGAGTAGGGTGGTGATACAGATGAAAAAAGAAGATATATGTGCCTTTACACTTCGTATTCCAGATACATTAAAAATTAGATTGGATATATTGGCTTCCAAAGAAAGAAGAAGCACAAACAATTTAATTACAGTTATATTACAGGAATATATTGATAATAAAGACGTAAAAAAATAGGGGATACAGAAAATAATCTGTATCCCCTAAATTTTTATTTTGTATTAATCTTTTTAGTTGCATCCACGACAGCGTCAACCAATTCGCCTATGGCTTCTTCATCAATATCATATTGTAGCGACTTTTCCATAGCTTTGATAGATGATATTACGAATTGCTTTTTGTCTTCTCCGTTAGTATAACTTTGCTCGGCCTGTTTCATTAGCGTGAGTACAAGTTGTACAACAGCTTTCCAATTCTTTTCACGACTTGCCTTTTGTGCAAGATCGATTAGTTTAATGACTAGCGGAATTGCTGCCACTAAACCAGAAATTATCGGTAGTATAATAGTTGTCCAAACTTCCATCAGCCATTCCCCCTTAAATCATTTTGTATTGTTATTTGTTCTTTTGATGATAATCAGGAAAATCTTGTTTGTCATAATAATCCGCTATAAAGTTAAACTCTCTTTGACCGGGACCATTCTGATGCAACACTTCCGAATATTTTCTGTAGACATCACGGATATGATCCATTTCTTCTGGATGGAGTCGAATGCGACGCCTACATCTATTCCCACAATCAAACAATTCAGAACGAAGACGGTCTGCTTCGTTTTCTAGCACATTACTCTTGACTTGCTCTAGTTGGGTCGTTAAAGCCTCATTAGTCTCTAACAATTTATCCATTTTGCCATCAAGTTTTTGTATGAGTTCATCGTTGCTTCTTACGCTATCATCAACTTCGTGCATCCAGGTGTCGCGCTTAGCAATATTGGCTGGGCTGTAATGTGAGTTAAATTCTAACAATGCTTGCTTGCAATCCAGTATCATCCGATTTATACCTTCTTTTTCTTGCTTCTTGCGCTGAAAATATTTGCGTATTTTAAGGAACTCGGGAACAATTTTGCCTTTAATTTCACAGAGTTCTCCGATAATCTGAAGAATTAGAAATAGTCCGACTAAAACAATAGCTATTGTTGCCGGAATCCCTAAAAACTCTATGCCCTTAATTATATCTCCCATTTGATATTTCACCTCCTTAATGTAGTTTCATTTGTTCTTTTGGAGGTTTCTTTTTTTATTTCCATCCGCCAACAACCATTACATTGAAGTTGACGGTGTACACGGTGCCGTGGTTGTATCTGTATGATAAAACAAAAGTATTCTTAGTGTGGGTAATATCATTATTACTAGCACAGTCTCCGAATCTTGTAACAAGCAATCCGCACTTTGCTGGAGTAAGATAAACCATAAACGATGTGTTTACAAATGATACCGGCATAGTTACAGTCATACTATTAATTCCGTCATTAAGTGCCGTTGGGTTGTGGCTTGCAGAACCATAAAGTTCCATTCGTCCGCCATTCCATTTTCTCCACGTCCATCCATTAGAAGCGCCAGTTTCGACTATAAAATCAGATACTTTGCTTCCATTAAAATACACTTCCGCATTACTGTTGCCTAGAATTATCCTATTGGTACCATCGGCATACTGGAATACACCTCGTGAATTTAAAGCGTCATACATTCCAATTGCTGTTGTACTATTTGGATTTCCGCCATACAAATAACAATTGTGTGAATTTGCAGATGTTGTTGGGTTAGAAAATCTAACTTGTAACTCTTTTGTTTGACCGTTCATTCCACCCATATGAATGCTTTCTTTTGCATCAATATAGTAATTAGTTGTTAATGTTCCATCTATATTTACCCTTGCTTTTGCTATGACATTGTTATTAAATTCTGATGGCATTGACACTTCAAAGGATTCCTTTGTTGACATACCTCCTATAGCAACACCTTTACCGTTCCAGTTTATATTAATTGGTCTTGCGGCAGACTGAAGTGGTGCAGTAATAGTCTTTGTCGCACCATAAGCGTCCTTAATTGTAAACCTAATAACATAAGTACTTGCAATAGCAAATGCGCCGCCGCCATAAACACCAGTCTTAGTTGCAGCAGTATCAGTCGCTGCCTGAAGTGTTGTTTCGGCAGAATAAGAAGTTCCGCCATTGCTACTATAAGCAACAGTTACGGTTCTTGTATTCTTACCACCAACATTAGAATACGATGAGTTGACAGTATATTTTGCATAAGTGCCACTCTGAGAAAGGTTTCCGCTAGAGTCACAACGTTGCACGGATACTGGACCAATACTAGGAGCAGCGTATGGATATACTGTAATGCTTACAGTTTTACTGGCTGTTCTACCACGCGTATCTTGCACCTTGACTGTGTATGTTATTGTACCAGCAGATTTAATTGCCGCAGTTGTAATATTATTCGCCGTAACAGTCGTAGAATTTCCAGACGATGTTACATTAGCACCGCTATAAGTATAAGAAGCAATTGAACTTCCACTGCCAGCTGTAGCCGTTGCAGTTAGTTTTGCCGTAGTCTTGCCTTGAACATAAAGACCACTCAATCCATTCGCTGCTACCGCCGCAGTAAAAGCGCTCACGGCAGGCACAACCGAAGTAGGCACATTTGCCGTAATATTTTTAGACGTACTTGCCACAAGCGTAGTTCCGTTATATGTCTGAAGTACGGCAGTAACAGTTCCACTTGTACTAGATGGAAACCAAGAGTGTGGTATTGTATAACTAAAGGCGGTTGTGCCAACGGCCATAGTAATTGTATCCTTAACCGTAGTACCAATCTTCAACTGAATTTTATGATTAAACGCAGTTGAAGAAGGCGTAACAGTTCCAGATATCGCCGAGCCAGTATTGACGCTTGACGATACAGTAAAACTAGAGGATCTAGCAATCTTCGGAAGCGTGATTGTCTGGCTGACCGTCATCGTTCCAACCGAAGATCCACGATATGTACCGTTAATAACGAACGCACCGGAGATATTACAAGTTGCAGTTCCGTCGCTTTTATGTGTTACAGTGGCTGTTTTTGTAGCCAGCGTAGTTGTTGTGGTGGTCGATCCACCATAACTAATTGATTTTGTGTAATTTGTTTTGCTACCACCTACGGAAATATACGAACCTGTTAATGCAGTTGCATACAATGCGTAGTGGTTTACTAATTTTAAAGTAACCGTCACGCTTGACGTGTTAGCGGCCGTATTTTGCGTATATGAATACTCAGCCTGCAGAGTCATTCCGCCGACTGATGTTCCATTAATAGTTGCCATATCTTTTCACCTCGTCTCTTAAGCTTCGCTTTCTCGCACGCAACCAATCGCTTCGAGAGCTTCGGTTACCTTGGCGGGGAAAACCTCTTTGCATGTATCACACAGGCATTTATCATAATACTTGAAGACTCCATCTGGTGTAAAAACATTTAATTCATAAACTCCAAGACGCTCATAACCTCCATTTGGATATTCCTCCGAGGTTCCAATAAGCACTTCACATTCATCGCAATAAAATTCGTGAACGTTCTTGGTAATAGTTTCTGTAGTTGTAATAATCTTTTCCATAATTTATTCTCCTTTCTTATGTATTTGCCACGATTGAAAGACTTCCGTTGCTTTCAATTACGATACTAAATTTTCCTAAGTTTATAATTGGCGCTTGAAGCATTGTGCTTCCTGAATACTTACCGACAACATTTAAAGATTCGATCTTGGCAGATATAGCATCTATAGTAGATGTCTCAACATGGTCTATCGTAAGCACATCATTGTTAATCGACGAGTTTCCAATTTTAAGACCATTTGTGCTATCCACCGAGAAGTACTGTTTGTACGAATCTACGGTTTTCTTTAAATCATCAATTTCGTCATCATACTTCGTCGCTGCAACCCAGTCGCTATCTGTATAAGAAGCATTTGTATGTTCTGCTCTCAACATAGTTCCTACGCTAAATCCAGGAGGAGCGTAATCCGTACCAACGATCCATAGATCTCCCGCAAAATAGTTAGACGGTTTGGAAGCGAATACTTTATTTTCATCGTTTTTATCGTCGATAGTTACTACTCCGACATACTCTGTGCCGTTAAACTGCATCTTGCACATATAGTTGTTGCTAAAAGATACATCATCGCGAGATACATTAAAATAATCATTTGTTGCCCCAGAAACCGCAACCCAATCAGTTCCATTGTGGCGATACCACTGAAACGTTGCCCCAGAAGTAATTTCAACATCTCCAAAATATGCAAATGTCTGAAGTAATATGGTTGGAACGCTTGTTGATAAAGCATAGCCGTTATTTGAATAAACTTGGAATGTTACGGCATTATCACCTGTTGCGCCAGGAGCACCCGTCTCACCGTCAGAAACAAAAGGTATAATCTGTTCATCAAGTAATGTTGTAGTGCCGCCAGCCAAATACATTCTAGCTCTGATAGTCTTATAAGTAGTAGAAGCAGCGATAGACGCAGTTGCTTCATTTGCCGTAGAAGTATAAGAATCGGTATAAGTAGAACCATCCGTAGAATATGCCAAAATCCATCTACCAGCATAGTTTGCTGGAGCACTAGTTCCAGTCTGAATTCTACCTGTAAATGTCAATGTTGCTGGCGTGCATAGAATATCGCCACTTGACGTCTTCTGTACAGCGCTTGCATTTGACACAAGCCAATACGAAGAAGACGCTGGACCAACCGAGCCAGTACCACCAGTCGCTCCCTTAAATGCAATCGAGTAAGTGAACATTTTCGTAATAGATATGCTGCCAACTTGAATAACAATTGGAATGGTTCCATTGGGACTTACAAATGCTGTTGTGCAAGTAAATGTAATTGTTGGAGATGTTCCACTTAATGCGTTGCATTGGAACGACAAACCGGCAATGCCTGTGGCAGTTGAAGTCGTTGACGCCGCAACGCCGTTTACCGAAACGATAGTAGCAGACTGAGATGTTGTACCCTTGTAGGATAAAACTTGCGTTGTTGCACTCGATGCTATCGCTGCAGATGTACTACCAGCAAATACATGAGATTCGTTCGTCAATAGAACCGTATATGCGTCTGCTCCAGCAGCTCCTGTATCGCCCTTATCTCCATAAACACCTATAATTACGGGAGCAATGGTAGCAGTTGTATTGTCAGTATAAGTAATCAGCTCATAATTCCATAAATACTTGTTGGTCGCCGTTAAAGTTTGCATAGCTGTTGTCCATCCGTCTGTAGATGTTACTACTCCACTAGATGATGCAGAGGCCAAATAATATTCAGTAACGGATTTAATGCCTTTGCCGGTGGCGCCAGTACTACCAAACACGCCAATAACAATAGGTGTGGTGGAGCTTGTCGTAGTGTCCGTATACGTAACAACCTCGTAATTCCAAAGATATCTCTTAGATGAATCTATGGTTTGAACAGTTGTAGTCCATCCGCTCGTTGAAGTTGTAACGCCACTCGAAGCAGTTGATGCAAGGTAGTATTCAGTAATTTTAGAAACGCCTCTACCAGAACTGCCCTGCTTTGCAACGCCATAAGCTACCTTACTATCCGAGAATGTTGTTTTTGACCAAAGATATTTACCATCCGAAACTGCAACCACGGCATTAGACCACGTTCCTGTCGGCGCGGTCGTAGCCGAACCACCCTCTTGATATTGGATAGATGATACTGTAACCGATGATCCAGCAGTACCAGTCTCTCCTTTTCCGCCTTGTTTTGCATAAGTATATGTAACGGTGTCTTCTTTTGAGGGGTCTGTATAGTCAATAACTGTACGAGTCCACAAATATTCTCCGTCATTTGCTACCGGCAAATCATCAAACCAATTTGTAGGTTTAGTTGTTGCCGACGCAGACACACCATACTTAACTTGCGTTGCATTAATACCTACACCTGTTGCACCTGTATTAATTTTACTCCAATTAAGTTTCAAGTTAGTACTTATGGGGCTCGTTACAGGAATAGTAATCGTACCGCTATTACTTGTATTTGCGCCGAGCGTTGCATTGTTTGCTATGCTAAAAGTCAAAATCAATTCATTCGCCGTTGTCACCGGAGCACTAACGGTCATACCCGTTGGCAATCCAGTAATTGTACCTATTGTAGGAGTTGTTTTTGTAGTTCCAACATAGGATACAACATTTGTAGTAAACGAGGTAAGTGCAATTTGTCCACTTGTATTAGCAGCAAAGGAAATGTTTTCGTTTGTCAAAAATACAAGAGGCGCAGGATCTCCTTGCTTACCATCAGAGCCGTCCGTACCATCAAACGCTTTATAAATTGTAAACACATCTTCGACTGCACCGTCAGATGCCTTAACAACTATCGAATTTGAAGCAAGTGTCGAACCGGCAACAGTTACTATGTTTCCATTTCTTGACACTCCGGTTGGTACAGTACTTAGGAAATTTTGACCACCATTTGTGCTATAAGTCCAATTGATTGCAGACGTATTGAATGTGTGCGCGGTAACAGAAATTGTATTTGGCGTATATACATTAGTTTTACTAATCTTAAATACTTGTGCGCTACCACTAAGGACGATATTTTTAGCTGGATCGCCTGCTGGACCTTGAATGCGACCAACATTAATAAAGTAGTCAACGCCATCACGAGAATCAACGCAAACATATAAGTCGCCATTATACATATAGGCATCATTCAATTCTGCAGAAGATATATCGCTACCACTATATGTGATAGTATAATAATCAGTCCCAGAAATTGGAGTTACAGATGATGCGGTAGCTTTGATGTTTACGCTTGTGCCGTCTGCACCATCATTGCCATTAATACCACTATCTACTCGTGTAAATGTTATACGAGATGAAGCGACGATGCCTTGATATGTGGCCTCGCATGTGTAAGTAATAATCGCATCATCTTTTAATATATTGTCTTTTATAGTTATTTTTCTTTTATCATCGCTAATATCTTCAATGGAACCATCGCTCATTGCGGCACCGTTTTTGTACCATTTAATAGCAGTACCGTTATATTCAGCAACAGTCATCGTTCTTGAGTCTAAGAACACGTCCATTGAAAGAACTAGATTTTCTCCCTCTCTCCAGTCAGGAGTGTGTGCCCCCGAGTTTTGGTTGAAAATTTGCACAGTAGGCAAATTGCTTGTAATATAAACCTCTAACTTTCTAGAGTCTGTTTGGTCTATGAATGTTATAGGCGTAGATTGAAATGTCTTCATTCAGAGGCACCTCCTTCTGTAGTAAATTTAGTTTCGTCAAACGTAACTGAGCACGCAAATTGTGCATTACGCTCCACATCTTCATGTGTAATTAAAATTTTATTTTGAATTGTCTTGCCACCAGCGTCTTTGACATAGGTTGGAGTCCAAGTAGAGTCAAGGGATTTGCTCCATACAAATGTGCTGCCAGTTTGAGCAAGAACTTTATCTGTGATATCTACTGCATTGTCGTAGACTTTGCAGGTGATGGTACAATTATCAGAACGGTTTAAGAATACAGTTAGACCATCGTACTCAAGGAGTATTTGGAAACGGTATGCGTCTTCAAGTTCTTTAGTCGCATATTTAGCATTACCCTCTGGACCAAGAATTTGAACAGAACCATCACTGTTAACAATAAATGTTCCTTTGTCACCCTCTTGACCGCCAATTTTCAATGAGCCACCTTCTATAACGGAGCCGCTGATGAATCCCGACACCACAGCATCACTAAGGACGCCCCATCGTTCTTCGCCATTAAATTCAAACTTACCGAAGCAAGATTTTGAAGTATTCCAGTTGTCAGCGGTAAATACCAATTTGTTATTAATGAGCGCTACTTGCTCATCTTCATACTGATTTGTCGTACCCTCAATAAGCTTACGGCCAATTAGTCCGTTATCACTAATCTCAACACTCTGACCACTAGCGTTTCTGATTTTAAGTGCAGCATCTTGCAAACCGTTATTAATGTCGCTTTCTAGTTTATTAGTCTTATCAACAGACTTTTGCCACGAGTTGCTTGATTTTGCCACTTGCTTTCCGGCAGTAACTGCTTGGGATAACAGTTCGGCGTGTTTGTCAATTTCACTTTTGGTCGTTACGAGGTTTCCAAATGTACAAGAGAAATCGCTAAGATCGTCAAAATTCAAATTGACCTCAAGCAGTCTTGTTCTCTTAACATAACCTTCTCTAATTTCAACATTAATAAAATTGCCAAGTTGGAAATATTCCACTAAAGGCTCGAACTCAGGCAATGCAAGAATATTGGCCATTGTCATAGAGAATTCAAGGCTAGGTTTGCACAGCGACTTCAATTCTTTTGCGGCTGCCTCCATAAGCTCTTCACAAATAGAAATTCGCTCTTCCTCACTCTCATAACCAGTAAGCAAGAAATTTGAATCATTGTACTCATCTTCTTTAATGAATGGCGATAAGCGCAACCATAAATCACCATCTTTAAAGAACTCGCTCATTTCCGTTGCGTCTCTAATATATTCCATAATCATTTGATATACGCCCTGAGAGTTTGCGTATGCAACATATGGCGTATCGCCCTTAAGATAAACAGCAAATGTATGACCACTAGTTACAACATATAATGTTTTGGCGTTGGTCGTGCCATCATATGTGCTAAAATCCTCTTGGCTTGCTATTGATATGGGAATATATACTGCCATTGTGTTATGTTTAGTGTAATACTGCTCAACGGTACTATATGGCTTAGTATTTTTGCTATAAACGATTGGATCGAATGATGTCGTAAATGTATATAATTTATATGGCGCATCAATAAGTTCGCCAGTACAAGTATAGTCACTCTTAGCGTTATTAATTACCTTTAGTTCTGCTAGATGCTTTCTTGCAGCCAACTCCATCTCTTCCGTTAAAGACTGACCACCAGATAAATCAATCGTGTCATCCACGGCATATCCGTTCAAGCAATATTCCGATTCGCGCTCTTTAATAGTTAAATACTTTTGAACTGCTCGTAGTTTATTATAGTTGTCAAGATATCTCTGATAGTTTTCATAGTTATACTTATCATCATTGGACGCAGTGGCTCCGGCACCAGTCAGAGGAGCCCATTTCTGAGTGGTCGAATTGAACTCATAAAGCTGTCCATTAGTGCTATTTGTGTCAAGCCATCTTGTGCCATTCTTATAATC
>JAEIGA010015939.1_pt1 | contig 11439 bp, 10 predicted proteins | sample 9270691 | NCBI WGS metagenome assembly JAEIGA01 (sample SAMN17057246, study PRJNA624740) | gut metagenome | biome: biome; isolation source: fecal sample | host: Bos grunniens | place: China: Xizang | collected 2019
ATTATATACAAAGTAAATAATAAAAAGAAGAGTTCAAACTCTTCTTTTTGTTTTATATAAAATATTACAATAATTTAACTTAAATTAGTAAAAAATAAATTTGATTATATAATCATAGGAGGACTAATATGAGTAAATTTGTTGACGAATTAAAAAAAGATATAAAGGGAATAGAAGCTCGTCATGAGCAACATAAAGAAATAAGACATGAAAGACATGAAGAAAAGAAGTTTGCAAGAGAATTAAAACATGAAATGAAAAAAGAAGAACATGAAAAGGAAAGACAAGGACATAAGGTGGAACATGAGATAAGAAAAGAAGAAAGACATGAAAGACACGAAGAAAAGAAAGCAGAACGAGAATTAAAACATCAAATGAAACATGAAAAATAGATGATATAAAGATGGTTCTAAAAATACTTTAGAATCATCTTTTATTTTATAAAAAATAATTTATTAAAATTGAAATTTAATAGATTAAATATAAGTAAATAAGGCAAAATTAATAAGACAAATAAAATATTGAAAAAGGCCTTGAATTTTGTAATTTATTTTATATTATCTTAGTAAAATTCTAAAAAATGACAAAAAAATCAAAAAATAAAAAGGGTTTTAATAAAAAAAGTCGAAATATGTACAAGACTATTTGACAAATTTGCAATATATTGTAAAATAGTAATGTTAACAAAAAAATTACACCAGAAGGTGATAATATGAATGATATAAAAGATATAGTAGAAGAAGTAAAAAGTAGATGTGATATTGCAAATATAATATCAGAATACATGCCTATAAGACAATCTGGAAGCAATTACAAAGGTTTGTGTCCTTTTCATGGGGAAAAAACACCATCATTTCATATAAGTGCTTCAAAACAAATATATAAATGTTTTGGATGTGGAGAAGGTGGAGATGTAATAAACTTTGTAATGAAAATGGAAAATCTAGATTTTATAGATGCAGTAAAATTGTTAGCTAATAAATGTGGTGTAGAAGTTAAAACCAATATGAATCAAGAAGATAAGCTAAAATTAGAAAAAATAAAGAAGTTTCAAGATATACATAGAGAGGCTGCTAGATTTTATTTTGCAAATCTTATACAAAGTAAAAACCCAGGTTATGACTATTTAAGAAGAAGAGGACTTGATGATAGAATAATTAAAAAGTTTGGATTAGGTTACTCTCAAAAAATAGGAAATACTTTAATGGATTATTTATTATCTAAAGGGTATGAATTAAATGAATTGGTAGAATGTGGTTTAATAAATCATAAAGTTGAAGGTAATAAATATTACGATAGATTTAGAAATAGAGTTATGTACCCTATATTTGATTATAGAGGAAATGTTATTGGATTTGGTGGAAGAGTATTAGATGATTCTATCCCTAAATACCTAAACTCTCCAGATTCACTTATATTTAATAAAAGATACAATCTTTATGGATTAAACTTTTCAAGGAAATGTATAGTTAATAGAACTATAGTTCTTGTAGAAGGATATATGGACTTAATATCACTTTATCAGTACGGCATACAAAATGTTGTAGCTACACTAGGTACAGCTCTTACAGAGCAACAAGGAAATTTAATAAAAAGATATGCAGACACTGCTATTATATCTTATGATTCAGATAAAGCAGGTATAAATGCATGTTTAAGAGCAATAGAAATACTTACTAGAATAGGTATTAATGTTAAAGTACTTGATTTAAAAGATGCAAAAGATCCAGATGAATTTATAAGAAAATATGGACTTAAAGAATATCAAAAAGCAATTGATGAGTCTACTCACTATATAAAATTTAAAATTGATCATCTAAAAGGAAGTTATAATTTAGAAAAAGATGAAGATAGAGTGAAGTTTGCAAAAGAGTCATCTAAGATTTTAAAAGAATTAAAAAGCCCAGTTGAAGTGGATTATTATACTACCTATATATCTAAACAAATAAATATAAGTACAGAGTCTATAAAAAAAGAAATTTATGGTAAAAATTACAATGAAAGAAAATTTAATAAAAATTATAATAAATTTTCTAAGAAAAATGAAGAAAAAGTAATTGAAAAGCCAACTATTATAAAAAATGGAAAAGAACAAGTAGAAGAAACATTAATTAAATTAATGTTAGAAGACAAAAAGTTTAGAGAAATTGCTCTTTTAAAGCTTGACGAATCAGATTTTTTATTAAATGAAAGCAAAGAAATTTTAAATTTTATTATTAAAAATAAAGAATTGGATAAAATAACTATTGACAAATTAAAAAGTTTAAACATATGCGAAGAATATTTAAATGACTTAGAAGTAAGGTCTTTAAAAGGAATTAATATAAATGATAGTAAAAGTATAGATGAAATAGTTAAAAATTTAAAAAAGAATAATCTTCAAGAACAGATGAATAGATTGCTTCAAGAACAAAAAAACATTGAACAACAAAAAATTGATAATGCTAACTTGAAAGAGGTAGATATAAAGGTTATGGAAATTGCTTTAAAAATAGTTGAAATAAGAAAGATGCTACAAAGTTTGTAGAAAGGAGGTAAGGGCATGACTGAAAATAATAAAAAAGTATCAAAAAAAGTAACAGCAAAATCATTAATAGAAAAAGGTAAAAAGCAAGGTGCACTTACTTTAGCAGAAATAATGGAAGCTTTCTCAGAAACTGAGTTAGATAAAGATCAAGTAGAAAATCTATATGAAACTTTAGGAAACTTAGGCATAGAAGTTATAGAAGATAAAGCTCCAAAGGTTGAAATAGATTTTAATGTAGCGGATGATTTAGAACTTGATAATATAGATGAAAATCCTGATGATATAGATAAAGAAGAAACTATAGAATTAGAATCTATAGATTTATCATTACCAAAAGGAATAAGTATAGATGACCCAGTTAGAATGTATCTTAAGGAAATTGGTAAAATACCATTACTTAAGCCACATGAAGAAGTTGAATTAGCTAAGAGAATGCTTGAAGGCGATGAAATGGCAAAGCAAAGATTAGTTGAGGCAAACTTAAGATTAGTTGTAAGTATAGCTAAAAGATATGTAGGTAGAGGTATGCTTTTCTTAGACCTTATACAGGAAGGTAACTTAGGTCTTATAAAGGCTGTTGAAAAGTTTGACTATGTAAAAGGATTTAAGTTTAGTACTTATGCTACATGGTGGATAAGACAAGCTATAACTCGTGCAATAGCTGACCAAGCAAGAACAATAAGAATACCAGTTCATATGGTTGAAACTATAAATAAATTAATAAGAGTTTCAAGACAATTACTTCAAGAATTAGGTAGAGATCCAAAGCCTGAAGAAATTGCAAAAGAAATGGAAATGACAGAAGAAAAAGTAAGAGAAATTATGAAAATAGCTCAAGATCCAGTTTCTTTAGAAACTCCAATAGGTGAAGAAGAAGATTCTCATTTAGGTGATTTTATACCAGATGATGATGCACCGGCACCTGCTGAAGCTGCAGCTTATTCTTTATTAAAAGAGCAAATAGAAGAAGTACTTGGTTCACTTAATGAAAGAGAGCAAAAAGTATTAAAGCTTAGATTTGGATTAGAAGACGGAAGAGCAAGAACTCTTGAAGAAGTTGGTAAAGAGTTTGATGTAACTAGAGAAAGAATAAGACAAATAGAAGCTAAGGCTTTACGTAAATTAAGACATCCAAGTAGATCTAAAAAGTTAAGAGATTACTTAGATTAAAATTTATATATGATATAAAAATTCGCCTTATGCTTAAGGCGAATTTTTGTATGTTTGATGATTATTATAAGATTTTGAAAGGATATTAAAAATGAAATTAACAGATAGATTATTAAAAATAGCATCTTTAGTGACAAAGGGAAAAAGAATTGCAGATATAGGAACTGACCATGGATATATACCTGTTTACTTGCTTAACAAAAATATAGTTCCATTTGCAATACTTGCAGATGTTAATAAAGGTCCATTAGAAAATGCTCGTAAAGAAGTAAGACATAATAACTTATTAGATAAAACTGATTTAAGATTAGGATCAGGAATTGAAGTTCTTAAAAAAGGTGAAGTAGATGAAGTTATTATTGCAGGTATGGGTGGAATATTAATTAGTGAATTATTAGAAGCTAACAAAGAAGTTGCACACTCTGTTGATAAATTAATACTTCAACCAATGCAAGCTCAAGAGGAATTAAGAAAATATTTACTTAGTAATGGATATGAAATTCTAAATGAAGTTTTAGTAAAAGAAGACTTTAGAATATATGAAATTTTAGAAGTAAAATATACTGGAAAAAATACAGAAGTAGAAGATGATGTATACTTTGAAGTTAGTAAAAAATTAATAGATAATAAAGATGAATTACTTAATGAGTTTATAGATAAGAAAATTTATAAATATAATTCTATAATAGAAAAGTTAGAGGGCAAAAGTGGAGATGCTGTAGATAGAAAAAGAGAAGAAAGTAAGGTTGCAATAGCTAAGTTAAAAAGTTTAATATAATATATAAGGGGTGATAATATGAAACTTAAAAGCCTTATAAAAAAGATAGAATCAAAGTATCCAACAAGTCTATCTTATGACTGGGATAATGTAGGGTTAATAGTAGGAGATATTGAATCTGATATAAATAAAGTTTTAGTATGTCTTGAGGCTAATGAAAAAGTTATTGATGAAGCTATAAATAATAATATTGACTTAATAGTAACTCATCATCCATTTATATTTGGTAAGATGAGAAAAATTACTACATCAGATTTTAAAGGAAAGTTAATACATAAACTTATAAAAAATGATATAAGTGTTTACTCTATGCATACAAACTTTGATATAGCATTCGATGGTCTTAATGATTATTTTATGGAAGTTATGGGGTTTGAAAACTCAAAGGTACTTGATGTAACAGAAAGTGAAATTTTATATAAAATAGTAGTATTTGTTCCTAAAAGCCATGAAAATGAAGTTAGAAATGCTATATGTAAGGCTGGTGCTGGTCATATAGGAAACTATAGTAATTGTACATTTAATATAGACGGTAAAGGAACTTTTAAGCCTTTAGAAAATACTAATCCATTCATAGGAGAGTATGGCAAACTTGAAACAGTTGAAGAAGTTAGAATTGAAACTATAGTACCTCAGAAGATATTAGGTGGAGTTATAAGTTCTATGTTAAAAGCACATCCTTATGAGGAAGTTGCATATGATTTATATAAACTTGAGAATAAAGGAAGTTCTGTAGGTCTTGGAAGAATTGCCACATTAAATGAAAGTATTTCTCTAAGAGAACTTTCTATAATTATTAAAGAAAAACTTAATATGGATGCTATAAGAGTTGTTGGAGATTTAAATAGCAATATAAAAAAAGTAGCAGTCGTAACAGGTTCTGGTGCTGATATGGCTAAAAAAGCACAAAGAATGGGTGCAGATGTTTTAATTACAGGTGATGTTAAATATCATGATGCACAAGATGCGATTGATTTAGGGATGAATATAATTGATTGCAACCATTTTGAAAGCGAAGATATATTTAAAGATGTAATGAAAAGATTTTTAGATGATTTAAAAGAAATTGATGTTATAAAAAGTGAGATTAACTTAAATCCATTTTCTATAATTAAATAAATCATAATAGTAAATAAATTAAAAAGGTTTATCTTAAACTTTAAGATAAGCCTTTTTTCTAATTTATTTACTACAAAAATGTTACAAAAAATAAAAATATTTAAACAAAAATTAATTTTATTGTAGAAAACTTTCATTTAATATACTACTATTAACTTATCAGGAGGTAATTTGGGGATATGAGTGATTGTGTGAAAAATATAGTCAAAATATATTTATTTGTATTAGCGATAACATATATATTATTGGGGAAATTTGACTTTACATATGCATACACCATAATAATTGTTCTTAATAGTATTATAGGAATTTGTGGCTTTTTAGTAAATTTATCTTATTGTGAATTTAATAAAGATATAGTATATAAGTATATATCCATAAGCTTTGCTATTTCTAGTGTTATAAACTTAATATATGCATTTTCGATATTTATTTTAGGTAATGGGGATAGAAATTTAAACATAATAAATATTATAGGTTTTTTAAGTATATTTTCAGAAATATCACTACTTATATTTACATTGAATCATAATAAAACAGAGATTAAAACAAATAAATTAATTAACATGGGAAGTATATTTATTTTAGTCTCATTATTTATTATATGTAGAACAAATATACTTAGATATATAATAAATTTAAATACTACAAATATAATTATGCTTTCAATGCAAGTAATATGTATATTAGGTTTTTTATACATAATAAGAAATATCAATAAAATTGATGGTAAGATTTCAAAGAGAGCTTTAAAAGACTTACAAATGTATAGTATTGCTAAATTAATATTTCTAGCATTTACTATTATAGTTAGTATTATCAATTTATATGTTAAGATATCTGAGTCATTTTTATATACAAATTTATTTTTTATTAATTTACTTAATTCCATATGCATACTAAGAATTTGTTATATGGATATTATAAGAAGACCAAATCAATTACTTCATAGAAACTTATTAAGAGAAAAAGAAAAGCTAGAAGAACTTAATAAAGGCTATAAAGATTACAAGAATAGATATGAGGAAGTACTTATGTATCTTCCAGATGGAGTAATACTTTATGAAAATGGAGTGATAGTTTTTGCAAATGAGAAAATAAATGAATACTTTAATCTAGAAGATACAAGAGATATAATTGGTATGAGACTAGAAGATATAGTTGATAGAAGTGAATTAGAAAGCATTAAAAACATTAATGATATAACTAATCCTATTACATACTCAAACTTAAAATACCGATTCAATGGGGTTGAGTTCTATGGAGAACAAACAAATATAATAAGACGGAAGAAAAAGAAAATATTATCTGTATCTATAATTAAAAACATGGAAGATAAGATAAAGTTAGCTAAAATAAAAGAAGAATTAGAGTATAATAAAACAATGGAAGAAATTAAAAATCAAGTATTAGCGAACATTTCACATGACTTTAAGACACCAATCAACGTAATTTATTCGACAGTTCAGATGCAAGACCTAAACATAAATAAACAAAAATATGACAGTTTAATTAATTTCAACGAGATAATAAAGCAAAATTGCAATAAACTTATAAGATTAATAAATAATTTTATAGATTCTATTAAATTAGAGGATAATATATTAAGTGCTAATTTAAAGTATGTAAATATAGTAAGTTTAGTTGAGGATATTACCACATCTGTTTTAAATTATGCAAAAGAAAAAGATATAAATTTAGTTTTTGATACTGATTCAGAAGAAATATATACATCAACAGATATAGAATTTATGGAAAAAATAATGCTTAATTTATTATCTAATGCTATAAAATATAATAAAGTAGGCGGAAAGATAGATGTAAAGGTAGAAGAAACTAAGAAAATGATTATAATATCAGTTAAAGATAGTGGAATTGGCATACCAAGAGAAAAAATTAAGTCTGTATTTAATAGATTTGAAAGGGCAGATAGAACTTCTATAGAAACTAAAGAAGGTAGCGGAATCGGCCTTAATATTGTAAAGCAAATGGTGGAAGCATTAAATGGTGCAATTGACATTAGTAGCGTGGAAAATATAGGTACAGTTGTAAAAATAATTTTCCAAAAGGATAATAAGGCGCAATATGATATGGAAGATGTAAATTCATTAGATATAGAGAATCTAGATGAAAAAACAAAGTTAGAGTTATCTGATATTTAATTATAAGTTAAAAAAATAACATTAAGAATAACAATTTATGTATTTTAATAGATATTATAATTTTTATTGAAATAATAGAAATAATAATATCTGAAATAAAATACTAGGAGTGTGAATCTTGATGATTAGACAATTAGCAACGAAGGCTCTAAAAAATGAAGCAGAACAAGTTTGTGATGATAGTAAAAAAACATTAATATATGCTGGTGGAATAGTTTTAGCTGGTATAGGATTATATGCATCATATAGAGCAGTAAAACACTTTATGGTTGATAAACAATATAAAGAGGATTTAGATTACTTAGAGTCATTACAAAATGATAATTTAGATTATGACCATTATGACTATAATGATGAAAATATTAGCGAAGACCAACAGTTAAAAGAAAAAGTAGATGAGTTTAATTCAAGAAGGTTAAATAGTGAAAATGAAGAAATAGTTTCTCCAAATGAGCTAAATAGTTATATTGAAAATATTAAAGTTGATAAAGATGATGCACAAATTAATTTAGAAGTTAATGAAGGTAAAGACGATTACGAAAAGTATGATGAAGAGTAATTTAGAAGTAAAAAAGTCTACCTTAAGATAAGTTTACTTATTTTAAGGTAGACTTTTCATTTTCCATAAAATTATATAAAGTTAGGTAAAAAAACTTATAACCTTATTAAAAATAAATTTATTTAAGTTTGTAAGTTTTTAGAACAAACAATAAAATACTAATAAAAAACTAAAAAAGTTATAAGAAACTAATATTGAAAATTAATATCGATAAGTATAAAATTATATTCGAATGAGAATTATTTACCGCTAACTATATGGAAGGAAAGTTTTCTCATCACTTTTATGGAAAGGGAAGAAATAATAGATTAGAGTTAAATTAAGAGAAGTTATGAGTAGAATACAAAGAGAAAAAGAAACAATTGATTTAATGATCAATATATATTGTAATAAAAAGCATAAGACTAAGAAAAATGAATTATGTGAAGATTGTCGAGAGCTTTTAAAATATGCTAATAAAAGATTAGACTTTTGCAAGTTTGGTGAAGAAAAGAAGTTTTGTAGCAAATGTCCAATACATTGTTACAAAAAGGATATGAGGGTTAAAGTAAAAGATGTAATGAAGTTTTCAGGTCCTAGATTATTATTTTACAAGCCAGATCAATTAATAAAGCATATTTTTGAAAAATAAATATTTAAATAAAAAATACCCTAAATTAAATTTAGGGTATTTTTTATTATTTTTTTAATATAAATTTATTTATAACATTTGCAACTCCATCTTCATTATTAGATGTAGTTATAAAGTCAGCTATTTCTTTTATACTTTCTCTAGCATTTCCCATAGCAACGCCAAGTCCTGCACATTTTATCATATGCTGATCATTTTCTTCATCCCCAACAGCTATAGATTTTTCTATTGGAATATCTATACTATTACATAAAGACTTTAGTGCATTACCTTTATTTGCATCCTTATTTAAGAATTCTAAGAAGTATGGTGCAGACCTTACTATTGTGTATTTATCATAGAACTCTTCAGGTATTGATTTAATAATTTCTTCTAACTTTTCAGGTTCATCTACAATCATAATTTTGCAGAATTTAATATCATTATTTATTTCTTCATAAGGAATATACTCTACTGATATTTTATTTAGTTTCGCTTCTAATTGAGTATATTTTCCAGGTGTTTTACAAGGTGTAACTAAATTTGTTGGTGTATTTATATGAATAAAAGTATTATGCTTTTTAAATATTTCATTATATATTAAATTAAAATCATTTAAATTCATTTCTAAGTTACATAATACCTTTTTACTTTTAACTTCCTGTACAACTGCACCATTAAAACAAATTACATAATCTCCATCATCAGTAAGATTAAGCTCTTCTAAAAGTGGAGTAACACCTGGTAATGGTCTACCAGTTGATAAAACTACTTTAGCCCCATTTTGTTTTGCATCTTGAATAGAATTAAATACATTAGAAGTTATTTTCTTATCTGTATTTAATAATGTTCCATCTATATCTAGTGCTATTAATTTATACATAAACCCTCCCAAATAATATATAATTTACTACAAATAATATTATACCAATATATGTATTTAGTGTATAGAAAAATAAGATAATGTAGTATAATGTAATTAGAAATAAATAAAATATATATAGTGTTAGAATAAAGTATTTTAATATAGTATAAAACACACTATAGGAGGTATTAAATGAAATTTTTTATAGATACAGCTAATGTTGAAGAAATTAGACAAGCTAATGAATTAGGTGTTATATGTGGTGTTACTACAAACCCATCATTAATAGTTAAAGAAGGAAGAGATTTTATAGAAGTTATAAAAGAAATATCATCAATAGTTGATGGACCAATAAGTGCAGAGGTAATAAGCCTTGAGCATGAAGGAATGGTTAATGAGGCTGAAAAGTTAAGTCAAATACATAAAAATATAGTTATAAAAATACCTATGACTGAAGAAGGTTTAAAGGCAGTTAATATACTTTCTAAAAAAGGTATAAAGACTAATGTTACATTAATATTCTCAGCAGCTCAAGCTTTATTAGCAGCTAGAGCAGGTGCTACATATGTAAGTCCATTTGTTGGAAGACTTGATGATATAGGTATGGATGGTATAGAATTAATATCAGAAATAGCGGAAATATTTGATGTAAATGCTATAGAAACTGAAATAATAGTTGCAAGTGTTAGAAATCCAATACATGTATTACAAGCAGCTAAGTTAGGTGCAGACATAGCAACAGTTCCTTATAAAGTTATAAAGCAAATGTTATTACATCCTTTAACTGATAAAGGTATAGCACAATTTATGAAGGATTGGGAAGGTTCTGAATTAAAATTATAATAAGAAATGAAAGTCTGGTTTAGATTTATCTAAATCAGATTTTTTTATTTTATAAAAAATTTAAAAGGTACCGAAAAATAAAATTAATATTGTATTTAATAATGAAAAGAAAGTTAAATAAAAATAAATAAAAAAATTAAAAAAGGTACCTAAAAATAAATTTAGTTTTGTATTTAATAATGAAAAATAAAAACGTTGAAAATTATAGGTTAAAAAATGGAGGAAATTAAAATGAAAAAATTAGTAACAGGTTTAACAATAGCAGCAGTAATTTGCGGAGGATCTACAATAGCATTAGCTTCAAAGGCTAAAAGTATGAATGAAAGTAACAATAATAAAAACATAAGAACAGAAATAGAAAACTATATAGTAAATAAATATGGAAATGATTGGGCGAACAGTTTATATAATAAAAATGGTGAAGATTGGGACGATATACTAGATAGAGAATTAGAAAATAAGTTTGGTCATAAGTATGATGATATGATAGAAAATTTAATAGATAACAAAGAACATGCATCTGGATTATATGATATTGATGATAAGATGGAAAGTAATAAAGTTCAAAACACAACAACATCAAATAGTAGTATAAATAATAACACTGTATCTAATAACAATACAAACACTATAAATAAGAAATCAGAAATACAAAGTTATATAGTAAGTAAGTATGGAAGTGATTGGGCAAATAGTTTATATAATAAAAATGGTGAAGACTGGGATGATATATTAGAGAATGAATTAAAAAATAAGTTTGGACACAAATATGAAGATATGATAGAAAATATAATAGATGCTAAAGA
>JAEIGA010015940.1_pt1 | contig 11439 bp, 4 predicted proteins | sample 9270691 | NCBI WGS metagenome assembly JAEIGA01 (sample SAMN17057246, study PRJNA624740) | gut metagenome | biome: biome; isolation source: fecal sample | host: Bos grunniens | place: China: Xizang | collected 2019
ACATTATGCAACGTACCAACATCTTTCGAGGAATGGGCATTGCCCTCGTAACTCCTTTCAAATCGAACGGCTCCATCGACTGGGAAGCCCTTGAAACTCTGGCTGCCGCACAAATCAATAGCGGTGCCGACTTCCTCTGCGTGTTAGGCACCACAGCTGAAACCCCTTGCCTTTCGAGCGAAGAAAAAGCCGAAGTGATGCAACGCGTCAAGCGGGTGGCAGCCGGACGTGTACCCTTGCTGTTGGGTTGCGGCGGCAACAACACACGTGCCGTTTGCGACTATCTGCGCACTGCCGACCTTACCGGTTTTTCCGGTGTGCTCATCGTATGCCCCTACTACAACAAGCCCTCACAAGAAGGCCTTTACCGCCACTTCCGCGCAGTGGCCGATGCTTCTCCCCTGCCCATTGTGCTCTACAATGTCCCGGGCCGCACCGGTGTCAACTTGGAAGCCGACACCACACTGCGCATAGCTGCAGCCAGCAAAAAGGTGGTGGCCATCAAGGAAGCCTCCGGACGTGTGGAACAAATCAGCCACATCATTCGCCAAGCACCGGACGGTTTCGAAGTGCTCAGCGGTGATGACGGACTGACCCTTGACCTCATGCAGAGAGGCGGTGTGGGCGTAATCTCAGTAATTGGAAATGCATATCCCAGAGGATATAGCGACATGGTGCATGCGGCTGCCGAAGGCGATTACGCCACGGCCAAACAAATAAACACAGCACTGCAAGACATGTATAAACTGATGATGGTGGACGGAAACCCTGCCGGCATCAAAGCCCTGCTTTCGGCACAACATCGCATCAACGACGAACTTCGCCTCCCCCTTGTGCCGGCAAGAGTGGAAACCCACGACGAAATCAACGAAGCACGCCGCAAACTTGTGGGAGTGGTGGCAGATTTCTGATCCCATATAGAAGAATTTCTGAAGTCATAATACACAAATCATCATTCCACAGCCACATTTCACAATGTGGCTTTTTTATGCCCTAATAGATAACACAACCATTGTTTCTACAGATTAACTCCGGAAGAAACACTCCCCATCATCCTTTGTTCGCGTAGATATATAGTTATGGCTTTTGCAATGATATGCAAAAAAGGACAAGCTTCAACAAATACCACAGCTTATTCAAAGCACAAGTGGCATCAGAAAAGGCACAAGCGACATACCATCCCTTACCACTCTGTTGAATATTTCTAAGTGAAATCACCGCTCTTTTTCATAATTACAGCGAAATCAACATTAAGGATAGAAGAATGAAAGAGACACTCCTAAAAGAAATCAGTTGCAATTCAGACGTCAAAACTATTCTGAAAATCCCGTAAGATTTTATTTTAGATGTGTTTAAAGCAAAAAGCAAATCAATTGCATTATATTACACAATTGATTTGCTTACAACTTCCTTTCGAAATATAATAGTCATATTACTTCACCATCGAAAATTCTTTATAGAAAACAACTGCATTCTCAAGATAAGTATTTTATATCTCGATTTTATATTTTCAGATAGAGATTTTGTAAAGAAATGCCTAGGATACTCCTTATTCCATAAATCTTCATCTTGATCATCCATATTAACAAACAAAAAGCAAGCCTCCTGGCTATCTTCTATAGAGGACTTTATTTGACAGAAAATGTCACTTTTTTGATCCAAGTTTGGAAATAGTTTTTGTGCTGATGCATAGTCAGTATCAAGGTAGGGATAGTTCTTTATGCCCAAGATATGTTGAAGTACGGTAAAATCTTGCAGTTGCTCTGTTATTATCGAAAGTATTTTATCTTTTATACTTCTTTTGAATTTAACAATATCAGCATCATTCAACCCATATTTTTCCAGAAATTCGCACAAACGCAATCTATCTGTAATCTTTTCCTTTTCCTCCTCGAAAAACTTATCCAAAACTTCGTTTTTGAGTAGTGGTATAAAGGGATTTTTTACCAATGATTCCATATTTTCTATGGATTGTTTTTCTTCTCGCTGCCATACTTTCAGATTTCCGATATAGGATTTCATAACTTGGTATTTCTTATCTAATGAAATGCGAAGTTTTAGCAAATCGTCAATAATCATACCTGCTATTTGGAATTTGAGTGGAAGCTCCTCCAGCGTTATCGTTAGTTCTTTGACACGTCGAGCTTGTTGAGCACTACTTTCTTCAAGTTCCATTTCCAACTGACGTTTTCTGCTATTTGACCACCACCAATAAAGAATGGTTATTAAAGCAGTAACCACCAATACAAGTGTAGCAACTATGCCCCACCCTGATGTTATCCAAGCCCAAGCTCCTAAAAAAAAATCAGTGATCCTGTTGGACTCTGGTGAGTTGTTTTGGTAATAAAAAAATCCCACAATCCATACAAGAAAGAACAATGTAGTTAATATGATAAGTGTTATCCTAGTTTTCCACTTTTCCTTTCTAAATTCTTTCAGGGTATATGGACGCTCCTCTGTATTGATTTTGTTTTGTCGCGATTTAGCCGATTCAATCTCATTTCTCAGTGATTCTTGGGCTGAAGTTAGTATTGCATTCCGTTTGCTCTGCTGGCCAAGCCTTTGCATTAGACTGTCGTAGTCTACTTTGAGATTGATGTAGTCATCCTTCATCCTTTTCAAGTTCAACTCCTCTTCCTTAATCAAATTTTTGATAACAAAACCTTTGATTATAGAATCATTCAGGTTGAAGTGTACTATAGTCTTTTGTCCGGAAGAATTGCCAACAACGATTTTTGCTTGTTCCTCGTCTACTTCCACTTCGGTAATGATACATGCCATGCGGTTGAGATCTGCATTGCCTATATAGGAATAAGGGATATAACAGTATCCTTTGTCACCAAAGTTCTCTCCCCAGGAGTTACGCACCACAAAATATTTAGTTTCGTCTGAATATCCCACAATAACCATTGCATGATATCCAAAATCCGTCGAAGCCAACTCTTCATTTGTAGGATAGGACACGAATCCATTGCTCTGGACATTTGACCCCTGTCCGCTATTGATGGTAGTGGAGAAGGAATCAAACACTTTCAGGGAAATGGCCACGGGGTACCCCTCGTGTATGGCAGATTTTATGGAATTTATATCAATATCGACATTGAGTGCTTTGAGAATCCTGCGATGCTTAGCGTCATCGTATGCTTCTTGATTAGGTACTGCAGTAAGGTCCTCTGTATAAGGGTGCAATTCTTCGAGACAAATACCATCAGTACCCATGCTCTTAATCACATCTTGGTATGAGCTACCAGTATCTTCGTCTTCCTTTCCCTTGGTTTTGCGAATATTGTAATAAACAAAAGCTTCGCTGAGGCCAGGATTCTTTTGTGCATTTTTCTTGAGAATGTATTCAAAAATAGATGTCGCAGCAAATACGGTGCAGGCACCCATTTGACCTTGATTCTTGATTTGTGTAAATTCATCTCTGAGGTCTATACTGCTTTCTTCCTTAATTACCTTAGGTACATAGGTATCCTCAAACTTTACTTCTTCGTGTGTTTTTTCTAAATAATAGATGTTACCATCTACCTCAAATCCACTTTCGGTAAGTCTTTTTTCACTTTGGAAGGCATGTTGTGTCATGACCTCTAATTGTTCAAGTTCACCTGATTTTTGCCGGATATAATTGGTTGACTGTCGCATCAGGTTTCTTAGTTCTTGAAGTTCTTGCAAAGGAAGTTTTGCCTTTCCCTCAATATCACAGCATTCCTTGATTGGCCCTTTCTCTACGCATTCTTCGCCATCTTCAGATATGTATTTTTTTACCTGTTTGTTATTTTCTGTTATAAACACATTAGCTACATCTTCGTCGAGAGAGTCTATAGACAATTGCTGTTGATTAAATATATTCCCCACCAGAAACGGATCATCATAGCCAAGGATTAAGGCTAGCATTGCTTGTTTTTCAGGCAACATATATTTATCGTCCGAAATAAAGTTAGTCAGGGACTTTTCTATTTCTTTCAATTGCCTTTTTAAGAGATCTGCCGTCTGAGCAACTATTTCATCGTGTGGAATTCCTTTTTGCACCAAGGGCAATATATGTGCTTTGTAAAAGTTTGTATAGATGTGCTGGTGATTAGCCAAACAGCTATTGGCATCTACTGCAACTTTGTTAATGGGAACTTCCTCTATTTCCACGCCTTCGCGTTGTAAAATATGAAGATATGACCGGCGAAGCAAGTAGTTGGAGAAATAATATTTGTCCAAATTCAATACAGATAGGCCTAAAGAACAGTAAGGTCTTTCCGGATCAAGTAGCGTGGCTGGATGGAAAATCGTATCATATTTTTCTATCGAAATAAGGGCTATTTCACCAATAATTCTGATAAGCGAATCTTCTTCTAAGTTTAGAGCAAATCCCGACTTGTTGATATTCTGTAATACTATGATTTGGGCCAAACGATTATTCTGTAAACGTATTTCAGCCAATTGCTCGAGTGCTTCTTTTTGTTGGCGTTGCAATATGCTTTCTGTCTCGAGTGAAACTTCATCTGTTTCATTGCTTGATGATATAATATGTCTAATATCACTTGCAAAACCAATCACCACTACCTCATAGCCATTTTGTAGATCAGCTAATGATTTTAATATGCTGACAACCTCTTGATGACAGTCTTTGTCATATAGTGGCGTAAAAATGGTGAGCAATAATCTGTTGCTATCTCCTGGTCTATTGATTGTAACTGTGCTTTGATGCAAGTTAGTAAAGTAAGTGTGTTTTAATGCATCTGATTTTTCTGCCCCCAACGTCTTATCCTCGACCATTTGGCAAGAATACATATTTTTGTAGTCGATACAAAATCCCCTGATTCAGTGTTGATCAATTCGGCTTTCTGGATTTCTATGTTTCCGTCGCTATCTTTTATCCATGATTTCGCTTGGAAATAATCGGCTACATCTCCTTCACCATATTTATAGATATACTTAGCAAGGAGAGGAGCAAACCGCTCCATCTCCTTACCTAATAGAATACTTACATTATGCCTCATAAGTAATTGTTATGAGAAAGAACAAAATGATTATAATTTTTCGACACAATCTAACTCTCTATTGAGAAGAGATTCTATTTGTTCATTACCTCTATCCTCTATTTCGTCGATAGACATATTCACCTGCGAATATTTGTCCAAATAATTTTCTTTGATATCTGATTTTAATTTTTCCAAAGCCTCAATACCATTAGATTTCTTGAAATTTTCGTAATGTTCCTTGATTTGGCTTCGCAAATTAGGTAAATCAGCCTTGAATGTATCAAAGGCTTGATCACGATATTGTCCTATCTCTACCCAATACTTGTGAAGTGGCATACCATTTTTCTTATCCTTGACATAATACTTGCCATTTTCGTTTTTAATCAATCCGAAGACTAGTCCTTGCACCCAATATTCCACATCCTTTGTGTCATTTTCCAATGTAGGATAGATTGAAAATTTCTCTCTTTCCATAATTTTGCAGAAATTGGCATCAATATGCGAGAATATTGGACAGTTGTCATACTTCTGCTTGTAGTTGTCAATACTATTAATGAAATAGGTTGGCACGACTCCCACTTGGTTGTAGATAATGACACGATCCTTCATACCAAGGCTAGCAAATTGTATTTTCTTTCCACCTGCAAGGTTTGAAAGACGACTTTCTTTTTGAAGCAAAGTGCTGTTCATTGGTACTCCAACGTAGGAGAATCTGCCATAGTTATATCCTACTTGTCCACGCGTGTTGATATTGAGCAATGGCATAGCTTTGGCCAAAGCACGACTCAACGCTCTGTCTAATTCTCCTGGGGTCTCTTTATCCATAGATGCCATCATATCATCAATGGTTTTCTTCTCCCATTTTTGAGCAGTAGGCAAGGTCTTAGTATAATCTGTTATTGCATTTGCCACATCTTCTGTAGCCATATTATCTATATCGTAGAATTGGTTTTGTGGCAATGTTTTCAAGAAATCTTTAATCTGTATTTCGTCATCATCCGCTTTGATTGAGTTGACGGCCAGCTGTGCTAAATCTATTTGGAAGAAAGATTTTGAATTTTCATCTACACCGTTAGTGAGTGCTGCGATTTTATTAATGTAAATTTGATTTACAGCTTTAATTTTACTTTCTATATAATTCACTTTCAACAATTCGTTATCTATTGCTACTAACAAACCATTGAAGAATGTAATTGCTTGATTTCTGCGCAACACTTCGCGATGGTTGATTGTCAACGCTTCTGCAGCTGCGCAAAGGTCATTGGCTAGTTCATTTTGTTTTGCTTTTGTCCTGAAGAAACGGCTACTATATTCTTTGAGGTCTTCAGAAGCTACATTGACAGCATTATCTAGTTGTGGTTGTTGAGCGAGTAAACTTTCTTTTTCACTAATCATTTCGCTCTGAAACACATTGACTTGTCCCTTGATAGCTTTCAACACATCTTTTGCCAACCCGATACCACATTCTTGGTTGACCCATTGCTTGACTGATTTGTTCAATTCTGATATGACACGATCTGATAATTCCTGAGTATTGCTTTGCAACTTATCAGGTTTGGGTAATCCTACATTACTCAAATAAGCATCCACCTCGCTACGACCATTCAGTTTGTCATCAATGTTGGAAATGCCAAATTCTGGAGCCTTGGAAAGTAGGAAATCTATCACGTTGTCATTAGCTGAACCACCATTCTCGCGAATATTTACTTGGGGCGAGTCAATCCAATTATTTGCCAAAGCATTAGCATCTTGGCACGAATTCATCATGCGTTGGATGAGGCGTTGTGCATTTTTCAGTGCATTAAGTTCGCTCATATCTTTGCCACGGAATACAATTTCGCAAGCTCCCATACTGCTAACCCATGCACGCTTATTGGCCACCATGCCATCTCCGTTCATAATACTTCTTTCCACATTGTCTGTGACAGATGCTGCAGCGTCAGACAATTCTCCGGCTGAAGTAACGAGAGCCAGAGAAATCATTTCTGCCAATTGACTGACATTGGTATGAGTATCGCCCTTTTCATTCTTGTTGTCGATGAGAAAGGCAGCATCAAATGGTCTGCCAATGATGTCTTGATCGTGCGTTACATAATTAAACTTATGCTTTTCTGTGCCATCAAAATGCATGAACCAATCCAAATCCCACAACGAACCATACGAATTGGGTTTCACACGTTCCATACCATAATTAGACATTTGCTCAAATACGTCGGGCAACACAGCATAGCCTACCATTCTGCAACCTTGCAGTGCATGCTTGATGATATATGCCATATTTAGGAATGTGCCGGCACCAGTACCTCCACCTACTGAGAATACCATGTGAACTTCAACCTTGGCATCATCATTTTGTGCATATTTGGGATCGTCCACTATTTGAGCAGAACTGATGCGTGCTGCAACGCTCTTTACCATATTGGTAAGGTCGTTAAAATTGCATGTCAATGCAAAACGTCCGTTTGTGCGGATTTGTCCAGCACCAGTCACCATTGATGTTAATGCAAATACATTTTCTTTAGGTACCCAAGAAAAATGTTGTTCGTGAGTTCTATAAGAACTCCTTGCATCACCGACGCAAATACGAATGTGCTCATTGGGCGAAAGTGATATTTCACCATATTTCGAAGGTAGCGTTTTCCTGTATGCACCTTGATCAGCATCTACACCCAAGAAACCTATCATAGGGGGCACTTCGCCATATGTTTCTACAAACATTTTCTTGGTGTGGAGCAAAGCACTCATACCTGTTCCACCAAGACCTACATAGAGGCATTTTCTGATTTTTGTTGCCATAGTATTATATATTTATTGGTTAATCAATATTTCGATTTTTCCACCTTGTTCTGTATTCAGTATTTCATAGTTAGAGTTAACTTTCAATCTTGATTCGTAGGGAGTAAATGTATAGGCTTTTCTTCCTTCTGATATTCTCAAGGTTTTGTTTTTTGATGGTTCAAGTACCAAATTTTGAGTCCAGCACTCATTCACGTTGTTAGCGATACGTCCCGTAAAGAAGCGGTTGAAAACAGACTGCTTCACAGGTTTGTTGCTAAAGATTATTTTTCTCGCCCCCTTTATCTTGAGACTTGTATAGTAGGGAGATTTTACGATTATTCTACCTATCTTTGTGTAGGAATAAATAATATTCTTCAGGACGATAAACCACAACACCAATAGTGTGAGTATTGTAATACACAACCACATCAAAATGGTCTTGAGCGGATTCCATACTACATCGTATTTTGAACGCAATGATACAGCATATTCTCCCACTGAAATTCCATTGACACTCTCCAAATTTTTTCTATCAGCGATTTCTATATCAAAATATCGCTTACCATTTTGTGCATCCTTATCAAATACGACACTTAATTCTGCTTTCCCTCCTTGTTCTTTTGCATTGATAGTGATAAGTCCATTTTTGACTGGATCACCATTGAAAAGCAAGGTGTAATCATTCTCATTCTCTCTGTTAGATATTTTCAATGTTACAGCACTGCCATCCTTTCGGGCTTCGTCATTGAATCGAGCCATAAGGTCAATTTTGAGAGTATCTTGTTCTTTCTCTTTCCAAAACAAGAACGCATCATACCATTCAGCGCTTCCCATATCCTTCTCATCATCCAATATATCCAAATTGCGCTCTACTTTGTTAGTCATTACCACCCTTATCGTAGGATTAATGACTTCCACATCTGCTGATTGTACGTCAAATGCGAATTCATACGTTTCTGGTAGAGAAGCATTGATTTCCTGTATGCTTTTTCGGGGCGAAATCTTTATTAATAGCACACCATCTTTGATTCCCTCGTCCTCAATTGTCACCGAAAAATTTGGGTCGGTGCAAGATATTTTTGCAGAAAATTTGCCAGCAGCAGAAAAAGGTATTTTGTGAACCTTGTCGAGCTTTAACGTATTAGCATATATGGTTGTACCTTCATCAAAACTACCAAAAGGATTCATTTTTTTTGTTACATCTACAAAGAATTCAGTTGAACAGGCATCAACAACTTTTTGAATTGTTGGATTAATCGCATTTTGAGTCAATACGATATAAAATAGTCGGGTATTTTTGTGCTTGCCACAGAAATTCTGTAATTTTTGTGCCAAGACAGAGATGCCTTGCTCATTATCTTCGCCATCGGTCAAAAGATAAATATAATTGTCTTTGTTGGGATCAATAAAACTTTCTGAGCGATTCAATGCACCACAAATGTTAGTTCTGGTTACATTGTTCACATACTCGTCCAAATCATTCTCAATCTTACTCCAATCAAAATTCTCACGTGAAAAGCTATGAGGATTCAGCGGCTGATTTTGAAAGGGTAATACATGGATAGATGTGCCAGGCGTATAGCGTTCAATATCTGTTTGTACATACTTTTTGGCCTTATCCCATATATTAGGAGTACCATTGTAACCAATCATCGATTTGGTGCAGTCAAACAGATAGATATAATTACGGCTACGTTGAGCAAATACAAAATTGCCACAGAATAATACTAAAATCACTATATAATATATATAATATATCCTCAACTTCATACTCATATTTTATATTGAATCCTTTATTGGAAGATTACTTACAGACATTTATATTGCTAATTCCACAACAAAAAAGACGTGAGTTTCATACTTGTTGCTTATCTTGCGTCCCAGGCCTTCGAACTTGCCTCCTCAGAAAGATAAGCAACTTCGAAGCCCACGCCGATATGTATACAAGTAACCCCTATGAACGAATTAAGCAAACCGATTTTGGTTTACAACTTCAAAGGGGATGCGTATATAACACATCCCGAGGACATCTACCGTTGCATCATCACTTCTGAGATAACCAAGTGTTCGAAGTTCGGAACCCAGCGATGAAGCGTAAGTAAACGCCTTTCTATTATGTAATGATCCTCTTTCCCACCCGATTCCCTCCTTAAGAGAGATTTGACAACTCTCCTCGGATCGGCGTTGGCAACCATGCAGTACTTATGAAGAAACTCGTTCCTCCTTAGCCTTTAACACAGCTTTGAGAATCGATGCAAATATAAACATCTTTTTATTTATACTCCTCCAATTCCTTATTATTTCTCACTTTTTTCTGTATTTACACAGGCCTCCGGGGTTCTTCGAAAAAACAAATACACTCACTTTTAACACTTCCGAGGATAACTGTGTCGCAGTTTGTCACAATGCGGCCGCACTTTTGCAACATGAAAAGTGCTTGTTGATGATTTCATCGGGTGTTGGATTCATTTCCGAGGTAATGGAAGACGTTATGCTTCTATGCGGAGATTTCACACTTCACTGCTGGAAAGATGGGCACACGAAACAGAACATTATTCATCATTAAAGAACAGAAAGGAGAACTATATGTTTGGAATTTTCGTCGCTATTTGGATTGTGGTATCCTGTTTTAAAGAATTGACCAACGGCAACGGATTTGACGACCTTTATTAACCAAGTTCTTATCTCCGTTACGTGAGATAGCGGAATGCGGTTGCAAAAAACGGCCGTGATTTACCACATTTTTCTTGTGAAAGGATGCTCAAAGCAAATGCCTTTCACTTTTCTCCGCAGGGGTGCTGCACTTCTTGGCTTTTGACTCACAGAACTTATTACCCAATAAGACAAAAGCAGGAATGCACCGCACCCCTGCTTTTTTTTGTTTTCTGAAAGATTTGCTTCTTGATTTTTCTTTGCGAAAAGGCTTGTTTTATTTCCAGCACCGGGCAAGCCAACGGCGAACCGGCTCATCATAAAATTTCAGACAAATGTGCGCCAACAGCATATTGATGGCACAAACTCCTATGACCATCGGCCAGGTTTCAGACAAGGTGTAGAGTTTATTGTCGATGAGCCATGAATAAAACAGATACATCACAGGATAGTGAACAATGTAGAGCGGATATGAGAGATTGCCCAACCAACTACACAGACCGGTTGACATTTTGTCTGTCGTTGCTCCTGAAGTAGCTAACCACACAATGCAGGGAAAGACAAGCACTATGCACACCATTTCATATACGCCATTGAGATGCACGCCTCCCACAACCGGAAGATAAGGCACTGAGAAGAGCACAAAGAGCAGGCCGGTTGCAATCCAGAAGATGCCGCGCACTTTTGTCGGTTTGAATTTGCGTGCCATCAACATGCCCAACGTGAATGGGAAGAGCATGCGCAGAAGTCCGCCACCGAAATTCGCAGCATCGAGTGTCCAGCCCACACCCACCATACCATAACCCGAGACATCCGCCACGGTATAATAAATCCATGCCAAGCCCGTAACAGACACCACAACTCCAAGTGCACGAGAAGAAAGCCGCCGCAAGAAAATTGCATACAGTATATTTCCTATATATTCAAAGAAGAGCGACCATGCCGGTCCATTGAGCGGAAACATCTCGCCATTGCCACGCACTTCGCAAGTGGCTCCCGGCCACATCGGGACGAAGCATATTGCCATAATCCATGC
>JAEIGA010015941.1_pt1 | contig 11439 bp, 6 predicted proteins | sample 9270691 | NCBI WGS metagenome assembly JAEIGA01 (sample SAMN17057246, study PRJNA624740) | gut metagenome | biome: biome; isolation source: fecal sample | host: Bos grunniens | place: China: Xizang | collected 2019
CCTCGAGTTCGCACCCGTATATGAGAAGCTCTACACCGTAGAGTTCTACGCCGACGGCGTACTGCTCTCAAGTGAGACATACATCAAGGGTGAGGCCATCGCCGTTCCCGAAAACCCTGAAAAGGAGAACTACACCTTCGTGGGATGGAATCCCGAAGTACCCGAAGTGATGGGCACCGAGGACCTCAGCTTCAAGGCTACATTCAAGGCTAACGAATTTACTATCACCTACAAGATAAATGATGTCGTTATATACACAGACACCATACCTTACGGTGAGGAGGTGATACCTTACGTTCCTGAAGAAAAAGATGGCTTTGTATTCTCAGGATGGGAACCCGCTCTGCCTTCAGTCATGCCTGCTGAGAACTTGACCGTTACAGGTACATACGTCGAAATCAAAAAGGACGAATACACCATTACCTATATTATAGACGGTAATGTAAAACACACAAGTGTAGTAGAAGAAGGTGCCACAATCATACCTTACGAACCTGAATCAATAGAGGGACACACTTTCTCAGGTTGGAGCCCCGCTCTTCCTTCTGTAATGCCTTCAGAGAATCTGACTGTTAATGGTTCTTATGTACCTAACATACATACAGTCACATTCATCATAGACGGTGAAGTAGTGGAAACAATCGATTATGCTTACGGCACTAAGATAACCTATGAGCCCGAGCAGAAAGAAGGTTATACTTTCACATGGTTTGACAAGCCTGAAACCATGCCTGACTATGACATAGAGGTAAACGGTGAATATACCATCAACAGCTATAAGATAAGCTACTTCATCGACGACGAGTTCTTGACAGAAGTTACTTACGAATATAAATCTGAGGTAACACCTTATGTACCTGAAGTCAAGGAAGGTTACAAATTCTCAGGTTGGAGTCCTGAACTCCCAACTGTAATGCCTGCAAACGACTTGAAGGTTAATGGTACATACATAATCCAAAGCTTCACTATAACATATTATTTGGATGACGAATTCGTAACAGGCGTGACTTATGAATACGGTGCAGAGGTAACACCTTATGTACCTGAAGTCAAGGAAGGCTATCGCTTCAACGGTTGGATTGGAGAACCCACAACAATGCCCGGCGCGGACATTGATGTTTATGGTGAGACTGAGCCAAACGAATACAAGCTTACCTATAGAATTGAAGGTGAAGAAGACGAAGTATTTTATGTAGCATTCGGCACCGAAATCGAGCCTCATGATAACCCCACCAAGGAAGGTTACACATTCTCAGGATGGGAGAACGAACCCACAACAATGCCCGCAATGGATGTTGTAGTAACAGGTAAATTCAACATCAACAAATATACTATAACATATATGGTTGATGGCGAACAGTTCGAGGCTATAGATTACTACTTCAACAGCGAAATCATGCCACTTGACGCACCTTCAAAGATTGGATACACATTCACAGAATGGAATGTCACTGAACCCGATACTATGACTGCACTCCCCACAACAATGCCCGCAACGGACATTACAGTGGAAGCCGTTTACACTATAAACAAGCACAAGCTCGCTTATTTCGTAAACGATGAGGAATATCAGTCATCTATGGTTGAGTTCGGTACACCGATAACACCTATCGAATACGAGGCCGAATACGGTTACACATTCAGCGGATGGGGTGAAGTGCCCGCCACAATGCCCGACGAGCCCGTAAACATATACGGTACCGAAACCGCCAATGTTTGGACTCTAACGTTTGAGATTACAGGTGACGTTAACCCCGGAGTGGTATCAAGTGAAGAGGTCGCATTTGGAACAAAAATCACAGCTCCCGAAGTAAGCGAAGTAGAAGGTTACACCTTCTCTTGGTCTAACTTGGTCGCCACTATGCCAAACAACGACCTTACTGTGACAGGTTCTTACATCTCTACAAACACCGGAAGCACTGAAACCGCAAACTTCTACTACGGAACATACCTGTCAAGCGAATATGACGCTATGACAACACAGGATATAGTTGCCGGCATGGTAGCAAGCGGACAGGTAATCGAGAATATAAGCACCGTAAACGAAGAGGAATACAACTTCAATCTTCCCACACCTACGGTTGACTTCAATCCCGACGACTTGGACGACGACGCTTTCGAGGCTTACGAAAACGACTACCGTTACAGCATGTACTTCGTGATACCTCAGGAGGTTGAGACATTCACCCTCATCGAGGCGGGATTCATCGATGTCACTAACAAGTACAAGAAGGACGCTAACCACAGCAACTTCGAAATTGACGGAAAGATGTACGACATTTGGGTTCGAAGCAACAACGACGGAACACGCTTCGACATCACAGTACCTGGCATGACAGCCGACGTATACAAATACAAAATGACTGTGAACAACTAATTATAGGAAAGGAAGGGACCGAAAAGGTTCCTTCCAATTCTAACAATATTTAAAACTTACAGCAATATGGCAATAGATTTTAATGAATCAACCGTCAGTGCGGCCCAAATGCACTATTCAGGCAAGGGCTATATGGACGCTAAAATGCAGCCTGTAGACACTTTGGAGGGTCTTACCGCCATCCCAAGGACTAAGCGTTTTATAGGACTCACCGTAACCGTATTGGACGATGGCTCAGGCGTACCCCATGACTATTGGTTGCAGGAAAGCACCACAAAATGGGTTAGGAAGGACGCTGTAGATAGCGTGAACTATGTCACAGGTGACGACGTGGAACTCAAATGCTACAAGGGATATTACAACGGTTCTTTCAACGTTGAGGAGGAAGCATAAGTTTTTTTTTAATTTTTTTTAGGAAATGGCTGAGAATATAACACACAATGTAATTAACTTCTACGGCATAAAGCAGGTGTCAGACGCATACTACACCTCTCTCCCTGACGAGTCCAAGTACGGATACCTTTGGTTCGTACGCAAGCTTAACGGAGAAACCGTCGTTAAGTCAAGCATCTATTTCGGAACAAGGTTGTACGCTGAGAACAACGATACAGCCGAAATCGACACCATCAAGAATTTCCATGAAAATCTTGTCAATAGTTTCGCAGGCATTCTGAAGGCCGACGGCTCATTCTCTGAACAACCTTTCGGTTCAGATGTTACAGCTGAAAACAACCCAATCCTCTCTATGGAGGTTGCAAACATCGTAGAAATTTTCAAAAATTTCGAGAGTGCAATCATGGTAAACAAGGAAGCTATTGAAAACATCAAGACAAGTATTGAAAATCTTCGCGAAGAATGTCAAATTTTAATTGACGGTGACGACATTTTGTTCGTAGAACCTACTATTTAATGTTGAAGAGTTTTTAACATAACAAGTGGCAACGATATAGCTGTTGACCCATACAAAATTAAAAGTGTTTTTTACTTTAATGCGCTATTTATAAGTAAACGCACAATAAAAAAGCCTGTAGGCAAGCGGGTGTAGAGGCTGTGGAGGGAAGAGGTTACGAACCCTGTGAAGCAGCAAGATTAAAAGAGCCTACCCATAATGGGTAAACTACTATATCATTGTCTAATCAAAAACACTCTCAATGAGAGACGTTTATATTTAATACTTTTTTTATAATATGGCAAACATTTTTAAAGGTTTTCAGTTGGTAAACGGTACCGCTGATAATTTCGACATCGCATCTTTGAACGACAAGCTGACCCTTTACTTTGTAAGGACTAACGCTGACAACAACGACGGTTACCTGTACTTCAACGGTAAGAAGTACGCTACTGGCGCTGACTCAGTAAAAGCTATCTCTGATATCCTTGGCTATGTCCCCGCTGACAACGATGGCAAGACACTTAAGGAGTATATTGACGCTGCCATCGAGTCTGCCAACAGCAGTGCTGCTGACGCCGCTAAGGAAGCTAAGGATGCAGCAGACGCAGCTCAGGGCACAGCTGACGCCGCTCAGCAGGCTGCTAACGCCGCTCAGCAGGCAGCTGACAAGGCTCAGGGCGAGGTTGACGCTTTGGAAGGTGTAGTTGCAGAACTTACTCAGACCGTATCTGACAACAAGACTGAGGCTGCTAATAATCTCAATGCAGCTGTTAGCGGACTTACAGATGAAATCGAAGCTGTTAAGGCTGTCGCTGATAACGCCGTTAAGAGCGTAAACGGTATTAGCGGAACCACCGTAGTTCTCGACGCTACTGACGTTAATGTCGGTGAATACGAAGCTACTACTTTCGAGACCGTTGACGGTGTAACTTTCGAGGCTGTTGATGCTAACGACACTATCGCCAGCGCCATCAAGAAGACCGAGGGCAACGTAGCCAAGATGGTTAAGGAGGTTATTGACAACGAATTTGTAACCAGCAAGGCTATCAACGAAATCAAGAGCGCTGCCGGTATTGAGGATGACCTGACTTACGCTCCTAACGCTGACGCTGAGTACATTTCAGACGCAACTTCTTTGAAGGATGCCGACAACAAGTTGGATGCCGCTATCAAGGATTTGGCTGCTACCGTAGCCGGTATGGATACCGACGGTTCTGAAAAGGACGCTGCTCAGGATGCCGCTATCAAGGCTAACGAAGATGCTATCAAGGCTAACGAAGCCGCTATAACAGGCCACACTCAGACTCTCGCAGAGCACAAGGCCGCTATCGAGGCTAACGAAGCCGCTATAACAGGCAACACCGCCAACATCGAAGCTAACGCTCAGGCTATTGATACCCTTCAGAAGAGCGCTATGGTTGAGGTTGTTTACGACGGTCAGTACATCAAGCTGAAGAACGCAGAAGGTACAGTAACCGCAGGTTTCGACGCATCCGCATTCATTAAGGACGGTATGCTTCAGTCTGCCACTTACACCGCTTCCGCTAACACTCTTACCTTGGTATGGAACACCGACGCCGGTCTTCAGGACACTGAAATCGACCTGACCGACCTCGTTGACGTTTACGTTGGTGACAACAAAACCATAAAGGTTGAAGCTACTGAAGGTGGTAACGAAATTTCTGTTATCACAGACGTAGAAAATGGTGTGGCTTCTCATGCTAAGGCCGTTGAGTTGGATGGCAAGATTACCGAAAACGCTCAGGCTATCGCAGCCCTGAACACCGCTATCACTATCGGTGGTGACGACTTCGTAGGTGATGAGGCTTAATACTTAATACATACGGTTCAAAACTAAGTGGGTGCTTCGGCATCCACTTTTTTTTTGTTTGTGCAAGTTAATTAAAAAAAACTTTGTACTTTTGCAGAAAAAAGTAAGGAAGTGTACCAAAATATATACAATATATTAAGAAAGGTATTGGGAAACTCCAAGAATGGAGGATATGAGCTGAACAATTATCAGTATCAGTTCAACTGTCCATGTTGTGCAGAAGAGAACGGATATATGTCCGACAACAAGTACAATTTGGAAGTGAACCTGAAACTGTTCAAATACCATTGTTGGAAATGCGGTGACATAAACGGTATGAAAGGCGACTTGCTCAGCCTTCTAAAGAAATACGGAAGCCAAAACGACGTCAGGGACTTGTCAGACATCACGTCTCAGATGATTAGAAGCCGTATGTATGACATCAACTGTTTCAATCGTGAAACCAATGGCAATACCGAAAACGACTACGATTTCATAACACTGCCAAAAACTTTCAGGAAAATAGACTTGCGGACCACATACAACAAGCAATTGGTGTCATATCTTGAAAAAAGACGCATTACTCAAGATATCATAAACAAATTCAATATCGGTTGCACAGATTGGTCCGAACAGTCCATTTCCATGAGAAACCGAATCATCATACCATCATACGATGAACACGGAGAACTTAACTATTGGGTCGGAAGAACGTTTTATGACAGCAATAACAAAAATGTGTTCAAATACAAGAACTGTAAGAGGAACAAGATGGATATCATATTCCAAGAATCACTTATTAATTGGGATTTCGACATCATACTGTGTGAGGGAGCGATAGACTGTCTTTACGCACCAAACACCATATCCCTTTTGGGCAAAACGCTGAGCACTAAGTCGGTGCTTTACCGAAAGATTAGGGAAAGAGCGAACGCCAACGTGACCATCGCTTTGGACAGCGACACCACCGTAGAGGAGACCGCAGACATTTACAGGAAACTGAATACCGGAAGACTGTCAGGAAAAATTTGGTTTGTCAACCTGAACAAGTACAAGGATTTTGGAGAGACTTACGAGAATGAGGGTAGCGGGGGAATAGTAAGGCTTATGCGCACACGTGAAAAATTCGACATTATTAACAAATTGAAATTTAAAATATATGATTAAGAAAATTATCGCACTGTCAGACGTGCATTTCAGAAATGTACGAAGGTTGAACGAAAGTACTGAATTCATCAACAATGTCACATCAGCAATCAAGTCAGAGATTAAGGGGTTTAAGAAGGATGAGGTCAGGATTGTCATAGCGGGCGACATTTTCCACAATAAATTGGACATCAGCTGTGAGGCTTATATGTTAGCAGCTAAAATGCTTACTGTTTTCGATGGTATATGCAAGACATACATCATAGCAGGCAACCATGACCTAAACATGTCTAACCTAACACGCTTAGACCCTATTACGACTGTATTCAACATGTGCAAGTTTAAGAACACCATATACCTCGACTCGGAATGTGACTACACATCAACCTGCCTCGTCGACGATAACGTCGTTTGGTGTCTTTACTCCACATTTAATGACCTTTCAAGACCTGACATTGAAAGTTTCAGATTGGAGCACACTGACAAAGCATTTATCGGACTTTACCACGGAATGGTTCGCTCATGCAAGACAGATGTTGGTTTCGTATCAATGTCAGGCGCAGAGCCATCTCTTTTTGAGGGACTTGACCTTTGCATAGCCGGCGACATCCATAAGCACCAACTGATTAAGATGAACGGCGTTCCATTTGTTTACTGCGGTAGTGTTATGCAGCAAAATTTCGGAGAAAACATTTCAGGTCACGGTATTGTGTCATTTGACATAACACCTGACGTTGAGAACGGAGGATATTTGACCGATTTCAAGCTCATCGAGATTCCAAACCCTAATTATGGGTTCTACAATTTCTCTATAAACAGTAAAGACGATTTGGACAATGATTTGGAAGAACTGACAAACGGTTAAAAAAAAAGCAACCATTAGGTTGCTTTTTTCTTTCGCTTAAAGTTCCTCCACATCCAACAAAGGCTTTCCATAAGAATCCAAATACCTTAATGTAAAACCTTTAGCCAAAAGTTCGTCAGGTATGTCAATATCGATAACACCACCATCAAACACCTCTCCGACAATCGGGTCTACGTCATCGCTTTCAAGGCTACCGTCAAGTCCGAAATCTGTACTGCCATAAATTTTCTTGTACACCATCTCCCAAACTATGTCAGACGCCAAATAGTCTGTATCGCCATATCCAACAGTCTTCCTTGCAAGCTTAAGTGTGACCTCCTCCTTATCCTTTAACGAGAAGCCCGACCAATAACCGTTCACGTTCGAAGTGATGAACCAAATGTCATGACCGCTGTTGTTTCTGAATGTAACCTTTCTGTCTATCAAAAGAAGAAACTCTTCAAACGTTATATAATGAAAATCCCCTCCAATAGACACAGGTGTCCTTATTATTGAAGGTGTCCTGTCAAAAATATCCATATGCGTATGATACTCATATGTCATCATTGGAAGAAACACGCACAGGTTCACATCGTCATGACCTGAAATCGGATAACAGAAATTGCCGTCCATTATATGACGGTTGATTTTGATTAATGTATCGGCGTTGAGCATGTCGAAAGAAACACAAACCAAATTATGCGAGTCAATGTCCTCACCATCTATGTTAAACGTATAACCGCTAATCTCATTCGTGTCTGAATTGTTTACAAGCGCCGAATAAGATTTGTAGCCACTCGGATAAACGTTCTCCACACTACCGTCACTATAAAACGGATTTGATGTCGCGACACCCATAAGGTCCTCCTTGTCGCAAAGCGTTACCTCATAACCAAAACCTTCCTCAGTCTCATAAAGATAAGTGTTCCAATCATCCTCATTAGCAACAAGCGGCATGGGAATGAAGCACTTGAAGAAATCTTCGGGAGTGTTAATGTCTATCGGATTCTTGTATAAGTCACACACTATGTTAAGATTGTCATACTCGTCAAAATAGAACATCTTCTCACCGCGTTGGTCAGTAATCACAAACAATTCATCTTGTGTCATCCTAATACGCCCGTCACAAAGGAAAACCTCACCCGTCTTGAAGTTGAACGCTACGCTTGGCTTGAATAATTTGTCAGGAGTGTCAGGGTCACTCAACTGATACTCATCATAAGTCTTTTCAAGATAATAAGGGTCCACAGGATAAAAATTCTCATATTCAAGACAAAGATTGCCATATTTGTCCACACCTGTCTGAGAGAACATCCATTCACCATTAAACACGCACTGACCCAACAAGGCATTGTCAGCCAACAATATTTTGGTAAATATACCATCCTTGGCCTCTATCTCGACCCAAGTGCCCTCTTCCCTGTCAGCTGACTCGAAAGGAGTTAGTTCGCTATTACCGGAACCTTTCTCACCACAATTGTTGAAATAATAGTAAGACTTCTCACCATCATGGAAGTACACAACATAAGGCGTTGCAAATTCTGTCCTCTCATAAACCTCATCGGGAGCCCAAACACCCATAGGATACAAAATCAAACCGTCTTTACCAATGCTTCCGTCCGCAAATTTGTAATCACCGAAAAGTCTAACCTTGCTGTAGTCACCCAACTTGTACCTCTTGCAATACCACTCATACATATATGTTTGGTCTACACCCATTGGGTCATCAGTCCATACAACACCGTTGCTGTCCATTCCATACCAATTAAGCGTATGCAAAGGCAACGGGTTATCCTTATGCGCAGAAACAGGCTTTTCAGGCGCCTTGTTGGTCTTCGTTCTCGTGAATATGTATTCTATACCATATCCGTCCTCACCCTTGAAATAAACCCAAGTATACTTGTTAAACACCTCACTGTCAGATGGATTGTCAGTTACCAATGTACCAACAAACTTGATAGAGCCGTTCTCATCGCCTTCAGGGTCTATAATAACAAAATCCTCGTTACCACTTTCTGAGTCACCTATCTTGCTCGCATATAGAACATACAAGACCATTGAGTTCACTTCGGTCCCCAAAAAGTAATATTTCTCGAATCCTTCACCGACACCCTTGAATACATACATACTACCCTCAACAACATAGTAGTCACCGGGTTTAAGAATATGACCCTCAATCTCAGTTATATCCTTATTGTTGTAATAAACCTCAAAATCAGCGAAATCTTTATACTCGGCTATAAAGGTAAGACTTATACCGTCCTCACCCTTATAAGGCAAGAATTCATTCCAAACCTTTGGGTCGCTAAATTTTCCCCACTTGCCGTCAATTCTCTGTCTGATAGAATAAAACTGAACACTTCCACCCGAACTAACCTGTTGAGGGTTGTCATGCCAACCATTCGGTATGTAATTGGATTCCTGATATGAAACGTTAGTCTCCCAATCAGTAGGTATTGATAATATGGGAACATTGTTCCTGCTATCTGACAATGCGTAAACATATTCCAATCCGTTTCCATCATCACCGTCAACTCCGAGAATCGAATAATACTCAATAGGCACAAACTCACCCCAAACTTTGTTGTTTTTTAACCTATACGTATACAGCTCATATTTCCATGATTTTCCGTTCTCACCTAAAAGGCCTTGCGGAAAATCAGTCCACCCCTTTTTCACATAATTGTCGGAATTAGGCGTCTCCTCCTCATCCTTTCTCTTGTTTGTCTGCTTGTATATAAAGTGAATCTTGTCACGGTCAATTCCGTCCTCGCCTGATATTCTGTAAGGACCGTTGAAATTGTAATACCCGTTAGACATGTTACCAACACCATAACAAAGCCAAACCACCTTACTGTCAAGATTTTCAAAATCAAAATCATCAGAAAGACACCAATCACCTAACATGACCCTTATATCATCCAAGTCGGCGCTCACCTTAATCTTTCCGTTCTCAGGCAATTCAGGCTCAATGTCAGACACACAGAAAAGGGTTAATCCATAAAGACCCTCATCCGCATAGTAATCCATTCCGTCAGGACCCTTAGGACCCTGCGAACCATTTCCTCCCTGTCGGCCAGGTTTGCCCTGTTTTCCGGGCAAACCTTGAGGACCTTGCATGCCTTCCTCCTTAGAGCAGAACAGGTCGCTAAGATAGAAAAAGTCACTATTTACCATTTATCTTGACATTTAAGCCGAAGTTATTCTCGTCAACACCATTCTTAAGCGTAAGCACGTCATAAAAATCCGTATCCAATCGCCAATAATACTTGTTGAGCCTTACCAAATCATCACGGGTCAAATTGTTGAGGAATGCCCTTGACAAATACTTGATACCATTATGAGACCTAAGCTCGGACGACGTTATCTGTAACTCATCACCGAATTTGTCATGACTACCAACGGCCACATAAGTCTCCCCGTCAATGCCGTTAACATCATCGCTCATCCACTTAAACAACTCCTCAACCACAAAGTCAAGGCTACAAGACGTTCCAGCATTGACAATATGGTTCCTATATTCAACAGAGCCATTGTCAGAGTTCGGCTCACAACCGTAGACTATATACAACGGATATTCAGTGTCATTCATTATGACAATATTGTCACCGATTAGGTTGGTGAGCTCGTCATGTGTTATATAATGCAATGAGCCACCCTTTCTTGTCGGCGTTCTTAAAAATGCCATATCATAAGAACCGTCACTGTTATAATCAGTCTCGTAAATAAACGGAAGAACCATAACAGTACCTTTAAAATCTGAAATCTTGCTGTTGTACACATACTTAGAAAGGTATGACACCTGTATCTTCGTGTCACTTTTCCTCATATCCAACGACACGAAACCCATATTCTCATGTGTACCACCATGAGACAGATATGTAATGTCAAAGTTGTTTAAAATATTTGTCATTGGAGCCACGCCATAACAACTCTTCTCAACACTACCATCACCAACAGGATAACCGTTCAATGGATTGTTTCTACTGTAAGGGACATAATAGTCAGTGCCCGCGTCACACACATTCTCGTTCAATTTCTTGTACATAAAATTAGCCGTATTACCTTTGACAAGATTTGAGCTCATGAACGGTATAAAATTGTTTATGTACGACGAAGCGTCATTGACTATGCTATACATAGAGAAGATATTACCCTTAATGGTTACATTTCCAAATTCGTCAACCACGAATACATCCTCACCGTTATTGTTCCCCAATTTGAAGTTGCCATCCCTGAACTCCACTAAACCGTGATTAGCCCAAAGAGCGCCAGTTTTGAAATCAATACACGTATTAGGCAAAAATATTGAGTTCCTATCAGCAGGAGGTCCACTAATCTCGTTAATCTTCTCATTAGGGTACTTCTTA
>JAEIGA010015942.1_pt1 | contig 11438 bp, 25 predicted proteins | sample 9270691 | NCBI WGS metagenome assembly JAEIGA01 (sample SAMN17057246, study PRJNA624740) | gut metagenome | biome: biome; isolation source: fecal sample | host: Bos grunniens | place: China: Xizang | collected 2019
AGCGCACCGCTTAACTCAGTTAATCACGACCGCTTAACTGACTTAAGCGCACCGCTTAACTCAGTTAAGCCGATAAATACTAATACAAAGACTAATAGACAAGAACTATCTACAAACACTAAAACGCCCGCGAAGATCGCGAAGAAAACAGACGCTGATTTTGAAGCCGAGTTTGAAGATTTTTGGAAGGCGTACCCGAAGCCGCGAAATCCCGACAAAACACCCGGCAGACAGAAATACATTGCACTGCGAAAGAAAGGCGTTCCGGCTGACGATCTGCTTAAAGCCGCGCAGAACTACGCACAGGCGATGCGCGGCACTGACCCGCGATACATCAAACACTGCAAGACGTTTCTGGGGCCGTCTGACGCATGGAAGGACTATCTGAACGAACCGGCGCAGGCAAGCGACGAACTGCCGGATGCGGCTGAACTTTTCCCCGATCTGGCTGAATGGATGCGAAGAAATAGAGGTGTTGCAAATGGAGAATAGCGACTGGAAGGCGTTCCGGGGCTATCTCGGCGGCGTTTATGAGCAATACGGAAAATCAGCGCCGACGGACGCAGGCGCACGTATCATGTTTGAAGCACTGCGCGACATGGATTTGGAAACGGTTCTCGCGGGCATATCGCGGCATGTGCAGACGAACCGCTTCATGCCGCCAAACGCGGCGGCTGTTCGTGAGGCTGTTTTCGGAGTTGCGGAAGACCGCGCGATCCTTGCGTTCGATAAGGTTCTGGACGCTTTAAAGATCGTGAACAGCGGCGACAGCGTGAAGTTCGACGATCCTTGTATCCACTTCGCGCTGAAACAGTGTCGCGGTTGGACGGGATTTTGTCACATGGACGAAGCCGATAGCAGGCGGCTGTTTCTGTCAGCTTACGCGGCGGCGTATCGGTCACATCTGAACTGGCAAAGCGTCGACGACCATCTTAAAGGTGAACGCGAAGAACGCGGAAGCGTGCTTGACCCGTGGACGCCCGACCAGATCGTGAACGTTGCGGCGTTGGCCGCGAACGCGGGACAGAAGAGGATCACGGCATGACGGTTAAATTTATGCAGTTCTGCAACACGATCTATGAAGGCATTTTGAACGATGAAATCCGCATAACCGACGAAAACGGGAAAGACGCGGAATTAACTTTAGGAGACTTCGCGCTTCAATTTGCAATCGGGAAATATGTTGAGGAAAAGAAATTGACTTATCCATGCGATATTCCGCTTTTTGAAATACCCGTTGCAATCGGCAAATACTGCGGCGAAGACGTACTAAAGAAGTATTTTTCAGAATGACCCCGCAACAACTCGACGAACTTCACACGATGCCCGCCGGTCATGAGTATTCAGTCGTGCAGGCGCTGAAACGCGCAGGAAAGGAAGAAGCGGCGCGACTGCTTGACCGCTACGAAGAACGGATCGCGATTATCTGCGAAGGGCGTGAAGCGACGGCGGCTGATATTTCGGCGGCGTGGAGTAACGTTTTGCGGATTGATGATCTTATGCCCGAAAGAGAAAAACGGGCAGACGATGAAACACAAAACGGCGAATTTGGGCCGTGAACGGGGTAAATTCGCGAAAAGTTGTTTGTGGACGATAAAGTTATCGGCCAAAAGAAGTTTATAGCCAAATTTCGCGTTTTTGGGGCATATTTCGCGAGATGGGCAATTTGAGAAGGGAGAAATCACGGTGAACGTGAATGAATACAGGAAATTTGTGAAGGCGAAAATTAAGATGGCCGGACTGAACGGCGTTCCGTGCGAGAAGTCAGAAATCAATCCGATTCTGTTTCCGCATCAGCGTGACATCGTTCAGTGGGCCGTGCAGGGCGGTCAGCGTGCGATCTTCGCGGCGTTCGGCCTTGGCAAAACGATGATGCAGATCGAAATCGCGCGAATTCTTCACGACAAGACGGGCGCACGCGCTTTGATCGTCTGCCCGTTGGGTGTAAGACAAGAATTCATGCGCGACGGGAAGACGCTCGGCGTTCAGTTCGAATTCGTGCGCAGGACGGAAGAAGTTGAAGCAAGCGACGGCGCGTTCTTCTTGACGAACTATGAAAGCGTCCGTGACGGAAAACTCGATCCGACGCTGTTTAACTGCGTCAGTCTTGATGAAGCGTCGGTGCTTCGCTCATACGGAAGCAAGACGTATCAAGAGTTTTTGCCGCTGTTTGAAGGGTGCAAATACAAGTTTGTCGCAACGGCCACGCCTGCGCCGAACAGGTACAAGGAACTGATTCATTATGCGGGCTTTTTGGGCATTATGGACACTGGGCAAGCGTTGACGCGGTTCTTTCAGCGTGACAGCACGAAAGCGAACAACTTAACGCTTTACCCGCACAAAGAGGCTGAATTCTGGCTCTGGATGCACTCATGGGCGATTTTTCTGCAAAAGCCGTCGGAACTCGGTTACAGCGATGAAGGCTACGACTTGCCGCCGTTGAACGTCATATATCACGAAGTGAAGCGCGGCGGCGAAGTCATGACGGATAAAACCGGCCAGTCGTTGTTATTCGCGGAGGCTACGCTATCGCTGAAAGACGCGGCGCATGAAAAGCGCGTCAGTCTGGACGCGAGAATCGCAGAGATGAAAAAGATCATCGAAGCCGACCCGGATTCGCATTACATCATCTGGCATGACCTCGAAAGCGAACGGCACGCGATTGAAAAGGCGTTGCCGGAATGCGCGACGGTCTACGGAACGCAAGACCTCGACAAGCGCGAACAAATCACAGTCGATTTTGCAGAAGGCCGCTTGAAATACTTCGCGTCGAAGCCGGAACTGAGCGGCTCCGGGTGTAACTTGCAGAGATTTTGCCATAAGGCGATCTTTCTCGGCATCGGCTACAAATTCAATGACTTCATTCAGAGTATTCACAGAATCTATCGGTTCTTGCAGGATTCGCCGTGCGAAATCCATGTGATTTATGCCGAAAGCGAGAACGAGGTTCTGACGGTCTTGAAAGACAAGTGGCGCGAATACGACAAACTCATGAACACGATGCATGAAATCATCGGCAAGTTCGGCTTGTCGAAACTCGGAACGGAAGCATTGAAGCGCGATCTGGGCGTAACGCGGCGCGTCGAAAAGGGCGAGCATTATGAAGTCGCTTTGAATGACTGCGTTGAAGAAGCGTTGCTAAAAGCTGAGAATTCCGTCGATGAGATCATCACGTCAATCCCGTTCTCGAATCACTATGAATACAGCGCGAATTACAACGATTTCGGGCATACCGACGATAACGACCATTTCTGGGCGCAGATGGATTATTTAACGCCGGAACTGTTACGGATTCTGAAGCCTGGGCGCATGTGCTGTATACACGTTAAAGACCGCGTTTTGTTCGGCAACGTCACGGGCGCAGGCGCACCGACGATCTCGCCGCTTCACGCTGAAACGATCTTTCACTTCAAGCGGCACGGATTCGATTACATGGGCATGATTACGGTCATCACCGACGTTGTTCGTGAAAACAATCAGACATACCGGCTCGGTTGGACTGAAAACTGCAAAGACGGAACAAAGATGGGCGTGGGATCTCCGGAATACGTTCTGCTGTTCCGAAAGCCGCAGACGGACAGGACGCGCGGATATGCAGATACGCCCGTTACGAAGTCGAAAGACGAATACAGCCGCGCACGTTGGCAAGTGGACGCGCACGCCTTCTGGCGGTCATCGGGAAACAGGCTGAGCGCGGCGAAGTATGAGAAATATGCGGTGAGCGAACTTGCAAAGGCGTTCCGCGAAGGGAGCCGCGAAGAAGTCTATGACTATGAAGAACACGTCAAACTCGGCGAAAGTTTCGACGCTGACGGGCATCTTCCGGCGACGTTTATGGCCATAGCGCCGGGAAGTTGGGCAAGTGAAGTCTGGGACGATGTGAACCGCATGATCACGCTGAACGGCGAACAGACGCGGCGCGGATTGACGAATCATATTTGTCCGTTGCAGTTCGACATTGTGGACAGGCTGATCGAACGTTATAGCAACAAGGGCGAATTGATCTATGACCCGTTCGGCGGTCTGATGACGGTGCCATACCGCGCAATTCTTCTCGGCAGAAACGGCGGCGCTTCAGAACTCTGTGAAAGCTATTTCGACGATGGCGTGAAGTATCTGCGCATGGCCGAAGCCGACAGGAACGTTCCGTCGCTGTTCTCGGAACTGGACGATGAAAGCAGGGCGGTTTAACCGCCGCCCTGCTCTGAAAGGAGAAAACGAATGGTCGAATTCATCGCGGAATTCTACGGCGCAGGGCTGTTTGTTGTCGGCGTGCTGTTCGGCTTGTGGGCGGCGGCGCTGTTTCGGGCGAATAAATAGATTTTTCGGAGGGATGAAAAATGGATGAGGCGCAAAAAACGATTGACGAGACTGAACGGCTTCGTGCGATCATCGATGAGCTGACCGAGAGCCGAGAAAGATGGTACAGCATGGCAAAACAATTTGCAGTTGAGCTGACAAAGGCAAAGAGAGAGTGCGACGCAATGAAAGCTGTGCTGTTTGAGGACGAACACATGAGTCTCGACGACGCGCTCGAACATTGCGAGGAGTTTAAGGCCGAGTCTGAGAGGATGCGGAAAGAGCGCGACGAGGCGCGAAAAGCGGCGAGGTTTTACCGTGACTTGTACGTTTCACAAGTCGGGCGCACTTATCCCGAAGAATATAGGTTGTCGTGGGAGGCAGAAGAATGAGCAAGCCGCAGATTGTGCATTGTCCGTTTTGTCTGAGTGATGATATTCAAACGGCGACTGATTATTACACGTATGGGCCGTATAAATGCGAATATGTTTTTGCCTGCTGTCCAGATTGCGGCGCACGTGGGCCGATGGCGAAGACGGAAGATGAAGCAATCTGTTTCTGGAATGATAGAGCGGAGGCAGACGAATGATTGAATTGAAGCCGTGTCCGTTTTGCGGGAGAAAGGCTAAAGTCGTTGCAAGGCAATATTTGAATAAAATCGGGTTCCATGTTGAGTGCACGTTTTGCGGTGTGCGCACAACCCTTGAAGCGAAGGAATCGTTCGCCGTTGATTTATGGAATCGCCGCGCGGAGGTGAAGGGCGATGAGAGCGGTGACGGAGATGCTGAATAGTAACGACACGCCGTCAGTCACATACGTCACGCCGAGCGGGATGCGTATAACAATTTATAATCCTCGCGATTGCTATTTGACGTGGGCGAACGGAGAGGTCTTGGAGATTGAAGATGGTATCGAAAAAGTCAGCGCAAGTCAGTGTAAATTCAGTGTAAATTCAGTGTAAATTCAGTGTAAGCGGAGGTGACAAGCGATGCGTGAAATCAAGTTTCGTGGGCGCAGCAGTAATGACAATAAGACGTGGTTCAGCGGCAGTCTTGTCTCTTTGACTGATATTGACGAGGCTTATATTGACCATTATGACGGACTACGGCGGGTGATAGAACGTTACCCCGTCAACACCGCGACCGTCGGGCAGTTTACGGGGCTGAAGGATAGCAACGACAAAGAAATTTATGAAGGGGATGTGCTAGATTGCAAGCAGATAATTGCTCCTGTGATTTATAGTGACGACGGTTTTGTGCTTGATTTAGGACATGTCAAAATTAGTTTATGGGTAGTCTTGCATAAAGGCCAGAAATGTCTCGTCATCGGCAACGTTCACGATAGTCCCGAACTTCTGGAGCGCAAGCCATGACACAGATTTGCACGGGAAGCGCGAGTAAATCAGCGCCGATGTACGACGGCCCGATTCGTTGGGAAATGCCTGATGGGATGAACGCTCAAAAAGCCCAGAAAATACTAATGGCGTTTGTAGACTATACCCATTCAATCTACGCGCTTTGCGGCGAACTAAATATCCCGACAGGCACGGCGCGGCTGTATCTCACGAACAGCGACACAATCCCAAAAGGGGTTGTCTGGAAACTCGATGCTCTGCTCCGTGAAATGAAGAAAAACCCTGCAAGAATGTTCGAGGTTATGCAAGACGTTCACAAAACAGGGCGGAGCCGCTATTTGCCGCCAGAAGACCGATTTGACCGTGAAGGTGCGCCTATCAGCAAAACAATTACCGACCTTAATATGGACGCGCGCGGCAGAACAGGGAAAGCGTTGCAAGCGGCACGCGAAGCGCGGGGTCTGACGATTAAAGAAGCGGCTGAAAAAATGAACGCTTGCGGAATAAAGCTGGACGCGCCGTATTTGTGGGATTTGGAAAATCGCGGCATGACCCCGAAATGCACAAAATTCTTCCAGATATGTGAATTCTACAATATAGAGCCGGGGAAATTTCAATTCGTTGGGATTTTAGGTCAGCACATAAAAGACTGGCGGAAGGCACGAAATGTCGAAGGTGCGATTTAACGATGAAGCCGTTTTAAGGTCCGCGCTTGCGTTTGGAGAAGCAGTAAGACGGGCGCGGCAAGAACTAGGAATTACGAGGATTGAACTTAGCAGAATCGTTGGGAGTACACAAGCCAACATTAAGCGGATAGAAGAAATTGGCGCAAGCCCAAAATCAAAGGTTTTTATGCCATTATGCGAGCAATTAGGACTTAATCCGTTTTCGTTTGGTTTTGACAAAAAGAATCTATGTAAAATAAACACATATTTAATTGACGAATGGATAAAAAAATTGTGAGAGAGTTGTTGAAGCAAAACTTCGCGGCTACCGTGTCGAAGCTGACTGGCGCGGATTATGAGTTTGAGTACAAATTTGCCGCGCCAGAACGACAGTGGCGGTCAGACATCGCATTCCCGGCGGCGAAAGTCGCGGTCGAGATCGACGGCGGGATCTGGACATACGGAAGACACAACCGCGCCGCTTCGATGCTTGATGATATGGAAAAAGGCAACGGATATGCCGCTAGGGGATGGCTCGTGTTTCACACGCCGTGGGAATGGATAGACGGCGGGCGGCGTGACCGTTCGAGACAGTTAATAGGTGATATATCGGGGGTAGTTAAGTTGCGTATAAAAAACGCCGTGGAGCTGTGGAATGATGGGAGGGTGCTCGATGAGTAGCCAAATTTTCGTAAAAGCCGAGGGCAACGGGTTGGCAATGTATATCGGGAATGCTAATGACGTAAAAATCAAAATTACTGAGGCGCAGTTTAACGAGATTTACGACGATGACAGCGAGGAAGAGGAAAAAGAACGCGCGGAGGTGAAGGGTGATGAGGGAAAATAACTCTTTCACGTGTGCGAATCGCGCCCCCAAAAGTGTGTATCAGGTTTTTCGGGGGAATGGGAAAAGCATTTCAACCTTGTTAGCTATTGCTAAAAAAACAGGTTGTTTGGAGGAAATTCTGCGAGAGTTAAGGGCTAGAGAGTCGGGTGATAGTGATGTCATCTAAAACCAAAGATGATGTATGGCATTATCCCGGCAAGGGCGATTTCCCGCGTGTCGGTGAACTTGTCTGGGTGCAAGCGGTCAGCCTCGCGCCGTGGGCGAAGGCTGTTGTCAATTCAGAACCGGCGGGCAGTCCTGTTCGATTTCAGACGGAATCGATGTACGGCGGCAAGCTAGAAACGACGGGCGTGCATTACTGGGAAAATCTGTCATGTCACGACGTTGTTGTCGCATGGCGAAAGCACGAGTCGCCGGAAGATCACGAAGAGGTGTTGAAAGTGACTGAAAACGCGCAACGCGCGGCAGGCAAGAATGACAGCTATCTGTTCTACTTGCTTGCCTCGACGCTCGGCATGAACCCGAAAGTGATGAAAGCTGTCATTCAGCGCAAGATGGAACGGTTCAAGAAGCGCCTGCGCGAGATCGGTGAAACGGCGTTCGTCAACTCAAAAACGCCGGTCGTTGATACATACTGCCCCGACTTCGTAGACGAGCGGCGCGGATTGGTATTCGTTGTCGAGGAATACAACGATCACGGCGTGATTCGCCAGTCCGAAAAAGGCAAGTCAGAATCGCGGTATGCGAAGGACTTCACTTTGCCGCGCACGATCTACCCGACACCGATGGACGCGGCGCAGGTGCTGATTGAAGAAGCGAAAAAACAGGGGTGGAGGGCGGTTGTATGAACGATAAAGAACCGAAATTAAAGCCGTGCCCGTATTGCGGAAGTACCCATTTGCGCTATGAACAGTACGGTGGCGTTTGTGTTGTTTGTAATGTCTGCGGAACAAGCGGTCCTACAGGGGCAGACGATAAAGAGGCGGCGCAATATTGGAACAACAGGCGCAACCCGGTTAAAACAGAAGTCAATATAAAACCGCTGTTGCAGTGCGAACATTGCCTAAGTGACAACTTAATGTTTCAGATATTCGTAACAGAGCAGGGGGACGTGAAAGTTCAAGCGAATTGTCTGGACTGCGGTTGGCGCAAATTCATTCCGCATCAAGAAAATCTGAAACGCCGGACAAATTCAGTGTCGGCAAAATGGCGTGAGAATGTGGTAAGGCGTGACGGCGCAAAATGCGTAATATGCGGAAGTAGCGAACATTTGCATGTGCACCACATTATCCCGGTATCGCACGACCCCGAGGGGAAATACAAATACGCAGAAGGTAACGGGATAACGCTTTGCGAAAAGTGTCATAAGTTAGTTCATAAAATTTGAGTTGCGCAAGACGTGAAACGGTGAATATCATGAATGAAATGCAAAAAGACCAGATTCGCTATGAATTACTCCGTTGCATAACATCACTTCAAGACGCTTTCGCTTATTGCAATCACGCAGAGTTTTTGTGCCGCGAATACCGCATGATGGGGGAAAGAATGCGCGTCGGCGGCCTGCGACAGCAGATCAACGGCGCGATTGACCACGCGGCGATTATTCGAGATAGCGTGAGGGCATGACATGAACGACGCGGCTGAAATCATTGGCAGACTGCACGAAGCGGTCGAGTATCTTAAACTGGCGCGGCTGAAGATCGACGGCGCGGAATGTCTCATGAAGTCGAGCGAAAAGTTTAAAGACTACAGTTCCCTAAAGGCAGAAGCCGTAGAAATCGACTTTAATCTCTGGGCTGAACTTCACGATCTGCGCGAACTCGCGCAGAAGTGCGACAAGTAAAACGGCAGACGAGGCCGCGAAAATGCAAAAAGACGTGACAGAAATCACGAAATTAGCACGAATAATTGACGTGATAGCGCGAAAATGTTGGCGCGGCCTTCCCGCATTACTCGGCGACGCGCCAGAGCCAACGCGTCAGCAGTTGAAAGACGCGCTGTTCTTCCGACCGTCGCCAGACGAAGATCTTGGGACAAAAGTCCAGTCAAGTGGAAGCGGCGAAGGGCGCGAGATCGCACAAGAGGACACGATGATAGACGAGGTCGATTCTGTCATGAGCGCGTTTACATGGGCTGAACTTGTGCAAACGGTGCGATGGTACAAGCGCGAGTTTCCAGACCGTTGGGAAATGTACCGACGTTACATCGTGATGCAAGAAACAATAAAAAGCGGGTGGGGACGAGAAGGCGCGTTGTCGCGGACGGCTGATGCGTTCGGTGTGACGGATTTTATCATCAGAGAAACCGTGCGAGACGTGCCGTATAAAATAGCCCGTGCTGTGTCTATGGGCTACGGGCGCGATAATTTCTTGAAGGGGGAATGACTTATGCAGAAAGAACCGTGTCAGACTAACGTTTCATTTGGCATCGTGGAAGGCGGCGTAGAATTCGCGTTTATCGACTATCCTTTTGATGAAGAATGCCCGAAGGACGCGCAACCGACGTATGAAATCGCGTTTTCGGATAAAGAACTGGACGAGTTTCTCGTGATTTTGAAAAAGTCGCGCAGGCGTTCGTTCTGGTCGCGGATCAAGGAGGCGCTAAAGTGAAAGTCATAGAATTAAAAGTAAAAGTCGATGAACAAAGCGATGATCTCGTTTTATGCGCGGAAGAACTGACTGGAATTCACCCGGATTTCGGTAACCCAATCCGACGGACTTATTATGTTATTACTCGTGAAGGCGCTAGTAAAATCGCTGACTTTGTGAAAGGAGCGGCGCTGAAATGACTGCGCCGAATAGCTTTTGTAAGGTTGTTCGCGACAAAAATGAAAATACAGTCGCGGTATTTGACGTTGACGGGGACGTGACGCTTGAAGTGACGTGTTATAACGGATTTTATGATACAGATAATGTCTGTTGGCTCCATTTCGAGCGCGAAGGGTTACTAAAACTCGCGGCAATACTGACCGAAGCGGCGGAGGGTGCGAAAGATGGAGCCTGACGCTATTCTCCGTGATTTTGTCTGTGAAGTTGACGGCGTATCGCTTGTGCGCTGTGACAAACTCGCGGAAATGACGATAGAGACTGAGCCTATTTATAAAGAACCGGCTTTGAATCTGACAGTCTCTTGTAGATTGAAGCGTAACACGCGAAAGATTTTTAGACGGCAGTTTGAGGCGATGGAATACCGAGCGGGCATAAGGTCGAAAGCGAGGCGGAAGGCGAATGTTGACGGGCGTTAAGAAATGGCTATGTCGTGCGGAATTTGACGAATTGGGCCGCCTGCGCGGTGAACTTGCTTCGACCGTCGCACAGTTACGGATCGCCGAATTGACGGCGGCGCGATTGGAAGCGGAGAAACGGGAACTGGTGTATCAACTGGACGGCACGCGGAAACAAGTTCGCGCACTGAGAAAAAGGTCAAGAAGGGGCTAAGAATGGCTATCAACTTGGATAACATTTCAGACGTTGAAGAATTGAGACAAGAAGCAAAAATTCAGAATGGACTGTACGTCCGCGAGGCTGAAAAAGCGCGACGATTAGAAATGCGACTGCAAGAAAAAGAGAACGCAGTCGAACGGCTGTTCAACATAAACAACGGGCATTTAGATACAATCGCTTATCTTGCGAACAAAGTCATGAAACTAGAAATGGCGCTGGAAATGTACAAAGAAAGGTAGCGCGGCGATAGTGGTACAATACAAGGAGAAAGGGGCGATGTGCATGAAGCGGCGCAGACACAGAACATGGCGAATAGTTCGGCTTGACCCTATTGTACTTGCGGACATTCCGAACGAACGGGCGTTGTCTCGGTGGTACGGGCTTGCCCCGGCGCGGCGCGACTTCTGGTATATCGTGACGGTGATGAAATTGAGATCGTCCTTGAATATGCGTTCACGCCTTTGCGCGTTCGGATTGACGCGGCACTTCAAGATTGTTCAACTCTGGCCGACGATGGAAACGCCGCACGAATTTTTCACAAATTCTTGATTTATTCTGGCTGTTTTTCTCGTCGTATGTGTGTTTTAGTGATAACGTCGCGCGTTATGGGCGCACGACCGCTGTTTACCTCCTGTTTCGGGGGGACGCACACACCCGTTCCCCCGATTCAAGACGAAACAGCCTTCCTCCTTGTGGAGCCGCTGACCTGCTCGGTCGGCGGCTTTATTGTTTGAGAAAGAAGGTGAAGCCGATGGCGAAAGCGAAAGAAAAGAAACTGAGCGTGAAACAGCGCCGTTTTATTGAAGCATACGACGGCAACGCGACAAAAG